>Ga0105046_10002985_pt1 | contig 26762 bp, 25 predicted proteins | sample MAT03_FD_78385 | JGI IMG/M metagenome (GOLD analysis project Ga0105046, IMG submission 78385) | Freshwater microbial communities from Lake Fryxell liftoff mats and glacier meltwater in Antarctica - MAT-03 (megahit assembly) | ecosystem: Environmental > Aquatic > Freshwater > Ice > Liftoff... | reverse complement strand
GTGCTGGAACTCCTCTTTATTTCTAAATCAACAATAACAAGTTGAAAAAGCATTGCCTCAAACCAAAAAATCCATAGAAAATGGGGGAGAGGTTAATTTAACTTCATTAAATATGTCCGAATACTTTATTGCCGCATTTTATAAATTTATCGAAGTCCCGAACCCCGAGGACAGGCAACTTGCTTTCAAGGAATTCTGCAAGGCCCGAGGAATGGTCGGAAAAGTGCTGATCGCTGGGGAAGGAATCAATGGAACTATCGCCGGGAGTCAGGTCGATGTTTTGGACGCCCTCAAATATGCGATTCAAGACCTTGGATTCGGCGAGATTGAATATAAAACATCCGTGTCTCCATTCAAACCCTTCTACAAACTCAAAATCCAAATTAAAAATGAAATTGTGACCATGCGTTGCAGGGATGCTAATCCTGCCAAAATCGTGGGGAAATATCTCAATAGCGAGGAATGGAACCAAGTCATTAGCGACCCAGAAGTCGTCGTCATCGATACACGTAATGAATACGAATATGAACTAGGCACATTCAAAGGGGCACTCGATCCTCAAACACATCACTTTAGCCAATTCCCCAAATACGTGGAGGAGAACCTCGATCCCGCGAAACATAAAAAAGTCGCCATGTTCTGCACTGGCGGCATCCGTTGCGAAAAAGCCAGCTCTTACATGCTCAAAAAAGGGTTTAAGGAAGTTTACCATCTTAAAGGCGGGATCCTTAAATATTTAGAAGATATCCCGCCGGAAAAAAGCCTCTGGGAAGGGGAATGTTTTGTCTTCGATAAACGTGCTACCGTGAAAGACAAGCTTGAAATCGGCAGCTACGTCGGGAAGATTTGGGTCTGATATGAATACTCCCCGCAAAAAAGGTCTGCTCTTGGTTAACCTCGGGACTCCTGAAGCACCCACCGCTGAAAAAGTCCGTCCTTATCTGGCGCAATTCCTCTCCGACCCGCGTGTCATCGACATTTCCCCATTGGGCCGTTGGTTTCTCCTGAATCTTTTTATCCTGCCTTTCCGCCCGAAAAAAAGTGCCGAAGCTTATGCCACCATCTGGACGGAACGGGGATCTCCCCTGCTCTTCCACACCGATGACCTCTGCCGGAAAGTCACCGAAAAATTACCCGACTACACAGTCGCCTATGCGATGAGATATGGCTCCCCCTCCATTGAATCAAAACTCAAAGCCTTGGCTGCCACCGGAGTCGATGAACTCACCATTTTCCCGCTCTTTCCCCAATATGCCTCTTCATCGACGGGTTCCGCCATCCAGCGGGCATTAGAAGTGGTAAATTCCCTCTGGAATACCCCTTTTGTCAAAGTCGTCCCCCCCTTCTACCACGATCCAAAAACTATCACGGCCTACGCAAATTGCGCGCGGGAGCAAATTGCGCAGTTCAAACCCGATTTCTTTGTTTTCAGTTATCACGGACTGCCCGAACGCCATATTACCAAGAGCGAAGGACAAACCGGATATTGCCTGAAGCGGGATGATACCTGCTGTGCAGAAATCTCCGATGCAAACCGTTTTTGTTATCGGGCCCAATGTTTTGAGACTACACGGCAAATTGCCCGTGAACTAGGACTCTCGCCGGACCAATATAAAATCACATTCCAATCCCGCCTCGGGAGTAGTCCTTGGATCAAACCTTACACTGACGAAGTTTTTAAGGAACTCGGTAAAAAGGGTAAAAAACGGCTTCTGGTCTTCTGCCTTTCATTTGTCTGCGATTGTTTAGAAACTCTTGAAGAAATCGCCGTTCGTGGGAAAGAAGAGTTCACCCACGCCGGGGGTGAAGACTTGCAACTGATCCCCAGCCTGAATAGCAACGACGACTGGGTGGATGCTGTTGTCGATTTGGTCAGGAAAACCTAATATCCCCTTGATTTAATAACGCCGTATCAATGATGAGATTCCACACGAGTGGTTGATTGGAGCGGTGAACGGCTCCGATAAGGGTTTCTTGGCGAAAAGGCACCCCTTTAAGAAAAAGTCCATGACGGAAACGAATGGGAGTACGCCAATATAGCTCCAAGAATCCATAAGCTAAAGCAGAGACGAGTATAACCCCTGCGGCAATTACAATAATAACCTTGAGTAAATCATCATGGTGAGCCAGCAATGGTAAAGATCCGGATCTTCCACTCCCCATACCATTAGCCTTGTAAGTCCCTCTTTTTCGTGACATCTCACGTTTGAGATACTCACAAGGACTCGGCCAATACAAGCATTGAAAAATGCCAAAGACTTTTTAACTTAACCGTCCACCACTCTCTAAAACATTTTTTTAAAGTATCACCCCTGTTTGACTCGATCCCCGTTTCATTATCTGGGATTTTGTAGAATTAGAACCGGCCACTGCGCAAATTATTTGGCGTCACCACAAAGGCGATGATTGAGACACTGACAGTCATGATCCCGAGAGCGAAAAGGAGGTTCGCCGGACCAAAAATGGAGAAGAGTGTGCCGGTGATCAAAAAGAGTTGGGCCAAGAGTAGGATCGAATTAAAAACCATTTGCCGGGCGGAAAACACACGTCCGCGCAATTTGTCCGGGACATGGAGTTGTAAACGGGTATCAATCGGTATTACCACCCCGCCCGTAAAAAACCCCAACAGGATTACAATCACAAAGAGTGCCGTGTAACTCTGGGTATTAGCCATGGCACAGAAGAAAACCCCCATCATTAAAAGACTAAAGTAAGGCAATGCTGATGCGTGAGAGATTTTCTTTTTCTTGGCGACAAGGATGATTCCAGTCCCTAATCCGACCGCCATTGCAGCGGTCAAGATGCCAAGAGCCAGATTCTCCATCTGGATCGTGGGGCGCTTAAAACCAATGGCCTCGATCAGGTCGGTCCCACGGATCACTAATTCGTGCCAACCCTCATAATTAATCCCGCCAGTAGCCGATAAGAAGCTCAGGACAATCGGCACAAAGAGTCCCAGCACAAAAGCAAATAACCCGAAAATCGCGGTCATGGTCAGGATCAGGCGGTCTTCAATAATGGCTTTAAGCCCAAATTTTAACTCACTCCAGACGGATTCAAAAGGGTGTTCATGACGGAGGGGCTTCAGGTCGGTCTTGATTTTCCATAGAAAAACCGCGGACGAAAAAAGAGCCAGGGAATTAATGATAAATCCACTGTAAGCACCCGCTGCTGCCGGGAATAGAGCGGTATAAACCGTACTAATCGTTACACCCACGCAATTTGCGATGACGCCGACGGCGGCTGCAAGGGAGTTTGCCACGACAAGGTGCTTCGCCTCCACAAGCGAAGGTAAAGCTGATTGTCGCGCCGGAATAAAAGCCGCAGACATGGTTCCCATCAAGAATAGAATGCCGTACACGCCCACGAGTGAACCTGTTTGAATCCAAATGAAAGGAATCGTCAGAACCAAAACAGCCCTGACGATATCCGAAAAAATCATGATTTTTTTCCGATCAAAACAGTCACAGAGGATTCCTAAAAACGGTCCAAAAACGACTGCCGGTAACAAGCTGAAAAAGAGAATCCTTGCGGCTTCTGGCCCTGTTTTTTGTCCGGCATCCATTCCAAAAATAATACTCAGAAGGGCAAATTGGTAAAATCGGTCACCGACAGAGGAGATAATCTGGCCAAACCACAGATTCCTGAAATCATTGACAGCTAAAACTGAGCGAAAACTTTGGGATTCCTTCTTTCCCATAACTATTTCTTTTTCTTCCTAGGAGTAGCCTCATCATTTTCCGTCGTAGATTTGACTTTTCCTTTACTTTTCTTTCCTGCACCACCCATTAACCGAGCCGGGGCAAATGCAAACAAGAACATGAGTATCCCGGTCACGAGCAGGCTATATAAGCAAATCCAGAGTCCCCACCCGATTTGTAATTGCAAGACGGAGCGTTCCAGCTCTGTCGTGATAATCCTATAGCGCGTCCAAAAGTAGAAAACCAAGGCGAGTACAGATGGAATTAATAAAAGCCGCCTATTTTTCTGGACAGATATTAACATCAGGAATGAAGCCACCACGATCAAGGGATAAGCGTACACCAGTAAAGCCTTTTGCTCCGTGCCTTTATGTCCGAATAATGCCTGTAGTGCTAAGTTCGCCATTAACCCATCTGTATTTCTTTTATTGACTATGGCGGGTAGCTGGAATCCACTCATTCCTTTCCATAAATCAGCATTGGCAGCCCTGAGCTCATACTTTTTCATGACAAAAAAATCCTTCAAATAGAAATCATTTTTACTGCCGAGGTCATGGGCGACTTTCTCAGCCATCCTTTCCAAAGCCAGACTGGGCAGGAAATTAATTTTAGCCCAGGGCATGAAAAACCCGGCAATCGCAGCGATCATCACAAAGAAAACCAACCACTCATGTATTTTTAATCGTAACATAAAGGGAACCGCAATTTAGCGTTACTCGGCCTCTTGAAAATACTATTTTTATATTTTTTATAGAAAGTAACGAAAAAGACCTTTTCAAAGCCGTCTTTCAAGATAAATTAAGCTTCTTATGTGGCACGGAAGATTTAAAGAAAAGACGGCTGATGAAGTCAGGGATTACACGGAATCTATCTCCTATGATTGGAGACTCTACCCTTATGATATCCAGGGAAGTGTCGCCCATGCAGCCATGCTGGCGGATATCGGGATTCTCACAGCAATAGAAAGGGATACCATCATCGGCGGACTCCATGCCATCCGTGATGAGATTAAAGCTGATAAATTCGAATTTGATCCTTCACTCGAAGACATTCACATGAATATCGAGGCGGCCTTGATCAAAAAGATAGGTCCGGTCGGGGGTAAACTCCACACGGCCCGCAGCCGTAATGACCAAGTCGCTCTGGACGCACGCCTCTACATCCGCTTTGAGGTCAAGGAAATCCAGCGTCACCTGCGGCGCATGCAAAAATCCTTGGTCGGGCTCGGACGCAAGTATGACACACTCGTCATGCCCGGTTATACCCACCTCCAACGCGCCCAACCCGTTCTTTTTGCCCATCACCTACTCGCCTATGTCGAGATGTTTGACCGCGACTTTAACCGCCTTCAAGATGCCTCCAAACGGATCAATTATATGCCTTTAGGCTCCGGCGCCATCGCGGGAAGCACCATTGCCGTCAACCGCGAAATGGTCGCCAAGCTGCTGGACTTTAGTGATGTCACTAAAAATAGTATGGATGCCGTCAGTGACCGAGATTTCTTTATGGAGGTCCTTTCAGACATCGCGATCATCGGAGTCCATATTTCCCGTATGTGTGAAGACATCATTCTCTGGGCTTCCTCGGAATTCAAATTCATCGTCCTCCACGACGCTTATAGCACGGGTTCAAGCCTGATGCCCCAGAAGAAAAACCCCGATATCGCCGAGCTCGCCCGTGGTAAGACAGGTCGACTCTTCGGAAACCTCTTGTCGCTTCTGACCACGATGAAGGGTTTACCCATGACGTACAACCGCGACATGCAGGAGGACAAGGAAGCCGTATTTGACTCAGTGGACACGGTGAAGTCCGGGCTGAATGTTTTATCCAAAATGATCGAGACCGTTTACGTTCATGAGTCCCGCATCAAGAAAGCGGTTAATGATGCGATGCTTCTGGCTACCGACATGGCTGACTATCTGGTCAAAAAGGGGGTTCCTTTCAGGAATGCCCACGAGATTATCGGGAAAATGGTCGGTCGCTGCGTAGAGACCGGTAAGGCATTAACAGACTTGCAGATCGAGGAAATGAAAGAATTTTCCGTCGCTTTCGATGAAGATATTCAGAAAATCTTGACAGTAAAAGCCTCGATCACAGCCCGTACAGTCACTGGGGCACCGTCATTTAAAAATGTCGATGACCAATTACACCGGTGGGAAGAGCTGATGCGGCGTGAAGGATATAACGATTAAACTTTCTTCCTTTTTGCTCTCAAAGTGCGATTGCAATTTGCAGCAGGAACGCTATAAATTGCGCCCCTATGCATTCATTCCGTTATAAAGGCGCTGTACTCCATTGTGAAAATGTTTCTCTGGCCGCACTGGCTAAAAAACATGGCACACCGCTCTACGTATATTCTTTAGCGACCTTCCAAGACCATTATCAAAAATTAGACAAAGCCCTTTCACCTCTGGATCACCAGGTTTGTTACGCCATGAAGGCGAATTCTAATCTCGCGCTTTTGAAGCAAATTGCGCGACTGGGCGGGGGATTTGACACCGTGAGTGCCGGGGAGATTTTCCGTGTCGAAAAAGCCGGCGGGGATGTCCGTAAATGTGTTTTTGCCGGGGTCGGAAAAACTGAAGCTGAAATCGAGTACGCACTCAAACGGGATATCGGCTGCTTTAATGTCGAGAGCTTGCCCGAGCTCGACAGGATAAATAAAGTCGCACGCAAATTGCGCACAAAAGCCCGCATCGCTGTCCGGGTGAATCCTAATGTCGAGGCCGGCGGACATAAAAAAATCACCACGGGCACTTATGAAAATAAATTTGGAATCGCTTTTGAGCAGGTTCCCGCCGTTTATGCCCATGCGGCAAAATTATCCCATATTGAGATTTACGGCCTGCAGATGCATATCGGCTCCCGCATCGGCGATGTAAAACCCTTTGTCGCCGCCGTCAAAAAAGTCATTCCCTTGGTCAAAGACCTCAAAGGCAAACATGCCACCTTTAAAACATTTGATATCGGCGGCGGGATCGAAATCGTTTATGATCACGCGCTGGCCAGTGCTGAGCCGAAATGGTGGAAGGGCAAGGAATCCAAAAAATTCCTGACTCCACAAGAATACGCTGATCATTTGATTCCCCTGCTCAAACCACTCGGAGTAAAAATCGTGATTGAGCCCGGCCGTTTTATTGCCGGAAATGCCGGGGTACTCCTGACAGAAGTCCAATTCGTCAAAAAGACAGGGATTAAAAATTTCGTCATCGTTGATGCGGCCATGAATGATCTGATCCGCCCGGCTCTCTATGATAGTTTCCACGAGATTATCCCAGTCAAAAAGTCCTCCTCAAAACAGGTCGTGGCCGATATCGTCGGCCCTGTCTGCGAGAGTGGCGATTGTTTTGCCCACGACCGCAAATTGCCCGCGCCAAAAGAGGGGGAATTACTTTCGATCATGAGTGCCGGTGCCTACGGTTTTGTCATGGGCGGGAATTATAACTCCCGTCCCCTCCCCGCTGAAATCCTCGTCGATGGAGGCAAAGCCCGTGTGATCCGTACTCGGCAAAGCTTCCAAGATTTAATCGAAGGCGAAAAAGTCTAGTAACAATATATTATATCATGAGCACAGCACCTGCTACCCCCACGGAAAAAGAACAAATCAAATGGCACCGTGTGCCCGTCGATAAAAAGATCATGAGCGAACTCATGAAACGGAGTGACGCCAAAGGTTGGTGGCAATTTGGCGGGCACTTGGCCTTGGTGTTTTGCACTGGTGCTCTAGCTTATTACTCTTGGTACCAGTGGCCATGGTATGTGACGGCCCTGCTGTGTTATATCCACGGGACATTTTATACTTTCCTCGGACCATCGGCGGCGATCCACGAGCTCAGTCACAAATCCACATTTAAAACCCCTTGGCTGAATGATATGGCCATCAGGATCGTTTCTTTCCTGACCATCTGGAATTACCATCACTACCGCGCTAGCCACGTCAAACACCATCAATACACGACATACGACGATCTCGATCAGGAGATTATCCAGCCGATTACGGTTAATCCCATGACATGGTTTAATAGCTTCATCTTTAATACCTACCTCCTCAGGGTTTCTGTCCTGACAAATCTCCGTTATGCCTTCGGCAAATTGCAGGGGACTTGGGAACCCCTCATCATGCCTGAGAGCAATCTAAAACTCCGCAAGGACCTCGCCGACTGGTCACGGTTCATCCTGATCGGAAATGCCCTGCTCTTGGGTGCCTTCATCTATTTTCATCTCTGGCCATTAATCGTGCTTGTGACTCTTGCTCCCTTTATCGGGAGCTGGTTGGCTTTTTTTGTCGGTTTTCCGCAACACGTTGGCCTCCCGCCAAATGTTCCAGACTTCCGCCTCTGCTGCCGTACCTTTATCCTCCATCCCTTTCCCAGCTTTCTTTATTGGAGGATGAATTATCATATCGAGCACCACATGTATCCTTCCGTTCCCTGTTATAATCTAGGCAAATTGCACACGGCGCTGGAAGCCCACCTCCCCGCGAGCCCACGTGGATTGGTTGAAACATGGAAAGGCATATTTGCGGTATTAAAACGCCAGAAACAGGAACCCGGTTACTCATTTTTCGCCAAACTCCCTGAAAATGATACCTACGAAATTGCCGGTGACGAGTCAGTGTTACTGGAAGCCAAGTCGGAAGCCTGACTTTTTTATGTTTAATCTTTTTGAATGACTGCTTGACTTTATTTTTCTTATATACGATAAGACTGGTCGTTATTATGAAGTTATCTAAAAAAACAGATTATGCACTGAGAGCCATATTTACTCTTGTCGAGTATTACGAATCTAAACAACCGATCCCGATTCGTGAATTGGCCAGACGTAATGATATACCCAAACGTTTTCTCGAACACATCATGCTGGATTTAAAGTCCAAGGGTTGGGCTGACAGTATCCCCGGAACAAAGGGCGGCTACATTCTAGCTAAACCCCCTGAGCAAATTGCTCTCGGTGAGATCGTCAGGCATTTTGATGGTATTTTGGCTCCCCTTGGTTGTGTCTCATTCAGCGGATACGAGAGATGCTCTCAGGAGCCCGTTTGCCGGTTCCGCAGGGTCATGCTTGATATCAGGAATTATGTAGCAAACCTGATGGATCAAGCCACCCTCGCCCATGTTTTCCAGGGACGAGTCGTGACAAATGAAGAGGTTTTTTCTGATCGATTGATTGGTGGGGCGGGAATCTAAAAAAAATTAACCTAAATAACGACTTATCTAGACGTATATGAGTAATAAAAATCAAATCTCACAACAGGAAAAAAATATGAAATTAAACATAATCAAAACCCTCATCCTCGCGGCCCTTGGTTATGCGCTCATCGCGCAGGGTACGGCTGCCGAACTTTTGAATGTCTCATACGACCCTACCCGGGAGCTCTACACAGAGTATAATGAGTTATTCAAACAGCACTGGAAACAGAAAACAGGTCAGGATATTTCTATCAACCAATCCCATGGTGGATCAGGCAAACAAGCCCGTTCCGTTATTGACGGATTAGAAGCCGATGTCGTCACCCTCGCCTTAGCGGGTGATATCGACGAAATCTCCAAAAAAGCCGGATTACTTCCCTCTGGTTGGCAAAAGGAACTCCCCGACAATAGCTCCCCCTACACCTCGACGATTGTTTTTGTCGTACGCAAGGGTAATCCCAAAGGGATCAAAGACTGGAATGATCTCGCCAAACCTGGAATCAGTGTGATCACACCTAACCCAAAAACCTCAGGGGGTGCGCGCTGGAATTTCCTCGCAGCTTGGGCCTGGGCAAAAAAGAAATACAACGGTGATGAGGGCAAAATCAAAGAGTATATTAGCCAACTCTATAAAAATGTCCCCGTCCTGGATAGCGGTGCCCGTGGTTCCACCACGACATTTGCCGAACGCGGGATCGGTGATGTCTTTATCTCATGGGAAAATGAAGCTTATCTGCTCAAAAAAGAGCTCGGTCCCGAAAGATTCGACATTATCTATCCATCTATCAGTGTCTTGGCTGAACCTCCCGTGGCTGTGGTCAGTAAAAACGCCGTAAAAAATGGCAACGGAGCGGTCGCAAAGGAATATCTTCAATACCTCTACAGTCCGCAAGCCCAAGATATTATCGCTAAACATTACTACCGCCCGCGTGACGCTGCTGCTGCTCAAAAGTACTCCAAACAGTTCCCTAACATTACCTTGGTCACTATCGATGGTGATTTTGGTGGCTGGGAAAAGGCTCATGAAATATTCTTTAAAGACAACGGGGTCTTTGATCAAATTTACGACAAGTAAAAGACGACTCTGATGGTAGTGATTTACTTATTTCTCGATAAAAAATACTTTCTAAACACTCTGGTTAGGGTATTTGTCTAGTTCCTGTTTGTAAGGGAATCAGAATCCGTATCGGTTAGAATAGGCCGATACGGATTTGAATGATAAGGGGATATTATCCAGTGGTAAAAAAAATAAAACATAGGCGGATTATTCCGGGTTTCGGACTCTCGATGGGGATTACGATCACCTATTTGAGTGTCTTGATCCTTTTACCGATGGCGGCACTGACTCTCAAAACCATCCCGATGGGTTGGGATCAATTCTGGAAAGATGTCTGGTCCCCCCGTGTTATCGAATCTTACAAAATCACTTTTGGAGCGAGCTTAATTGCCGCTTTGATAAACTTTTTTATGGGAGGTCTCGCGGCATGGGTCCTGACGCGTTATAATTTTTTCGGACGCCGTCTGATCGACTCCATGATTGACCTGCCTTTTGCCCTGCCGACGGCTGTGGCCGGTATTACTCTCGCCACTATCTACGCGCCGAATGGCTGGATTGGACAGTATTTTGCCCCTGAAAGCTTCCTCATCACTCATCTGAATGATGCAACACTCTGGATAGTCGGAAAAGAAATGTTTCCGAATGGTATCGCCATTTCATTTTCTGAAATCGGCATTGTCATTGCACTCACCTTCATTGGACTGCCCTTCATCGTCCGGACCGTTCAACCCATCCTCGAAGACCTTGACCAAGAGGTCGAGGAGGCTGCTGGGTGCCTCGGGGCAAATCGCTGGCAAATCGCCACACGCGTTATCTTGCCCGAAGTATTCCCCGCACTCATCACCGGATTTGCCTTAGCCTTTGCTCGGGCGATTGGTGAATACGGTTCCGTCGTTTTTATCGCTGGGAATATCCCTTTTAAGACGGAGATCACTCCCCTGCTCATTATTACCCGTCTTGAACAGTATGATTACGCCGGGGCGACGGCATTAGGGTTCTCCATGCTGGCGATTTCTTTTGTCATGCTTCTGATTATTAATATTTTACAACACTGGAACCGTTCCCGTTTCTCCCATTAACAGTATGAATCCTCATCAAATCCGACATACGACAGACGATCCTCTCTGGGCTAAGATCATCATTGGCGGGATTGTTTTTGTTTTTTTAGGGCTTTTTCTCGTCATTCCTTTAGTCGCGGTTTTTTATGAAGGACTTAAAAAGGGGATAGAATTTTATTTTGCTTCTCTGAACGATAAATATACTTGGGATGCCATTAAATTAACGGTAATCGCAGCCTTCTTTTGTGTCGTCGGTAATACCATTTTCGGTGTATCCGCAGCTTGGCTAATTACAAAACATGAATTCCGCGGTAAAAGCCTTTTGATCAGCCTGATTGAACTTCCCTTTGCCGTCAGCCCGGTCATCGCGGGGTTAATGTTGATACTCCTTTATTCAGTCCACGGGTTCTTAGGCCCCTTCTTTATCGACAACGATATCAGGATCATTTTCGCGACTCCCGGCATTATTTTGGCCACAATCTTTGTGACATTTCCCTTTGTCGCGCGCGAACTTATCCCCTTGATGCAATCCCAAGGCAAAGACGAGGAAATCTCCGCCATCGTTCTCGGTGCCAATGGTTGGCGGACTTTCTGGCGTGTGACCTTGCCCAATATCAAATGGGGCCTACTCTATGGCGTCATCCAGTGTAATGCCCGGGCCATTGGTGAATTTGGGGCGGTCTCAGTCGTATCTGGTCATATCCGGGGAAAAACCAATACTGTCCCCCTCCATATTGAGATACTCTATAATGAATACCAGTTTACCGCAGCATTTGCCTTGTCATCAATGCTGGCCCTTTTGGCCCTCATCACCCTGGTCATTAAATCAATTGTAGAGTCCCGGGTTCACTCCGAAATGAAACGACTAGAGGAAAATTAAAAGTCATGACTACCGATAAAATATCCATAAGAGTGGAAAATCTGACCAAACTATTCGGCAAATATACGGCCTTGGATGCAATCAACGGATCTTTCGAACCAGGAAAACTTGTCGCCCTCCTAGGCCCCTCAGGTTCAGGAAAAACAACTCTCCTGCGTATGATTGCTGGCCTTGATTTTGCGGATTCCGGCAGGATTCTTTTTAATGAGCAGGATGTCACGACATTATCCCCACGGGAAAGACAAGTCGGACTAGTCTTCCAGCATTACGCCCTTTTCAGGCACATGACCGTATTTGATAATGTCGCCTTTGGCCAATCTGTAAAGCCGCGCAAGGAAAGACTGCCTGCTAAAGTCATCCGGGATAAAGTCAATGAACTCCTTGAACTCGTCCAGCTCGGCGAACACGGGCACCGTTACCCTTCCCAACTCTCCGGCGGTCAAAAACAACGTGTCGCCCTCGCTCGTACCCTCGCTGTCGAACCACGCATTTTGCTCTTGGATGAACCCTTTGGGGCCCTCGATGCTAAGGTGCGCAAAGACCTGCGCCGGTGGCTGCGTGAATTCCATGAAAAAATGAAGATTACGACGATTTTCGTCACCCACGACCAGGAAGAAGCCCTAGAGCTCGCCGATGAAATCGTGGTGATGAACCATGCCAAGATCGAGCAAATCGGTACACCTCAAGAAATCTATGATTCCCCGGCTAATCCTTTTGTTTATGAATTCGTCGGTAACGTCAATCTCTTCCGTGGAAGGGTCAATAGCGGAAAAATCCTGATCGACGGGAAAGAGTTTTCATTGGTGAAAAGCGACCACATGGGCGTCGAAGATGTCGGTGTGGCCTATGTCCGTCCCCATGATGTTAAAATCCATTTGGAGAAACCCTCAGACGGCGCTCTAGAAGCGACAGTGGTCAGCACCATATTCTCAGGAGCAAATACCCGCGTCCACCTCCGCCGTAAAGATATCGGGGAAATGGTCGATGCCGAGGTGCCCCGTGCCGACTATGGATCATTAAACCTGATCAAAGGCCAAGACGTCTTTATCACCATCCGCAATGTCCAAGTCTTCACCGAAGACTATTCCATCTAATCATCACCCGCGCGCAATTTGTTTTGGATTGCGACGGATAAAAAAAAATGCGCGACCACAATGGTCGCGCATGAAAATTAATCAAAATGGTCTAACAGGTGTTACCTGAAAGAAGGGCGTCTCTGTCCACCACCGGCTGAACGGAATCCACCACTTTGGGGAGTTGAACGCTTTGGTCCGGAACGGCGTTCACCACCAGCTTGGGAGAATCCTTCCCCGCGGCTTTCGCCACCACCGTCACGGGAATACCCGCCACGAGAGGCTCCGCCACGGAATGAGGGTCTGCCACCACGCCCACCACCACCTTGACGGCGACGATATCCGCCACCGCTATTCCCGCCGCCTTGGCCACGTTGGATCGGGCGTGTCGCACCCTGCTCCACATCGGATGAATGCCAAGGATGCTCGTTAAAAGTAGGAATAGTTTTTTTGATCAACCGTTGGATGCCATGGAGAGACTCGACATCTTCATTTGTACAAAATGAGATGGCTAACCCCTCGGCTCCGGCACGGGCGGTACGACCAATACGGTGAACGTATGATTCGGGTTCATCAGGCATGTCGAAATTCACGACAAGGGTGATCCCCTTGACATCGATACCACGGGCAGCGACATCAGTAGCGACCAATGTTTTATAAAATCCTGAGCGGAATCCATCCAGTGCATTTTTACGGGCAGCCTGGGTTTTATTCCCGTGGATAGCCGTACTACGGAATCCCGCTTTGGCGAGAGTCTCCGAGAGGCGGTTTGCCCCGTGTTTGGTTTGATTAAAAACCAGTGTCAGGCCTTGGGCATTGTTTTTCATGAGCTCAGTCAAAAGCGCGAGTTTATCGGCTTTTTGAATGAAACAAACACGTTGGTCGATTTTCTCGGCTGTGGTGAATTGCGGAGTGATCGTGACATGCACCGGATCGGTGAGCATGGATTTGGACAATTCAACAATTTCACGGGACAGTGTCGCCGAGAAAAAGAGGGATTGGCGTTTCTGGGGCAGCTCGGCCACAATCCGCTTGATGTCATTGACAAAACCCATGTCGAGCATGCGGTCAGCCTCATCAAGTACAAAGATTTCGATTTCGTTGAGCTTAATATACCCTTGGTCTTCGAGGTCAAGCAAACGTCCGGGGGTGGCGATCAGGATATCGACACCGCGTTGCATGTCTCGGACTTGACCGTATTGGGAGACTCCCCCGTAAACACAAGTCAGGCGCAGTTTCATGAATTTCCCATAAGCGACAAAACTATCCGCTATCTGGTGGGCTAACTCACGGGTGGGTGAGAGGATTAAGGCTCGGGGCGCACAAGGGGTCGCACGGCGTGAACCGGCGGCGGCCAGGCGTTGTAGGATCGGCAATGCAAAGGCGGCTGTTTTGCCTGTCCCTGTCTGGGCACTACCTAAAAGATCCTTGCCTTCGAGAAGATGGGGAATCGCTTGCTCCTGAATAGGTGAAGCATGTGTGTAATTTTTGACTTTAAGGGCCTTTTGAAGCGGCTCAACGAGCTGCATCTCCGCAAAAGGCATTCCTGTCATGGCCGGAGCCTCAGGAGTTTTTTCTACAGGGGCTGTGTCCATAGGTGTGACTTGGGCATTATTCGTGTGTGTTTCCATAGTATTACTTTCCGTCAGGCAAAAGTCGGCCACTCTAAAGGGCGCATTTGATATCGCGCTTCGCTAAGGGGCATCCTCCAGCACTGAACATTTTTTTTTAATGGCTCTGAATTATTTAAGGCCATGTTCGATGAGAATATTGTTTATGCCCTGACTTAAAGTTCTCACCGTAACTTAAAAAAATAAGGGAGGATAATTATGCAAACCAAACTTAGAACGTAAGATGGACTATCCTTAATTGCGGGGTCTTTCTACCTGATGAGTCTGGAATTAGCAAATTAATTCTTCAGTTTTTTTCAGGACTGTCGGGTAAAGGTTACCCTCAACACGATTTCTGTCACCCAAGTCTTGGATGCGGTAACAGGTGAAAAAAAGGATAATAATGAGGGATCAAGCGTGGAAAGATTCGTTATTCAGTGGATACCGATTATTTTAATAAACCATGCATCCGATTGATTAAATCTCAGTAACCAACCACCCAATCCCGATAGCAACCAAAAAAGTACAGGAATTCTTCCTTGCTGAATTTATTTTGAAGCGCAAAATGGTGCCCATGAGTATTGTCCTGCTTATTCGCACGATCAGCCAATACTCCGATAAGGATGACGATATCAATGTCCGACATCATCATCATGATAATAGGGGTTCGGCAGTTTGTCTTAAGAAACTCTCGACTGGGATAATCAAAATAAAATAAGGGATTAAATTTTATATGGACGCGATCATCTGGTTTATTTTTTGGGTCATGATTTTAGCAGGTATATTAGGAGTCGTACTTCCAGCCCTACCGGGATTTGCCCTGATCATGGCAGCCTTGGTACTTCATAAGATATTCATGCCGGATTATTTTAGTGGATGGCTGATCAGCGCAGCGGTATTTGTCTTTATCTTGATTCTAGTTATCGACTATCTGTCTGTGATGGGGGCCGCCAAAATCACCGGTTCCGGCCGCTGGGGCGTTGGTGGGGCAGGAGTGGGAATGACTGTGGGATTTTTCTACGGATTCATGGGGGTCATTATCGGCAGTTTTATCGGGGCTTTCGCAGGGGAAAAAATCTTTGCAAAAAAAGAGTGGTGGCATTCCCTGAAATCGGGTGTTGGGGCCGCAGCGGGATTCCTCTTAGCTGTCATTTGTAAGATGTTCCTCACATTGGGAATCGTTTTCTGGATCGTGGTCGAGTGCCTGCGCAATTCCCTCTAGACGGGGAGATTCTGCGCGGCATGATAAGCCGCAAGACAGTCACGTAAGGATTCAAAACGGCGTTCCTCACCAAAAACATCATTGAGTCCGAGTTGTTCCATGTCTTTTTTTGCGCTCCTGCTCAGGTGGACAAAAACCATGCGGATCCCTTGCCTTTTCATATCATCATCGAGCTCCCTGATCATCCCCCCTGACGTATAATCTATCGCACTGATCGCTCCTGCATCCACCACCACCCATTTTAATCCAGGGGAGAACTTTTTGACTAAATGCCGCGCCTTCGTCGCAAACCGGTCGGAGTTCGCATAAAAGAGGGACGAGCCAAACCAGTAAACAGCGAGTCCCTCCTCCGCCATTTCCCCCGTGTCGAAGTGGTGCATGATCCAATGTCCGTCCGGAGTCTTTCCCTCGATCGATGTAGAGGGATGATAACTGTGCCTGACGTGCTGGAGTAATGACAGGATCAAGGCGATCAGGATGCCATTTTCCACTCCGAAAAGAACAACCGAAAGTGCTGTAATCAGTGCCAAACGCCATTCATGCCGCGATTTCCTCCAGAGGTCACGGAAACCAGCGACATCCACAAGGCGGATCGCGATGGTAAAAACAATCGCCCCGAGCACACAAACTGGAAGGAACTGGAGGGGACCAGTCAGAAAGAGTAGGACAAATAAAACAACACAGGCTGTCGATAAGTGAGCCAACTGGCTACTCCCCCCGGAAGTTTCCACCATGGCTGTCTGGGTAGGACTGCCATTGACCACAAATGTGCCGCTCAAAGCCGCAGCGGCATTGGCCGCTGATAACCCGAGCAAATCACGATTTTCATCGACGTGCTGGTGGTGTTTGGTCCCGTAAGCACGGGCGGTCAGGGAGCTTTGCGCGACGATCATGATAAAACACGACATGGCCACTGGTAGGAGATTCATGATCATGTTTTTTTCAAATGCTGGTAATACCGGATGGGGGAAATCTCCGCTGACCGGGCCAATGACCTCCATTCCATATTGGGAAAAGCCAAATACATAACTCAGGATGACAGCCGCAATCACCGCCATTAAAGCACCGGGGAAACGGGGAAACTTTTTCTGGAGGTATACAACGGCGATAATAATCGACAAGGACAACCCAGCTGTAGGTAAATGGGTGCGGTCAAGGTTGACAATGACTTCAAAAAGCTGGTGGACTGGATTATTACCCACGACATTGATTTTGAGCATAGTATTCAGCACAGCGATGCCCACTTGGAATCCCACACCCGTTAAAAAGCCGATCAATACAGTCCTTGAGAGGAAATCCGCCAAGAAACCAAGGTTCAAAATTCGCGCCAAGAGGAGCATGCCCGCTGTGAGCAGTGCGACCATCCCTGCCAACCCCACATACTCAGGACTGCCCATTACAGCCAATCCTGCGAGCCCGCCAGCCAGGATCGCGGCTGTTGCGGAGTCTGATGCCACGACCAAATAACGGGATGAACCTAATACAGCAAAGACGACAAGCGGCAGTAAAAGCGTGTAAAGGCCTGTGATCACAGGCATACCCGCTATCTTGGCATACCCCATTGCTTGGGGAATATTCATTGCCGCCAATGAAAGGCCCGCTACGAGATTAGCAATAAGTTGTGACCGGTCCAAAGGTAAGAGCCCCCTGAAAAAGAGGGGATGTTTCAAATGCTTATGTTTGAAGAACGATGTAAATGCCATTATTATTCAACCCATTGTCTGGCCAAGGATTATTCCTCACGGGTTTGACTTTTGCACTCTTTTTATAGAGCAAATTATTTTCACCACTTCGATTCATCCCAAGATGAACCATTCTGGTGAGGATCAAATGTGAATATTAAATTTGCTTGCCGGAACACTTCTTAATCGCATAAAATCCTCACTGCTAAACAATTCAGCCGATGTAGCTCAGTGGTAGAGCAACGCTTTCGTAAAGCGTGGGTCGTCGGTTCGATCCCGACCATCGGCTCCAGATATACTATCTGCCCAACAAGATATCCATAATCACTGTTTATAAAAACAGGTTTTGTTTTATGGTTGATCGCGTTTCGGAGTGGAGTGAATTAAGGGTTACTCACTTATTATCCCGATTAAAATCATAATTTCCTTCTATCAAACTGAATTTTTCTATAACCCTATCTCTACCATGAAGTCTCGGAACCAAGATCATGAACTACTCAAAGAAATCGTGCTCGAAGTCGAGTCTGTCTATGATGACGTGGGCAAATTGCGCATCGAACGGAATTGCACGGGGACCGCGGAATGTTGTCATTTTAATCTCACCGGGCGTACGCCTTACCTGACCAAGGGTGAAGCGGTGGTTGCAGCCCGCGCTTGGAAGGCTTCCGGGCGCAAATTGCTGCCGGAAAAGCCGGATGGATCATGTCCCTTCCTGAATCCCGCACAAAAGTGTATGATTTATGAAAGTCGCCCATTTGGATGTCGTACCCATTTTTGTCACGCCGCTGGGGGACCTTACGCACGTAAAGACGTGATCGATCTCATCCGTAGGCTCGAAAAAATAGACCAAAGCCTCGGCGGCAAAGGAGCCCTTCCCCTTGCGACAGCGGTCACTGACTCAGGCATTCTCTAGCTGCTATCTATTTTTCTGGAAAAATGGGACGTTTACCCGCATTCTTGCCCCGTTGTGAAACGCTTACTCTTGCCTACCATTATCCTTTTCTTACTGTCCCTCCTCCCAGTATCACATGTAGTTTCCAGTGACCTTAATGGTTTTGCCCCCGATCCCGAAACGTAAGCTCAATGTCGGGGTCATCCGGATGCCACCTTATGCCATGCAGACGGGTAATGCCCAATGGACGGGTATTGGCCCCGAAATCTGGCGTGAAATCGCCCGTAAACTCAATATCTACTATGATTTCAAGGAAATGACCCTCACCGAGGCTTTGCAAGCTCTCCATGACGGCAAAATTGATTTTCTCGCGACTCCGATCAGTGTCGTTTTTGAACGTGAAAAATACTACGATTTTACGATCCCTATCTTTACAACAGGATTAGCCATCGCGCGCCCCAAACTCCCCAAGACCCATATCTGGAGGAATGCCATCCACCTCTTTTTCCGCTGGCAAGTCCTCGAAATCGTCGGCCTCTTGGTATTCATCCTCTTTGTCCTAGGCACAATTGTCTATTTTCTCGAACACAAACATAATCCCGAATATTTCGGCAAAGGCCTCATCCAAGGAATCGGCGCGGGAGCCTATTGGGTCGGGGCGGTCCTGACCTCGGGCGTCTGTATCGGTATTGCTATCAAATCCCTACCGGGACGGATCATCGCCCTACTTTGGATGTTTATCAGTGTAGTAGCCATTTCCACCCTGACAGCCTCCACGGCCAGTATCCTGACAAATCAAAAACTTACCAACACCGAGATCCGCCTGGAAACATACCGTAAACTCAAAATCGGCGCAATCAAAGGCGGTGTGTCTGAGGAATACCTGCAAGCATTTAACCTGAAAGTCATCGGATACGATAGTCCACGTGCAGGGCTCCATGGCATTGTCGATGGTAAAATCAGTGCCTTTGTCGGTGACGACCTGATTTTGAATTATATTTTGAAACGCGACAATCTCGAAGCCGACATTGATCTGACACCCGCCAAAAATTACAAAACTGAAATCGCCTTTGCCCTGCCATTAAATAGTCCGTTACGTAAAACGATTTACCTTGCCCTCCTGGAAATCCTTTCAGAACCCTCTTGGCGTGACTTAAAAGAAAAATTCATCGAATCTCTCAATAACCAGCAGGACAATGCCCCGTCACGGCGGCCACACAGGAATTCTTCACCCGGAAGCTAATCATCTCAAACCTCGATATGTGGTCAGACGTATTCATCCCATTCATTTAAAAAGACTTTTATCGAATCTTTCATTCTTGCAGACTTTTCATAATTACCGCAAAGTCAGGATTCACTTGTGAAAAAAATTGCAATCATAGGCGGTGGACCCGCCGGTTTACGTGCAGCTGAGATTCTTTCCGGCATACCCGGAATCGAAGTGCATCTTTTTGATGCGAAAGCTTCGGTAGGCCGTAAATTCCTGGTCGCTGGTCGTGGAGGCCTTAATCTCACTCATTCCGAAGCCCCGGAGCAATTTGTCTCCCGCTACAGTGGCCCGGCTGATCTATGGGGAAATATCCTTGATGGATTTAGTGCGAGCAATTTGCGCGAGTGGGCAAAATCCCTCGGACACGATACTTATATAGGCACCAGTGGCCGTATCTTTCCGAAAAGCGAATATGCCGCCGGCCTTCTGAGGGCTTGGGTCAAGAGGCTGCATGAGCAAAATGTTCATTTTCATATGAGCCATAGCCTAAGGGATATGACACAGAGCTCTACTCAGTGGACACTGGTTTTTCAGACTGCACACGATCAGGAGGCTAGCTACACATTCGATGCCGTCTGCCTCGCCCTCGGGGGAGCTTCATGGCCACAAACGGGGTCTGACGGCAAGTGGGATACACTCCTTACTGGTAAAGGAATAAAGCTCACACCCTTCACCGCAGCAAATTGCGGTTGGGAAGTCGATTGGACCAAAGAAATACTCCCCCATATCGAGGGAGTCCCGTTAAAAAATATCAGGGTCATTGTCGGGCATCACCAAGTCTCCGGTGAGCTCGTGGTCACACGTTACGGAATCGAAGGAGGCCCCCTGTATGCCTTAGGGCGTTACCTGCGGGTCATGAAGCAGCCTGCGATTAATATCGACTGGAAACCCACCGTGAACGAAAAAGCCCTCACGGGCAAGCTTGGTGCCGTCAAAAATCAAGATGAGATTTTCGACCGTGCTGCAAAAGCTTGGAATCTCAGCATCCCTTGCCGCCACCTCATGGAAAGGGCTGGGGCCCGCAAACTCACGGTTCACCAGCTTGTTAACCTCCTCAAAAATTACCGCCTCATCCTCAAAGGTCCACGCCCGATTGATGAAGCCATCTCGACGGCGGGGGGCATTCGCTGGGAGGAGCTCACCCCGGCATTGATGTTACGCAAATTGCCCGGTGTATTCGCCGCCGGAGAGATGATCGACTGGGAAGCTCCCACCGGTGGTTATTTGCTCCAGGGCTCTTTCGCCACAGGCACTTACGCCGCAAAATCGATGATGACTTACCTTGGTATTCACTAAGACCCTCAGGGCTATTGATGCAAAATCTTTGTACCTGTGTGTCTCCCGGATAAAACATAAAATTGAAAAAAACAGGGTTTAGGGTATGTTTACTATCGATCACTGAGAGTATGACCTAGGAAAAATCATGCTAAACTCGATATTACTCATAGATGATGATAAGATTTTAACCAAAATCTATTCGATCAAACTCATGGAACTAGGATTCACTGTCCGAGTCGCCATGGATGGTCAAACAGCATTAAGTATGATCGATGAGCTCACTCCGGACGCAATCATCCTCGACATCATGCTTCCTGATATGAATGGCATGGATATCCTGGAGTATCTTCGTAAATATACGTTCACAAGCCAAATGCCTGTCCTGATGTTTTCAGCCTCTTGTTCCGAGGAGCTCGAATGCCAAGCCCTTAACCTCGGGGCCACCTGTATTCTGGATAAATCTGTGATGACTCCGCGCATCCTCGGGGACTATCTGCACGGTCTTCTCCGGCTCCAACCAGATCCCACCCACCCTTCCCCAGTTCCTTCTGTGATTTCACTTCCTTCATTAACTGATGAGGATTATCAACTCCAACTTGAGTACCAAAAGATATTTTCGAATCGTTCGCCTGAATGGATTAAGGAAATCAACCGATATTTCCAGTCCAATGAGAGCATGATCGAAGACAAAGAAAAAATTTTAGGACTGGCTAAATCATTATCTGAAATCTCGAGTAATGCCTCCCTTGCCGGATTCATCCGCCCTTCACGTCTCGCGGGCATCACCGAGAAAGTCCTCCTTGATGTCGCCATGGGAACGATTAGACCAAATCTCTCCCTTCAAAGAACCATTTATCAGGCCATTGAAACAATCACCGTCCTACTGAAAATCAAAAGTGACTTAAATACCGGTATCTTCCTGCCATCGATCCTGGCCGTCGATGATGATGCCTTGAGCCGGAGCCTCATCCATGCCACTGTCCAGAAAGTCGATCTAAATGCCCTCGTCGTGGCCGATGCCCAAGTAGCCATCGAACTTCTCGAAGAAAATGATTTTAGCCTGATCCTCTTGGATATCATGATGCCAGGAATAAGAGGCGACGACCTCTGCCGTCGTATCCGCAAAATCCACAGGCATATTCTCACTCCCGTCATATTTATCACCGGAGTGAATAATTTCGTGGCCTGCACAAAAATCCTGGCTTCTGGCGGCAATGACTTGGTATGCAAACCTTTCTCGCCATTTGAACTCTCCTTGAAAATCATGATCTATGTCTTGCAATATGAATTCCGCGATATATTTGAGGCCGAGAATCAAGCCAAGAAAAAGGCCTTGATAAAACCCTACAGCGATAATAATCCCTCTTAATTTTAATTATCACAATCTACAATCTTGAGATCATCCCCTTGTCTGGAAAACCGGGAAATTTCACAAAAATGTGGATGGAGTTACTTTGCCGAACGTCGATTTTCTACCCAGTCGATGATTTTTTCGGGGGTGGATTCATTGAGCCAGGCTACCATAAGGAATTCCGCTGGATGGATATCGTTTTCTTTGAAGAACCGGCGGTCTCCGCCGCAACCATACATGAGTTCAGGATCCATTTCCCCACGGAGTTTGGCAAAGGCTTTCGGCATGATCCGGGGTAACCAAACGATTCCTCGGGTTTCTTCGGTCTTTGGAGGAAGGTCTGAAGGGTGAACACGTTTGGTGCTCCGAACCCCCTTTTGCACTTCGAGAAAATAGGAGCGGCGGAGATGATGAACCATCAAGAAAGTCGCTAAATCAGGCTCTTTACCAGAGTGATAATCTTCAGCAAAATCAAAAACTTCACGGGCGCTCACGCCGATTGAATCTAAAAAAGCAATTTGTTCAGGCGAAAAAAAAGTATCCGCATCACGGTTACCAGCGGCATAGGTTTCGACCGCTTTATTCCAGACTATCTCGAGATCTTTTTGGTAATCATAATTTTTCATAACCCGAAATTGAGTTAAAACCATGCATTTGTCAAAACGTAGATAGGTTCATTTCCAGCCGCGCACTTAGAGCTTGGGCACAATTCCAGCTGCCGTGAAATAAATAGAGACATCTTTAACCCCGCAACCAAAGCCCTCTAATGCCTCACGATAAGCGGTTAACTGGCTCCGATAATAATCCGTGGCCTGGTCAATCTCTTGGCCGACAGGCACCCTCCCTCCAAAATAATCTGTTTTCCAGTCAATCAAATGGACTCCCCCGGTCTCGTCCAGCCAGACAAGATCGATAATCCCGTCCTGCAACCCCTTTTGTCCGATCAAACGACTAAAGGGTATCTCCGGAGCCACGATACTTTTAGGTGAGCACAATTGTTTAAAGAGTTCACAGCCCATAAAGAGGTCGAGCTCCCGCTCCGCACGTTTCTTCAATAATCCCCCTTCACCGATTACAGCTAATCGCTCATCCCTGTAACGAGTAATTTGCTCTGCATCCTTTTTCCATGGAAAAAACTGCATGGTCACATGCCACCAATTTCCATATTCTAAAGCCAGTTTACCTGCGTTGGGGTCAATGGGGATTTCTGACTTACGCTCAGGGGTCTTTTCCTCATGGGTACTCGGGAGCAATTTGCCCGGGATATTCCCCGCAAATTGTTTCACACGCTCAAAATCTTCTTCTGTAAAAAGGGAGGGTATAGATTTATCGACAGCAACGACGGGCATATCTTTTTCCCCATCCGGACTATCTGAAGACAGATCAGGAGAAAATTGCGCGGAATAAGCCTGCGCGAGGGAGATTCTGACCGGTTTAGGATCTTTACGCGGTGCCATTTAACTGATCCTCCCGGTTAATATATCAGTGATACTGACTCCTTGATTTTGTTTCAAAAGTTTTACGAGGGCAGAATCATCGACGAGCACCAGTGTATTCCTCGCCCTGGTCAAGGCCACATAGGTCAGGCGTTCCAGCTCCTTCCTGAACCGTGTGTCCGGGTCACTACCGGAATCCACCCCGCTCTCCCGACTGATCAATCGGACGGGACCGGAAACACTGGCTTGGATTTCTGGATAAATATTATTTCTCTGGCCCACTCCACGCCCTAGAAGCGGCATCACCACAGCATCCCATTCTAAGCCCTTTGACATGTGCATACTATAAAGCTGGATGGCTTCTTTATTTTTCTCCTCTTCAGCGACCCGCTCATCGCTGGGATTCATGAGCTGGTCAATAAACTCTTCCAGCCCCATTCCTTGAGCAGCGGCTTCATTGGCACTGAGCCGGATCTTTTTCCAATGATCAACCTGTGCCCGCCCGGAAGGTAAAACCGCCAAGCGCTGCGCAAGTTGCACTCCTTCACTGAGCTTTTCAAAAAGAGTCGCGGGGGCTTCGTTTTGAATCTCCTGCCTGATCCGGAGCAATTTGCGTACGGCCTCCGATAATGAACCCCCTCCCTCTTCTCCTCTATCCAGCAATGACCCCTTGCCTCCACCCTTTTTGATTTGCAAATATATCTCTTCATCAGAAATGGCAAAAACTTCCCGGAGTATTCCGGCCAGTTCATATTCATCATCAGGGCGTAGAACCCATTTCAGCAAAGCCACTGACCAACGCAAGGCGGGCTGGAGCACCCATTTCTCACGACCGGAAGCTAGCTGACAGGACATGCCGATTTCCTCAAACGCCTGAGCAAATGCGGAGAACCAATTATTCCGTGGCAAAAGAAGAGCCACCTCACTCCAAGACCTCGCCCTGAGTCTTTTGATGCCCGACTCCTTGATCCACGCCGCTATTTTCCTCGCCTCATAGAGCCCGAGCACTTCGGTCGTTATTTTTTCAGGTAATACCTCGTCGGCTACGAGTCCATGGCAATATACCTGTGCCTGTGAGGCACCATCTTTGGGTTCGAGCGGGGTAAAGGAGGCCTGACCATCTTTCCCATCGAGAATCCGGACAAATGCTTCATTCACAAAATCAATGACTGCTTTGCCGCAACGAAAAGTCACCGTGAATTTTAATTCCGCACCACTGCGTGAAGCATCCGTCAGTAATCCATGGTAACGGCGGTAGGTATCCAGGCTGGAACGCTGGCTGTAGATGAGTTGCTGCATGTCCCCGACCATGCAAAAACGTCCGCCTCCGGGGAATCCCTCCGCACACACCAAGAGAGAGTCAATCGGGGCCTCCACAGGGCGCACCGACTGGATGAGAAGCTCGAATTGTCTCGGGTCCGTATCCTGAGCTTCATCCAGCAGTATAGAATATCCTTCATTCCGGACGACTCGTGCAGCCTCAATATCTTGAAAAATCCTCAAAGCCCCGTTGATTTGATCTTGGAAAGTAAGTTTGCCATTGTCCCAGCGCCATTGTTCAAATTGCGCCGCCATCTCCATGGCCAAAACTAAGGTCGCACGTTCTTTGGTTTCATTTGGTAGGCTCAGGGCTTTCTGATAGGCCTCGAAAAATTCCGCCCCCCCCCCGGTCTTTCCAGGTTTAGGCACCTGTACAAATGGAATATCAGAGTCATTCCACTGGAGACAAAACTCGCACCAGACGGAACGCCTCTTATTAATGGTCTCGAGTGACCTGGCATTACTGTGATCAAATGTATCCAGGCAATTCCTGTCTAATTGCGGAAATGAGGGTATCGCCTCGGTCAGCGGATACTTCTTTAAATATTCGGCCCAATCAATATTGGCTTTGGCACATTTGACGGCAAGCTCCGCCACAGTGTCAAAGTCGCTCACCCGGTAAAGGGTCTTTCTTTTGCCCGGTTCAATCATGCTTTTTACCCGGTGCAGGTCGCTGAGGAATCCCGACCAAAACGTCTCGACACTTCCCAGCTCACTTTCACTCACTGATAAACCCACGAGGAATCCGAAACGTTGCATCAGCATCACGCAAAAACTATGGATTGTCCCGAAGAATGCCTGATTGATCCGGTTCACATCTTCCAGCCCAGCCTTTTGCGAGGCGACTTGATCGAGGATATTCAGGCGCGCCCGTTGGCGGAGTTCCTCCGCGGCTTTTACCGTGTAAGTGACGACGATCAACTGTTTCATCTTTGCTTGGAATTCCGGGTTCAAGGCAAATGAAACGATCCTGTCGATAATCGCCGTCGTTTTCCCCGCACCAGCGGAAGCTTGTACGGAAAAATTCGTCGATAGATCGGAGATGAACCGGTCCCTTTGGGCTTGGTCGGCGGGAGGAATACTATTCATCTGCCCCCTCCTCTTCTTCACTCGTCCCGAAAGTTTTATCCCAACGTTTTTTTAAGATCGCCTTCTCCACGGGTAAACAGGCTGTGGGTAACTCCGCAGGAATCCCAAAGTCCTCGTCCATGACTTCTAATTGTCCGAAAATGCCCTTCATCTGGACTGATTCCAGCACTTTGAATAAGGAGCCCGCTTTTTGCTCCACCTCCAGCATGGAGTTATCCGGGCCCTCCCCGAAAAAGGGGTTATAAACAGACCAGCTCATAGTGCCATCTTTTTGTTCTTGGTGGTAGAATAACCCGTAGAGGGCGACCTGGAGATAATCCCCTGATTTCAGGAGGCTAGCATTTCTAGCATTCCCGAAGGATGTCTGGCTGGTGGAGGTTTTAAAGTCGATGACTTGAAGAGTCTGACTGGCGACCGGATCAGCCGTATCGGAAATCAAAAGGTCTGTTTTTCCGTAGGACTTTAGCTGCGCATTTTGCACAGTAACGGTGATGAGCTGCGAACGGGAACCTTTCTTGATTTCCGAACCGAAATATTTCCCTGCTAAAAGTGATTCCAAGGTTTTCAAAGTCCGTGAGGCAGCCCATTCGAGCCGGGTAAGTTCATATTCCCACTGGACCGGAAAAGTCACGCCTCCGTCTTCATAAGATTTCC
>Ga0105046_10002984_pt1 | contig 26768 bp, 26 predicted proteins | sample MAT03_FD_78385 | JGI IMG/M metagenome (GOLD analysis project Ga0105046, IMG submission 78385) | Freshwater microbial communities from Lake Fryxell liftoff mats and glacier meltwater in Antarctica - MAT-03 (megahit assembly) | ecosystem: Environmental > Aquatic > Freshwater > Ice > Liftoff... | reverse complement strand
GATGAACCGCTTGCACCCCCCTTTTTACCCCGCAGGCTGGAGGCCGTCCGATGCGCTTTCAGGTGGGTCGCGTCCATCGTGACCGTCTCCGTATTCTGCCCCTCGCCCGCCAGTTCGGTCAGCATTCGCGCAAACACCCCCGATCGGCCCCACCGCACCCATCGGTTATAAAGCGTCTTTGGCGGACCCTACTCCCCTGGCGCATCCCGCCAACGCAAGCCATTGCGATGGAGGAAGATAATTCCGCTCAGCACACGCTTGTCGTCAACGCGCGGAACGCCGTGGGACAGCGGAAAAAATGGTTCCAACCGCTCCATCTGCGCATCTGTCAGCCAGAAAAGATCACTCATGCAGCACCCCCTTGGATGCTAAAAGTGAATCAAACCAAGATAGCGAACGCAAGAGAATTAACAGGTCCTGACCCGATAGACCTAGATGCATGATTTATCAGTATGTTTATTCGGCGCTTTTTTCTCAACGCTCGTCACGTAAGCATCTGCGATCCAACGAACAAAAGAAAACCCTTGTGAGACAAAGGCTATTGCGAAGCTTTCCGACGGCGGATCGTCTTCTACCGAGCCAGAGGCATGCCGATAAAAATGGCCTGCTTCTACCCAGACAGCAAACGAACTCACCAGCTTCTTGGTTGCATTTATTTCCGTTCTACTCCCGCCGCCATTAGAAAGCATGAATTTTTGAATCTGGTCGTTAATAAGGGTCTTGTTGAGATGAGTTGCCCCATTTACGATCAGTTTTGCCAAATTCTCAGCAGCATCGAAGGTTGAACGAATTGCTTGACGACCATCCAACGAGCCTGATAGCAACGACTTCTCCGCTTGGCTAATATGCAGGTTTGCTTGATTAAGATCATTTGCAGAAAGTGATCTTATCAAGCTCTCCGTTTGTATCGAAAAGGCGGCGTCAATGAACGGGTGACAACCTCCTCTTTCGTCGATGCGGTATGCGAGGTTTTGTTCTGAGAAAACCCTTCGTGTAAATTTTAATAAACTTGTCACTGTAAGGTTGCCGTTAATATTTTGTCGTCTTTCAGGAGAGAAACGGATCACTGCGGTGACGACATCCAAAAAATCGCTGAGCTCGAGATTCCCCAGAAAGTTTTCCCAATTAATAAAATATCCATCTACTCCCATCTTGCGGCATGAAATCCCAAGTTCGCGTTCAATGAAGTATCCTACGTCTCCCGCACGGTCGACAAAATATTCAGACAAAAAACGGCCATTCGATGCTTCGCCCGGAGATTATCCGAGAACGACCTTTCCGATAAAAGGTAGCTTCTGGAGAAATACTCCCCAATCTTTCTGAATTTTAAGCTCTTCGGTCATTTGCGCACCTCACCCCTGCAGCGTCCTCACCCCGTACCCCTCGCCCCGCGCCTTCATCGCCGCAACCACAGCAATACTCGCCGCGGCCGTGGTGAAATACGGGATCTTGTCCATCAGCGCGACCCGCCGGATATCGCGGCTGTCGCTCACGGCCTGCGTCCCCTCCGTCGTGTTCATTACCAGCGCGATGTCGTCATTCTTCAGCCGGTCCACAATGTTCGGGCGGCCCTCATAGACCTTGTTCACCGGCGTCGTGTCGACCCCTTGCTGGCCCAGCCAGCGGGCAGTGCCCTTGGTCGCCACGATCTCGAACCCCATCGCGACCAGATCGCGGGAGGCGGCGGCGAGCGCCTCGGTCTTGTCCATGTCCTTGACCGAAAGGAACGCACGGCCGCCTTCGGGAAGCAGAGTTCCCGCCCCCATCTGCGCCTTGAGGAACGCAAGCGCAAAGGTGCGGTCCCAGCCCATCACCTCGCCGGTTGACCGCATCTCCGGCCCCAAGACCGGGTCCACACCGGGGAAGCGGGCAAAGGGCAGCACTGCCTCCTTGACCGAGAACCAGGGCGTGATCGGGTTTGCAAGCGTATTGGCATCGGCCAGCGGCAGCGGCGTGTCGGGGCCGACGCCAGCGGGATAGGGCGCGCGCAGGGGGAAATTCGCCATCGGTTCTCCCGCCATCAGGCGGGCGGCGATGGCGGCAATGGCGCTGTCGGTCGCCTTGGCCACAAAGGGCACGGTGCGGCTGGCACGGGGGTTGACCTCCAGGACATAGATCTCGTCGCCCTTGATTGCGAACTGCACGTTCATCAGCCCCACGACATGGAGGGCGAGCGCCATCTGCACGGTCTGGCGCTTCAGCTCTTCGATGATCTCGGACGACAGGGAATGCGGGGGCAGACAGCAGGCGCTGTCGCCGGAATGGACGCCCGCCTCTTCGATATGTTCCATGATGCCCGCCACATGCACGGTGGTGCCATCGGACAGGGCATCGACATCGACCTCGATCGCGCCGGAAAGATAGCTGTCAAGCAGCACCGGACTGTCGCCCGAAACCTGGACGGCAGTACGGATGTAGCGTTCCAGCGAGGCATCGTCGCGGATGATCTCCATCGCACGGCCACCGAGCACGAAGGACGGGCGGATGACCAGCGGATAGCCCACTTCGCCCGCCACCTTGAATGCCTCATCGCGCGAGCGGGCCGTGCCGTTGACGGGCTGCCTGAGATCGAGGCGGTGCAGCAGCTGCTGGAACCGCTCGCGGTCCTCGGCAAGGTCGATGGCGTCAGGGGTGGTGCCGAGGATGGGGATCCCTTCAGCATGCAGGGCGTTGGCGAGTTTCAGGGGCGTCTGGCCGCCGAATTGCACGATGACGCCGTGCAGGGTGCCGTTCTGCTGCTCCACCCGCAGGATTTCCAGCACATGCTCCAGCGTCAGGGGTTCGAAATAGAGGCGGTCGGAGGTGTCGTAATCGGTTGAGACGGTCTCGGGATTGCAGTTGATCATGATCGTCTCGTAGCCCGCCGCCGTGAGGGCATAGCAGGCGTGGACGCAGCAATAATCGAACTCGATCCCCTGACCGATCCGGTTGGGGCCGCCGCCGAGGATCACCACCTTCTTGGCGGCTGACGGGCGGGCCTCGCATTCCACTTCGCCCATCGCGGGGACCTCGTAGGTGGAATACATGTAGGGGGTTTGCGCTTCGAATTCGGCGGCGCAAGTGTCGATCCGTTTGAAGACAGCTTTTACGCCAAGGCGCAGGCGGGCGCGACGGACCTGCGCCTCTTCCCGGCCCGAAAGGTAGGCAAGGCGGGCGTCGGTGAAGCCGTACATCTTCAGGCGGCGAAGCCCGTGTTCGGTGACGGGCAGGCCCGCTTTGCGCACCTCGGCTTCGATATCGACGATCTCGCGGATACGCGCGAGGAACCACGGATCGAAGGCGGTGGCGTGGTTGATCTCGTCGTCCGTCAGGCCGTGGCGCATGGCCTGGGCGATGACGCGGATCCGGTCGGGGGTTTGCAGGGAGAGCGCCTTGAAGATCGCCGCGCGGTCGGGAGCGAAGTTGGCCGCTCTGGCGTCTCCGACGCCGGGGATCTCGATCTCGTCAAAGCCGGTGAGGCCGGTTTCCAGCGAGGCAAGCGCCTTTTGCATGGATTCGTGAATGGTGCGCCCGATGGCCATCACCTCGCCCACCGATTTCATCGCGGTGGTGAGGTACGGCTGCGCGCCGGGGAATTTCTCGAAGGCAAAGCGGGGGATCTTGGTGACCACGTAATCTATCGAAGGCTCGAACGAGGCAGGGGTAATCCTGGTGATGTCGTTGTCCAGCTCGTCCAGCGTGTAGCCGACGGCGAGCTTGGCTGCGACCTTGGCGATGGGAAAGCCGGTGGCCTTGGAGGCGAGCGCCGAGGAGCGGCTGACGCGGGGGTTCATCTCGATCACCACCATGCGGCCATCGGCGGGATTGATCGCCCATTGCACGTTGGAGCCGCCGGTTTCCACCCCGATCTCGCGCAGAACGGCGATGGAGCCGTTGCGCATGATCTGGTATTCCTTGTCGGTGAGCGTGAGGGCGGGGGCCACGGTGATGCTGTCGCCGGTATGCACGCCCATCGGGTCGACGTTTTCGATGGCGCAGACGATGATGGCGTTGTCGGCGGTGTCTCGCACCACCTCCATCTCGAACTCTTTCCAGCCAAGGAGGGATTCGTCGATCAGGATTTGTGCTACGGGTGAGGCATCAAGGCCGGAGCGGCAGATCGCCTCGTAATCGTCGCGGTTGTAGGCGACGCCGCCGCCGGTGCCGCCCAGCGTGAAGGCGGGGCGGATGATGGCGGGCAGGCCCACGTATTCGATGACGCCCATGCATTCGGCGACGCCTGCGGCGATATCGTATTTGCCGGAAGGCAGTTTCGGGGCGGCGATGATGGTGGCCTTTGGGTTCGCCAGCCCGATCCGGTCCATCGCCTCGCGGAACAATTTGCGATCTTCTGCCATCTCGATGGCTTCGCGCTTGGCGCCGATCAGTTCGACGTTGAAGCGGTCGAGCACTCCCATGTCGGCGAGTGCGAGCGCCGTGTTCAGCCCGGTCTGGCCGCCCATGGTGGGCAAGAGCGCGTCGGGGCGTTCTTTCTCGATGATCTTGGCCACGACTTCGGGGGTGATCGGTTCGATATAGGTAGCATCGGCAAGGCCCGGGTCGGTCATGATGGTGGCGGGGTTGGAGTTGACCAGGATCACCCGGTAGCCTTCCTCGCGCAGCGCCTTGCAGGCCTGCGCGCCGGAGTAGTCGAACTCGCACGCTTGCCCGATGACGATAGGGCCCGCGCCGATGATCATGATCGACTTGATATCGGTCCGCTTTGGCATATCAGCCCCCACCTGTGGCAAAACTTTGCGGGTTATAGCGAGGGGTGGGCGGCGCGCAAGGGGCGAACCGGGGGGAAACGGAAAAGGCGGCCCGGAGCCCCGGACCGCCTTGTTTCCTGGCTTATGGCTGGATCAGCCGCGTTCGCCCACAGCAACCTCGGCAGCCTTGATGACGGCGGCGCGATTGGCGATACGCTCCCCCGTCGGCGGGCCTTCGAAGCGGCGGTTCTCGACCGCAAACCAGAGCACCAGCGCCAGCGCGATGAAGCCCAGGACCACGTAGAGCACCCGCTCGTTCGGCGGGGCGATGGCAATGAAGAAGATCACCCCCATGCCGACCACCGCAAGCACGGTGACCAGCTTGTAGACAGCGCCGGACATCGCCCAAGGGCCGGGTGTCGGCCATTTTGCGGTGCCATAGGCGAACACACCGGCCACCAGCGGAATGGTGAAGCTGAGGAACAGGAAGATCAGCGTCGAGTTCACCACGATGACGTAGATCGAGGTCCCCGCGACCTTGATCGACATCGCCAGCACCACATAGAGGATGGCAAGTACGGTCGCGGTCCAGATGGCGTTGACCGGTGTGCGGTATTTCGGCGAGACCGAGGCTAGCGCCTTGGAGCCCAGCGGCAAACCGTCATCGCGTGAGAACGCGAAGAGCATCCGGCTGGCCGAGGTGACGGTGGCCAGACCGCAGAGCAGTTGCGCGATCAGGATACCGAGGTAGAGCACGGTTTTCAGCCCGGCAGGCAGGATCGCGTCCATCGTGGCAAAGAACATGCCCCAGCCTTGGCCTGCGGCAACCGCGAGGTCCGGGATCGCCAGGGTAATGGCGCAGATCATGATCCAGCCGATGAGCGAGGACCAGAACACCGCCGTCACGATGCCGCGCGGCACCGAAGTGGCGGCGGATTTGGTTTCCTCGGACGTGTGGGCCGAGGCGTCGTAACCGGTGATGGTGTAGACCGGCAGCAGCAGGCACAAGAGGAACAGGTAGGCGACGTTGTCGGACTGCGGGAAGACGTTGCCGCCCGCCTCACCCGAGAAGTTGGTGAAGGTCCAGAGCCGCGATATGTCGATCGCGGGAGCGAAGTAGAGGCAGGCCAGCACCAGAACCGCGGTGGTGGCGAAGATGAGGTAGCCCGAGATGTCGGTCAGCATCGTGGTGACCTTGATGCCGAGGTGGTTGAACAGGGCTTGCAGAGCAGTGATCGCGGCCACGAAGATCACGACCTGCGTGTCGGTGCCGGTAAAGCCGAACATGGCGCCGAAGGTGCCGGCAAAGAAGTAGGCCGTGCCGATGTTGATGGCGCCCAGAACGGTGATCAGGCCCAGAAGGTTGAGCCAGGCGGTCAGCCAGCCCCAGAACCGGCCGCCGAGGATCGACGCCCAGTGGTAAAGCCCGCCCGCCGTGGGGAAGGACGAGGCGATCTGCGCCATGGCCAGTGCGAACATGCCCGACATCAGGCACCCCACGATCCACCCGATGCCCGCACCTGCGCCGCCCACCGACGAGATCGCCTGAGCAAAGGAGTTGATCCCGCCCGACAGGATGCAGATGATCGAGAAAGAGATGGCGAAGTTCGAGAACTTCGACATGCTGCGCGATAGTTCCTGGGCATAGCCCATCCCGTGGAGGACTTTCATATCCTCCTTGCGGTCCTTGTCTGTATAGTCGTCAGAAGCCATGTCGGGTTCCCTCCGTGCCAGTGCTTGTTTTTATACTGTGCTTGCGGGCCCGTGCGGCCCTGCGCCGCCAAGAGAGACCGGATTCTTTCTTGCTGGCAAGCTCTGAATAGATCTTTACGATTGAAATTCCGCCCCTCTGCGGCCCGCGTGTCGCTTTCGTGGCACAACACGGGGGGTATCGCGCTGGCAATGTGGCACGTGCGGCCCTAGGTCAGACGGACAATAGGAAGGGTGAGATCGCGTGATCCTTGTCGAACATGGGCCGGAAGGAAGGCCTGCGCTGTTTCGAAACGCGCGCAAGGTCGTGCTGGCCCACAGCGCGGCCGACGTTGCCCCGGCGCTGGCCGAAGCCGAGGCCGCGCGCGCGCGCGGGGCCTGGGTCGCGGGATATGTGGCCTATGAGGCGGGTCTTGCGCTGGAGACAAAGCTCGCCCGCCTGCCCCTCCGTGCCGCGGGGCCCCTTCTTGCGCTTGGGGTTTATGAGGGTCCGTGTCCGGCAGAGGCCACCCTCGCCAAGGCCGCCCGGGAAGGGGCGCAGAGCACCATGACCGCGCCCGAACCCGCCGTCACCCGCGGCGCCTATGGCCGCGCGATGAAGTCTGTTCTGGCCTATATCGCCGCGGGTGACTGCTATCAGGTCAATCTGACCTTTCCGATGACGGCGCGGCTGGTGTCGGGCAGCCCGCTCGGACTTTACGGCGCGTTCCGGCGTACCGGGGCGGTGGGGCATGGCGCCTACGTCGATCTGGGGGTGGTCCCCATTGTCGTGTCGCGCAGCCCCGAGCTGTTCTTCCGGCTCGAGGCGGGCGGGCGGATCGTCGCGCGCCCGATGAAGGGCACCGCCCCGCGCGACCCCGATCCGGCGCGCGATGCAGCGATCGCCGCCGCCCTGCAGGCCAGCGAAAAGGACCGCGCGGAAAACCTGATGATCGTGGACCTTTTGCGCAACGACATCTCGCGGCTGGCGCGGGTGGGGTCGGTTAAAGTGCCTGCCCTTTTCGCGATGGAGCGGTATGCGACTGTCCACCAGATGACCTCCACCATCGAAGGGCAACTGGCCGATCCGCCCACGCTGCCTGCCCTGATGGCGGCGCTGTTTCCCTGCGGCTCGGTGACGGGCGCACCCAAGATCCGCGCGATGCAGATCATCGCCGAAATGGAACCATCCGCCCGCGGCGTCTATTGTGGCGCCATCGGCTGGATGGCGCCGGACGGGCGGGCGGATTTCTCGGTCGCGATCCGGACGCTGTCGGTGACGGGACAGGACATCGTGATGAACGTCGGCGGCGGGGTGGTGCACGGCTCCACCGCGCAAGGCGAATGGGAGGAGGCGCTGTGGAAAGCCCGCTTCGTGAAGGCGGCCGTCAGCCGGGGCTGCGGCTGATCGAGACGCTGCTGTGGGACGGTGCGGCTTTCCCGCATCTGCCCTTGCATCAAGCCCGCCTGCAGGACGGGGCCGCGGCCCTGGGCTGGCCTGCGCCGCCTGACCTTGCGCCGACAGTGGCGGGGACCGCTCCGGCAAGGGCGGCCCGCGTCCGCCTGACGCTTGACTGCGCGGGCGCGGTCACCTGCGAGGTGGGACCCCTGCCGCAGCCGATACGCGAATGGCGGCTTGGCCCCGCGCCCGAACGGCTGCGGTCCACCGATCCCTGGCTCGGCGTAAAGTCGACCCATCGAGCCGCCTACGACCGGGCCCGCGCCACCCTGCCACCGGGGCTGGACGAGGTCATCTTTCTGAACGAGCGGGGGGAGGTCTGCGACGGCACGATCACCACCCTGTTCTTTGACCGTGGTGCGGGCCTGCGCACGCCGCCCCTCACGGCAGGCCTGCTGCCCGGCGTGCTGCGCCGCGCCCTTTCCGCGCCAGAGGAGACGCTGGTTGCGCCCGACCTGCCGCAGGTGCGGCTCTGGGTTGGCAATGCCTTGCGCGGGCTGATTCCGGCCCGCTGGATCGGCTGAGTTCCAGCACCTTCATCTTTGCACAAGTATCCCCGCCGGAGGCTTCCGCACGGAGTTTCGCGAGCCTCCGGCGGGAATATTTTCCCCAGAAGGCATGACCCTGCGCAAAAGGCATGGCACCCGCCACTTGACCCTTGGCCGGGCATCCCGCACATCTGGCGCGACAGGAGACCCAGATGCCCGCACGCAATTCCGCAGCCCTTGCCTTTCTGGCCGCCCGGCGGTCCCGCCCGGCCAAGCAGTTCGTGGCGCCGGTTCCGACGCGGGCGCAGGTAGAGGAGATGCTCGCCATCGCCACGCGCGTGCCGGACCATGGCAAGCTGGAGCCCTGGCGGCTGGTCGTGGTGGACCGCGCCGCGATGGCGGGGCTTGCCGATGTGGCCGAGCAGATTGCGGCGGCGCGCGGGTGGGACGCCGAGCGCGTGGCCAAGGGGCGCGGGCAATATGATCTGGGGCAGCTGGCTGTGGTCGTGATCTCGGCGCCCAAGGAAGCACCGAAAGTTCCGGTTCTCGAGCAGCAGTTGTCGGCGGGCGCCTTGTGCATGGCGCTGGTGACAACGGCAGAGGCCTGCGGTTGGGGCGCCTGCTGGCTTACCGGCTGGCCCGCGCATGAGCCGGAGTTTGCGGCACGCGCCTTTGGCTGCAGCGGGGCCGAGCGGATCGTGGGCATCGTGCACATCGCGACGCCGGGCAGTGACGGTGCGGACCGCCCCCGCCCGGACCTGAACCGGATCGTCGAATGGCGGTTGGGCAGCTCATGATCTTTGGCGCCTTCTTCCGGGCTTTCGGGCAGATCGGCGACCGGCGGTTCCGGCGCGTGGTCTGGCTGGGCGTGGGCCTATCGCTGGCCTTGCTGGCCGGGGTTTACGCTTTGTTTATCCTTGTCATCCAGAGTTTTGCCCCGGACGCCATCGTGCTGCCGTGGATCGGTGAGGTGCAGGGGGTGCAGGGTTTGCTTGAATGGGCGTCGGTGCCGCTGATGCTGATCCTGTCGGTCTTTCTGATGGTGCCGGTCGCCTCTGCCTTCGCGGGGATGTTTTTGGAAACCGTGGTCGATGCGGTGGAGGAAAGGCACTACCCGCACCTTCCTCGTGCGACACCGATGGGTTTCGGCGATACGCTTGTTGCCTCGGCCAATTTCCTCGGGCTGGTTGTTGCTGTGAACGTGGGGGCGCTGTTCCTTTTGCCGTTTGCGGGGCCGGCCTTTCCGCTGGTCTTCTGGGCGATGAATGGCTGGCTTCTGGGCCGGGAATACTTCACGCTGGTGGCGCAGCGCCGGTTGGGGTTGCCTGCGGCGCGGGCCTTGCGCCGCAAGCACGGCTTCACGCTTTGGGCAGCGGGCACGCTGATGGCGGCGCCCCTGTCAGTCCCGCTGGTCAATCTGGTGGTTCCGGTTTTGGGGGTGGCGACCTTTACTCATATTTTCCACCGAATGGCGCGGCAAGGCTGATCGGTCAGCCCGCGGGCGGGTTCATCCGGCCAAAGAAATCCAGATCGCGGACCGAGATCACGCCGGAGACGATGACCCCCGCAATGATCATCCACAGGACTGCGGCGATCACCGTGGTGATCCGCGCCTTTCTGGCCACGAGGTGATCGGCCGGGGCGGATTTCGGCGTGCCGGGCAGGACCTCGCCTGCATCGGACTGGCTGGTGAAGCGCAGCGGCAGCACCACGAAGAACACGAGGAACCAGATCACGGAAAAAAGGACGATCGCTGCGGTGATGGTCATGCCTGTTCCAGCTCCACCAAACAACCGTTGAAATCTTTGGGATGCAGGAAGAGCACGGGCTTGCCATGCGCGCCGATCTTTGGCTCTTCCGACCCAAGGACCCGTGCGCCGGTGGCAGCAAGACGGTCGCGCGCGGCCAGGATGTCGTCCACCTCATAACAGATGTGGTGAATGCCGCCCGCAGGGTTTTTTGCCAGAAAGCCCGCGATGGGTGAGTTTTCGCCCAAAGGGTGGAGGAGCTCAATCTTGGTGTTCGGCAAGGTGATGAAGATGACCGTGACACCATGGGCCGGTTCGGCTTGGGGGGCACCCACTTCGGCGCCCAGGGTGTGGCGATACTGGGCCGCCGCGGCCTCAAGGTCGGGAACGGCGATGGCCACGTGGTTGAGGCGTCCGATCATTGGGGCTCCGGATGTGCAGGGTGGCTGTGTTATCGCGCCGCGTGCGGCAGGGGGCAAGGGGCCGGCGCTGCGAAAACCCGAATGCCGCAGAGAAAATCGCTGTCGTTTACTCCGAATTTACTGCTGCGGGCGATAGCTTTCCATGTCGCGCAAAAGGAGTGTTCATGCCGTTTCAGTCCAATGCCGCACTTTCTGACATCGTTTCCAGAGCCGGGGCCGTGGCGCCTGCGCTGCCATTGCAGGGGCTGACGGTTCTGGCCGTCGAGGACAGTCTTTATGCCTGCGATGCGCTGCGGCTGATGTGCTACCGCTCTGGTGCACGGCTGAGGCGGGCCGAAACGCTGGAGGCTGCGGGCGCGCATCTGCGGCTCTACCGGCCCGACGTGGTGTTGATAGACCTCGGCCTGCCCGATGGACGGGGCGAGGGGATGATACGCAGGCTGGCGCTTGGGTCCGGGCCCACCCCGGTGATTCTGGGTATGAGCGGCGACCCCGCCGGGCGGCAAGCGGCACTGGCCGCCGGGGCTGCGGGGTTTCTGGAAAAGCCCTTTTCGAGTTTGTCGGCGTTCCACCACTGCATTCTGGCACATTTGCCTGATCGCGTGGCTCTGTCGGGAGTATTGGAGGGCGCGGTGATCAGGCCCGATCCGCTGGCGATGCGCGACGATCTCGCCAAGGCGGCACGGTTGATTTCCGCGGGCCCGGATGAGCGGCAGCGACGCTATCTTGCCGGTTTCGTTCTGGGTCTGGCACGCAGCCTGCAGGACAGCGATCTCGCCGAGGCTGCGGTTGCTGCAAGAGAGCAGGCGGGGCTGCCCGGGTTGGTCGGCATGCTGTCGCAGCGGCTGAGGGAGCAGGGCGGCATTGCGACCAGTGAGGGTGCAGGCCTCGATCCCGCTACATGGAGATGAGGGCGCGCCTTTGGTCGGAGCGGCAAGTCCAGCTTGTCCCATTCTGGTCATCGGAACGTCGGGCTGACGGGAACTCGCAGCCTTGGGGTGCAGCCCTGTGCATCAAGGTCGCTGGCGGCACTTGCGGAAGGTCCGCAGGGTGCGAGCGGTCTGCGGTTGCTGCAGGACGACCGCGCTCGGCAATGGGCCCGTTGCGAAGCTCGGTTGCGGTGGCGCGCGCGGCGCAGAAAGGGTGAAGCGATGGGTAAGCCTCACGTTGCGAAAACGATATCCCAACGCCGCTTTTGCCGCCAGCCTGAGCCTGAAGCCTGAGCCTGAAGCCTGAAGCCTGAAGCCTGAAGCCTGAAGCCTGAAGCCTGAAGCCTGAAGCCATGTCAGGTCGGGACGCGCAGCGCTCCTGCCCGTCAGCCCGCAGCGAGCGCAGGGTCCGAACCTCCGCGGACAAGTCGCGTAAGGTCGGACAGGCGTTCCTTCTGGCGTCCCTCGGCATAGAAATTTGCCGGGGAAAGCCAGACGCGATAGGCTTCGCAGAGCGCGGGCCATTCCTCCTCGATCACGGAAAACCAGGCGGAGTCGCGGTTGCGGCCCTTGATCACCATGTGGTTGCGGAAGATGCCTTCGAACGTGAAGCCGAGCCGTTCGGCGGCGCGGCGCGAGGGCATGTTCAGCGCATCGCATTTCCATTCATAGCGCCGATAGCCTGCTTCGAAGGCCCATTGCATCATCAGGAACATCGCCTCGGTCGCGGCGACAGAGCGCTGGAGCGCGGGAGAGAGGCAGATGTGACCCACCTCGATCGAGCCTGCTTGTGGCGTGATGCGCAAGTAGGAGGCGGTGCCGAGAGAGTGGCCAGTGTCACGGGCGCGAATGGCGAAGAAAAAGGGATCTGGCCTGCCCGCCATGTCCTTGGTCCAGCGATGATAGGCGCTGGCAGAGGCGAAAGGGCCGTAGGGCATGTAATCCCACAGCGCCTCATGTCCCGAAAACGCTGAAAAAAGCTGGGCGGCATGGAGGTCTGCATCAAGTGGCTCCAACCGGACAAGGGCACCGTCGAGTGTGATTTCGCCTGGTGCCTGCGGCGGAGTCCAGGACTTCATCTCTGCACCAAGTTCTGAGCCCATGTCATCCTCCACCCCTGCGCCGATCTAAGGGCGCGGAGGTGGGCTTTGCAACCAGCTAGAGCAGGACACCGGGGTCGGGACCCATCTGAAGGCCGGGGAAAATCGTCTTTTCCAGAAGGGCCGTATCAAGCCCGTATAGACCACGAAGCGCATGCGCGGCATAACTCCTCACGTCTGATGTCGGCAGAAGGTCGCGCCGGTCATAGAGGTCGGCCTCGGCCAATCCCGGCCAGCGGCCAAGCACCCGGCCGCCGCGGATGGCCCCCCCGGCCATCAGCATGGCGCCCGCCGTGCCGTGATCGGTACCCTGCGAGCCGTTCTCACGCACGGTGCGGCCAAATTCGGTCAGCGCAAGAAGGGTCGTGCGGCCCCAGACCCCGGCTCCAAGCGCTTCTTTCATCCGCACGATGCTGCGTTCAAGTCGGGAAAGCGGGCGCAGGATATCCCGGGCCTGAACGCGGTGGGTGTCCCATCCGGTCATGGAAAAGGCGGCGATGCGTGTTTGGCCAATGAGGCGGCTCGCTGCAAAATCAACGAGCTGGTCGATATCGGCGAGCTTTTGGGCCGGGCCGGGGGCGGGGGTGCCTTTTGCTGCGGCGGGCGTCCCGCTTATCTCGAATTCGGTCAGAGCGAAGGCCTCTTCTGCAGTTTCCCGAAACATCGCGTCGTCGTGGTAGATGTGGTCGAGCAGAAGCCTCCCCTGCGCCGACAGCAGCAAATGCTGGTCGGGCGCCCAGTTTCGCACCGGTGCCGTCCCATCGAGGGTAGAGATGGCATCGCGCCCGATGGCGTAGGCAGTTTCGGCAGAAAGACCCGGCACGGATTGCAGCATCCGGTTCAGCCAGCCATCGCGCACCGACGCGAGCGGCACGTCCATGCCGGTTCCCGCCTCCAGCATGTCCTGCCCGTCGAAATGGCTGCGCTTGTCGCGGTAGGGGGTAGAGGTGGCATGCGCAAAGCCAAGCTCGCCCGCGTCCCAAAGGGGGGCAAGGCCCGAAAGGCCTGGGTGCAGCTCGAAAAATCCGTCCAGCGGCAGTCCCGGCGTGGACATGATCTGGGGGCGAAGGGACGCAAAGACCGGGTCGCCGACCGGGCGGAGCACGTCGAGCCCATCCATCGCGCCGCGCAGGATGATGACGATAAGGCGGTTTTCGCCAAGGCCCGCCTGACCTGCGGCCAGCGTCAGCGTGGTCATCAGCGGATGTGCTGCGGCAGAGCAGCCCATGAGGAGGGCGCCCCGCAAAAGGCGGCGGCGAGAGAGGGCAATTCTGTCCATCGGCGTCACCTGCGGTTGAATTCTGGGCTGGAAAGCACGAGGCCCACTCCTTCGCGCCGCGATTCCGCCCGGGCGGCGGCCCAGATCAGGCGTTCCGACGCGCGGGAACCGAGGGCATAGGTCGCGAAGGCCACCGGGTCGGGCAGAGGGGTGACGAGCTTTCCCGGCACCTCCATCGCCCAGGAGATGCGGGCGGCAAGGCGTTGCGGGGTGATCCAGACCCGCGTCTCTTCGGGCCAGCCGTCGGGGCCCTGGGCAGACTGGAACGGCTGGCCCATGGTCTGCATCGGGGTCAGCGCGAGTCGGGTGAAGACGTCAGGCGCGCCCGCCATGATCCGCGTGCCGCTGAAATCGAGGGCGCGCAGGGAAGCCGCGAGGAAATCAAAGGGTTGGCGCGCCTTCTCGGCGGTCGGGACCCACGCGGCGGGGTGGGTGAGCAAAGCCTCTGTCACTGCCAGAAGATCGCCATCGGTGTCCAGCCAGCGCGCCTCCATCGCCGCAACAAGGCTGTCCTCGGGCATGTCCGAGACAAAATGCACCGCAAGTTTCCGCGCAATGTGGCGGGCAGTTTCGGGGCGGCGGCTGAGGTCGGTCAACGCGCGGCGGATCGGCTCCACCCCCTTTCCGTCATAGGTGACGCCCAACACAGTCTCGGGCCCCGGCTCGGCCCGCGCGGGGTCGAAGGCAAAGCCCCGGTCGGGCACGAAGGTGAGGCCTGTCAGAAGCTCTGCCATCTGGCGCACGTCATCCTGACCGTAGGGCGCACCAACACCGAGCGTATGCAGTTCCAGCAGCTCTCGTGCGAGGTTTTCGTTGAGGCCCTGCTGGCGGCGTGTGCCGCGGCGCGAACCGGGGCCAATGGAACTGGCCTGATCAAGGTAGGTGAGCATGGCGGGATGCAGCACCACCGCACTCAGAAGATCGGCAAAGCTCCCGGTCAGGTTGGGGCGGATCGCGTCTTCCATCAAGGCGGTGGGAAACGGTTTTAGTACGGGCGCGCGCCCCACAGTGGTGAAGTGGTCGCCCCAGAAGCTGGCGAGCCGTTCGCGCAGGCCATCGCGAGAGGAGACGGCGCGGGCAAGTGCTGCCTTGGCCCCTGCCAGCGCCAAAAGCGAAGAGGCGCGCCTGGCACGGCGGTTCGCCTTCTTGGCGGCGCGGTCATCGGGCGCGTCTTGAAGGGCTGCGTTGGTTTCGCGAACAAGCTGGAAGGCCGGCAGCACCTCGGCCATCCCCGGCGCAGGATAGGTCGATGCCGCCTGGTCCGGCCCGAAAAGTGCCGCCAGCATCGCTTGGGGCGTCGAGGCTGCGCCCCTTGGCAAAGGCAGGCCATGGCCGAAGCGGAAAGCGGCGGTCGGGTCGGTCATTGCGGCTCCGGAAACGCGTGCCGGTTACAAATAGGCAGCGCCACCGCGGATTGCACCCCCGGAGCCGCGGGGTCAGCCAGTTTCAGCCATCGGAAAAGCGAAAATCGGCAGGGTAGCTATGCCAGCCGTCGAAATCCTCTTTGCCAAGCGGCAGTCCCGCGGAGCGCAGGGTGGCATACCCCATGGTCATGTGGAAAAAGAAGTTGGGGACCGCGAAAAGGTGTAGAAAATCCGAGCCATTATGTTGTAATTCTGCAAATCCGGCATTGTGGCGGATGATTACCTCCTCTGCCCCTTCGAAGTCGATCGGCCGCATCGCACCCAGAAGGGCCCGCGCCACGGCGAGGCGCGGGCCAAGTGCCTGCGGCAGATCCGGAACCTCGCGGCGCGCGAGCGGGCAGGCCGCGCGCATTGCAAATCCCACGGCTGTCGCGAATTGCTGGCCCGCAGGGAAGGCGTCGGCGATCTGCAGCCTCAGCATCTCGCGTCCCGCGCGTTCCACCACGCCCGACATCTGGCCGAGGTAGTGGCGGAACACCGGCACAGAAGCAGCGTAAAGCGGTGGGACAGGGTGCATTTGCCTTCGGGTTCTGGCGCAAGGGGGCGATTCGGACAGCGCGGGGCAAAGGTTGCCCCGGAAGGGGGGCAGATGTCACGCGACACCCGCAGGCCTCAGGGCGGGGCGCATTGCCCTTTGTCCGGCGTTCGCCTAAAGTTCCCCTTGTGGGGCTCCCCACGGGAACGCAACATGTTGGATATGAATAGCACCGCCGCACAAGATTTGCAGGGTTTCCTGGGTCAGGACAGGTTCGCCTGCGTGCTGGCCGACCCGCCCTGGCGGTTCGAAAACCGCACCGGCAAGGTCGCACCCGAGCATCGGCGGCTGCAACGCTACCCCACCATGATGCTGGCTGACATTTGTGCCCTGCCGGTGGCCGACCTTCTGGAGCCACGTGCGCATTGTTACCTGTGGGTTCCCAATGCGCTGCTGCCGGAAGGCTTGCGGGTGCTGGAGGCCTGGGGATTCACCTACAAGTCGAACCTGATCTGGCACAAGGCGCGCAAGGATGGTGGGTCGGACGGGCGGGGGGTCGGTTTCTATTTCCGCAATGTGACGGAGGTGCTGCTGTTTGGCACACGCGGGCGCAATGCGCGCACGCTGGCGGCGGGTCGGCGGCAGGTGAACTATCTGTCCACCCGCAAGCGGGAGCATTCGCGCAAGCCGGACGAGCAGTATGGCCTGATCGAGGCCTGCTCCTGGGGGCCGTATCTGGAACTTTTCGGTCGCGGCATGCGCCCTGGCTGGACGGTCTGGGGCAATCAGGCCGAGGCGGATTACAAACCGGGTTGGCCGACCTACGCTTTTAACTCTGGTACGCCAGACGCAGGGTTTGCTGCATGAGAGAGGGGCAGCTTGCCTCGCTGGAGGTTTGTGCAGGGGCGGGTGGGCAAGCGCTCGGGCTGGAGCAGGCGGGCTTCGGCCATGCAGGCCTGGTCGAGATTGACGCAGATTGCCGCCGCACGCTGATCCACAACCGCCCCGGCTGGGATGTGGCCCAAGGGGCAGAGGCGGACCTGATGCAGACGGACGGCACACGGCACAGGGGGGTCGATCTGCTGAGCGGCGGGCTGCCGTGCCCGCCGTTTTCCGTTGCAGGCAAGCAACTTGGCGCGGCGGATGAGCGCAACCTTTTCCCGCATTTCCTGCGACTGGTGGATGAGGCGCGTCCCCGTGCCATCCTGATCGAGAATGTGCGGGGGTTCCTGTCCCCCCGTTTTGCCGGTTTTCGCGAGCAGTTGACGGCGGATTTCCGTGCCCTTGGCTATGCGATCGAGTTCCGGCTGTTCAGTGCCTCGGACTTTGGCGTGCCGCAACTGCGCCCGCGCGTGATGATCGTGGGCCTTCCCCCCGCGCGCCGTGACCTTTTCCAGTGGCCTGTGCCGCGTCCGGGGGCTGCGGCTTCGGTAGGGGCCACGCTCAAGGACCTGATGGCGGCGGGCGGCTGGCCGGGGGCGGGGGCCTGGGCTGTCGGTGCGCAGGGGATCGCGCCGACGCTGGTGGGCGGGTCGAAAAAGCATGGCGGACCAGATCTTGGGCCGACGCGCGCCCGGCTCGCCTGGGCGGCTCTTGGCGTGGACGGGCGCGGTGTGGTGGCTGCACCACCCGGGCCGGAACACATCGGCGCACCACGCCTGACAGTACGGATGACCGCGCGCCTGCAGGGCTTTCCGGATGAGTGGGAGTTTACCGGCGCGCGGACGGCCGCCTACCGGCAGGTCGGCAACGCGTTTCCACCCCCTGTGGCCCGTGCGGTGGGCGCAAGCATCGCCGCAGCCCTGACCGCGCGCGCCGCCCGTGCCGTCGCATGACGGACTTGCCGCTGTTCACCACCGAAAGGCGCCGCTTTCATGCGGCCCTGCTGGAAGGGATCCTAACCCTCTCTGCGCAAGGGATCCCCAGCAATGCCGACAAGGACAGCCGCCTCAGCCGCGACATAGCCACAGCGATCCTTGCGGCCATTGGCAATGGGCGGACCGAGGTGAAAGGCGCAGGCCAGACCGCCGGGCGCGATTTCGAAACCATTTGCGCAGGCTTTCTTCAACGCACGTTCCTGTCGCTCGGCCACATCCGTCCCGGAACCTTCACCGTCACCAAAGGCGGCGCCATCGCGCGGTTCGACCAATACGCACATCTCGCCACGCTTGACGCCATCGCGCGGGAAAATCGCGAGGTCGCAGTGGCGCTTGGCGCAGATTACCTGATCAAGCCGGACATCGTCATCGCCCGCGCGCCCCTGAGCGAAGGCGTGGTGAACGCCGAGCGCCTGCTGGTGGACCGCAGTCTTGCCCTCCTCAGCCCACTTCGTGCCAAGAACAACCCGCTTCCCACGCTGCACGCCTCGATCAGCTGCAAATGGACACTGCGATCAGACCGGGCGCAGAATGCGCGGTCGGAAGGACTGAACCTGATGCGCAACCGCAAGGGGCGGATGCCGCATGTGGCGGTGATCACGGCCGAGCCGATGCCAAGCCGCATCGCTTCGCTCGCCATGGGCACCGGGGATATCGACTGCGTCTACCACTTCGCGCTGGAGGAATTGGCGCAGGCCGTGGCGGCCTGTGGCAGTGCGGACAGCCGCGACATCCTCGCCGCGATGATCGAGGGGCGGCGCCTGCGCGACATCGCCGACCTGCCCCTCGACCTCGCGGTCTAGTCCTTCGGCACCACCCGCAGGTTCAGCTCGCGCAGCTGCTTGAGCATCGGTTCGGACGGCGCACCCATCAACAGATCCTCCGCCCGCTGGTTCATCGGGAACATGATCACCTCGCGGATGTTCGCCTCATCCGCCAGCAGCATCACGATCCGGTCGATCCCCGCCGCACAGCCACCATGCGGCGGCGCGCCGTAGCGGAACGCCTTGACCATGCCGCCAAAGCGTTTCTCCACCTCGTCCGCCGGGTAGCCTGCGACTTCGAACGCCTTGAACATGATCTCGGGTTTGTGGTTGCGGATGCCGCCAGAGATGAGTTCATAGCCGTTGCAGGCAAGGTCGTACTGGTAGGCATGGACCTTGAGCGGGTCGCCGTTCAGCGCATCGAGCCCCCCTTGCGGCATCGAGAACGGGTTGTGGCTGAAGTCGATCTTGCCGTCGTCGGTTTTCTCGTACATCGGGAAATCGACGATCCAGGCGAAACGGAAGCAGTTTTCCTCGATCAGTTTCAACTCGCGCCCGATCTCGGTGCGGGCGCGGCCTGCGACGGCCTCAAAGGACTCAGGCTTGCCGCCGAGGAAGAAGGCGGCGTCGCCGACGCCGAGGTTCAACTGCTTTCGGATGGCTTCTGTGCGTTCGGGGCCGATGTTTTTGGCGAGCGGGCCTTTGCCGACAATTTTTTCGGACCAAAGTCCCTGATCACGCGCAGCGCGCTTGAGCGTCTCTAACGGATCTTCTCCACGCTTTGGGTAGTCGTTATCATATATAATCACTTGCGCAGCGCTCTGTGGATTATCAAAAGCTCCAATGCCTTCCTCTTCCCAGATTATATATCCCATCCCCGGCAGCCCTTCCTTCTGGGCGAAGGCGTTCATCCGGTCGCAGAACTTGCGCGAGCCGCCCCCCGGCCCGGGGATGGCGCGGATTTCGGTGCCGTCCTGCTCCAGCAGTTTGGCGAAGATGGCGAAGCCGGAGCCTGCGAAATGCTCGGACACGATCTGCATCTTGATCGGGTTGCGCAGGTCGGGTTTGTCGGTGCCGTACCATGCAAGGCTGTCGCGGTAGGCGATCAGGGGCCAGTCGGGGTGGGCGGTTTTGGTGGGGGCGAACTCCTCGAAAATCCCCTGGATCACCGGCTGCACGGCGGCAAACACATCCGCCTGCTCGACGAAACTCATCTCGATATCAAGCTGGTAGAAATCGGTGGGGCTGCGGTCGGCGCGCGGATCCTCATCGCGGAAACAAGGTGCTATCTGGAAATAGCGGTCGAACCCCGCCACCATGATCAGCTGCTTGAACTGCTGCGGCGCCTGCGGCAGGGCATAGAACTTGCCCGGGTGCAGACGGCTCGGCACCAGAAAATCGCGCGCGCCCTCGGGGCTCGATGCGGTTATGATCGGCGTCTGAAACTCGTTGAACCCCTGCGTCCACATCCGGTTTCGGATCGATCGCACCACGTTTGACCGCAGCATCATGTTGGCATGCAGCTTTTCCCTTCGCAGATCGAGGAAGCGGTAGGTCAGCCGCGTCTCCTCGGGATAGTCCGCATCGCCAAAGACCGGCATAGGCAGCTCTCCGGCCTCCCCGAGCACGGTCAGCCCCGTGGCATAAACCTCGATGGTGCCCGTGGAAAGCCTGGGGTTCACCAGGCTTGCATCCCGCGCCTTCACCCGCCCGTCAACCCGCACAACCCATTCGGCCCGAACCTTCTCGATATCGGCAAATGCTGGGCTGTCGCTGTCGGCAATCACCTGAGTGATGCCGTAATGGTCGCGCAGGTCCACGAACAGCACGCCGCCATGGTCGCGCACCCGGTGCACCCAGCCCGCCAGCCGCACCTCCGCCCCGACATGGGCCGTGTTCAGATCGGCGCAGGTATGGCTGCGGTAGACATGCATGGCAGAACCCTCAGGCTGGACAGTCGCCCCGATACACCCCGAGGCCCCCGCGAAGTCAACCCCGCCCGCCCTTCACTTTTGTCCAAATATCCCCGCCGGAGGCTTCCGCAGGCGGGGCATGGGCCGCGTCAGACCCTTGCAGGCGGCGCCAGCGCGTAGGTGCCTTCGGGCAGGTTCAGCGCCGCCGCGAGATCGCGCATCTGTGACAACGACAAGGTCAGCCGCAGCACCTCGTCGGTACGGGGATCGAACTGCTCCACCGTCACGCAATCCTCGAAGGCGCAGACGATCACGTCCTCCTGCAACGGCATTTCCACCCCGTCATCGACAAGGGTGATCACGGTCGCGTCGAACTCGTGCTCTATGGTAAACATGGGCCCGAGGCTACCCCGAAGTGCCCCTCGCGGCAACGCCGAAGATCGGCGTATCCGCGGGGGCGCATCTCCTCTGGCACCGCGCGCAGGGTTTGGCTACATGTCGCGCGCGACGCAGCATCAAAGGCGGACCCATGGCACGGATTTTGATCACCTCGGCCATTCCCTATATCAACGGGATCAAGCACCTCGGCAATCTCGTGGGCAGCCAGCTGCCCGCCGACCTCTATGCCCGCTACATGCGCGCCCGGGGGCATGAGGTGATGTTCATCTGCGCGACGGACGAGCATGGAACGCCCGCCGAACTTGCCGCCGCCAAGGCTGGCCAGCCGGTCGAGGCGTTCTGCGCCGAGATGCACGCCGTACAGGCCGAGATTGCGCATGGTTTCCGGCTGTCTTTCGACTATTTCGGCCGCTCATCCAGTGCGCGCAACCACCGCCTGACCCAGCATTTCGCCGGACGCCTAGCCGATGCCGGGCTGATCGAGGAGGTGGCGGAGTCTCAGATCTATTCCATCGACGACGGCCGCTTTCTGCCCGACCGCTACATCACCGGCACCTGCCCGAACTGCGGCTATACCGCCGCGCGGGGTGATCAGTGCGAGAACTGTACCAAGCAGCTTGACCCGACCGACCTGATCAACCCGCGCTCCACCATCTCGGGTTCGACCAATCTTGAGGTGCGGCAGACCAAGCACCTTTACCTGCGCCAGCGCGCACTGCGCGAGAAGCTGCAGGCCTGGATCGGCAGCAAGACCGACTGGCCGATCCTCACCACTTCGATCGCCCGGAAATGGCTGAACGATGGCGACGGGCTGCAAGATCGCGGCATCACCCGCGATCTGCACTGGGGCGTCCCGGTCAAGCGCGGAACCAAGGACTGGCCTGGCATGGAGGGCAAGGTTTTCTACGTCTGGTTCGATGCCCCCATCGAATACATTGCCGCCACCGCCGAATGGGCAGATGCCAAAGGATATGCGGATTCTGCATGGGAACGCTGGTGGCGCACCGACAAAGGCGCCGCAGATGTACGATATGTTCAATTCATGGGCAAGGACAACGTGCCCTTTCATACCCTCAGCTTCCCCGCCACGATCATGGGCTCGGGCGAGCCGTGGAAGCTTGTCGACTACATAAAGTCGTTCAACTACCTCAATTACGATGGCGGCCAGTTCTCTACCTCGGCCGGGCGCGGCATCTTCATGGATCAGGCGCTGTCCATCCTTCCGCCCGACTACTGGCGCTGGTGGCTTCTGAGCCACGCGCCTGAAAGCGCGGATTCCGAGTTCACCTGGGAAAACTTCCAGACCTCGGTCAACAAGGACCTCGCGGACGTTTTGGGGAACCTCGTCAGCCGGGTCACGAAGTTCGCCACCGCTAAATTCGGCGCGACGATCCCGGAGGGCGGGCATTTCGGCGCGCAGGAGGCAGCGCTGATCGCCGACCTTGGCAGGCGCATCCATGACTACGCTGCCTGCATGGAAGCGATGGAAGTGCGTAAAGCTGCGGCGGAGCTTCGCGCGGTCTGGGTCATCGGCAACGAATATCTGCAGTCTGCCGCACCGTGGAGTGTGGTCAAGACCGACCCTGATCAGGCGCAGGCGATGGTGCGCCTCGCGCTCAACCTGGTCCGCGTCTACGCAATCCTGTCGCGCCCCTTTATCCCGGATGCGGCAGAGGTGATGATGGCCGCAATGGGCAGCAGGGATTGGTCCTGGCCCGACGATATCAGCGCCGCAATGCGCAGCCTCGCGCCGGGGCATGCGTTCAACGTGCCGGAAAACCTGTTCCGCAAGATAACCGATGAAGAGCGGGTCGACTGGCAACAGCGCTTTGCGGGGGTCCGTACCTGATCCCGCAGCGCTCGTGTCCTGCTTCCGTCCCCTAACGGATGAAAGGACGCGCTTCCCGGTGGTATTGCATGCCACCCGACAACTGCTGAAGAAATCCTGCGGCCCTCCCCTTTGCCGGGGAAAGAAAATCCAATCGTCGTCGCTCGGTTTGCGACCGGCTCACGAAACCAATCACCATCCCCTCTTGCGCGGACGGGGCCGCGTCCCGGGGTCTTGCCCGGCTTTCCAAATACCTCGAGCGCGCTATCTGACACGGATGAGAGAAGAAACCCATGTTCTTTACAACGATACCTGCCCGGTCTGCCGGACAGAGATTGATGCCTACGCCCGGCGCGCGCTGGCTGAAGGGCTGCCATTGCGGTTTGACCGGCTTGAGCGGGCCGCGGATTGGGGCTTGACCCATGATCAGGCTGCACGGCGCCTGCACGTCAGGCACCGGGGGCAGGTTTTGTCGGGCTTGGCCGCCTTTCGCGCGTTGTGGGCCGAGATGCCGCATCTGCGCTGGCTCGCACGCGTTACCGGCTGGCCGATCGTGGCCGAGGCGGCGGCAGGCCTTTATGACTATGTGCTGGCTCCGTTGCTCTACCGGCTGCATTTGCGGCGCCTCAGATCGGGGCGTCAGGAAAAACGCCGGTAGCGGGCTCACGCGAATCGGCTGGCACGGCCGCTCCCTTCGCACACATGCCCGGGCGCCCCAGAGTTGACGGCGGTCCCCCCAAGATTGTTGAAGTTCCTCACCCGCAGGTCTCGCGCAAACAAGATACTGTCCACTATACTTCCAACATCGCATTCATTGGTTCGCGGCCGAGATTTACATGCCAAGTACCAGGCTCCGCTCGCAATCAACGCCGGACCAGCCAGCCGAAAGGCAAACACCGACAAAGCAGGCTGCGCCGTTCATTGCCTGAGCGTCTTTTTACTGATGCAGGCTGCCTGCCGGATTGCATTTCAACATGTGGCGGATGCGGCAGTACTCCTCCGGGATCATCTCCATGCTTTGCCGCCGCATTCCTCCGCCTGCGTGAATGCACGATCCGGCTAAAGGCCCGCGCGCCATCCCTCAAGCCAGCGGCGCACACAGGTCACGACATGGGCAAAGCGGTCGCCCCCGAGGCGAACCCCGCCATACCATCGCGTGACGACGACAATGTGGTCGCTCAGCCCTTCGCGCTCCAGCATCCGCAGGATCACGGCGCCGGCCCCGGCCTCGCCATCATCGCCTTTCTGCGCGCCGCTGTCCGACAGGATCGCGGCCCAGCTGTTGTGGGTGGCGCGCGCGTACTTCTTGCTTCGCTTGAGGTCGGCCAGAAACTCTTCGACCCCGTCACGTCCCTCCACTGGCCCGCCAGTGACGGCATAGCGCGAGCCGCGGTCGCTGAGCACAGGGTCTATCTGCAGAAGGCGCGTCATGTGGGCAGGCTAGGGGAGGTGCCCGGTAGCCGCAATGGTAGGGTTAACGGCCTTCCACCGCGGCCTGTTCCCGGCCAGTCTGAGCTCTGGCTGCCAGCAGGTGGCGATTCTTTGCGGAAAATACCCGGTGTCGCCCGGTTTGACCCTTCGAATGGCCGCCGCTACCGACGCGGAATTCATGGCGCCGCTGAACAATCAGGCCGGTAAGAGGGTACGCCGCAGTCGATCTGGGCCTGCCTTGCGGTGGACAATCAGTCCGCGCTGGACAAAGGGCTCGCCCGTACCCGTGGGATGACGTCTCGGATCTGCTGGCGCAACGCCTGGATTGCCGAGGTCTTGGGAATACACGCCGGGGTGCTCAACACCATTCTGAATGGTGCGAAAATGCCAGGTCCAGACGCGGACACCCCGGCCGGTTTCGTGCCCCTGCCAGAATTGGAGGCATAGGCGCCAGACAGTCGCTACATTTTCATTCTTGCAACCGCGGCAGAGTATCAGGGACGCGGGGTCGGCTGCGCGCTGCTGGCCTTTGCTTGCGCGCTGGAAGGTCCCGGTCGGATGAGCCTTATCGGTCCGACAACAACATGCGTGCGTCAGGTTCGCGCCACCTTAACGTGCCCCTTCCCGGCGGAGGCTCTCCGGGCTGCATATGAGTGGTGATGGTCAAGATGGCCGCGCTGCGGCGATGGCACGGCCATGGCCCGGACATGACGCAAGACAGGAAGGGGCAGATTGCCCGCCTCGCCTGGTGCAACCGCCGTCAACTGGCAAAGGTCAATGCGTCAGACGCTCGATCTCGGCTGCGTTGGGGCAGGCGGAGGGAAGCTGCGGGCTGCGCATTGCGTCGGCGAGGAAGGTGGTGCACGTGGTCTGCTGCGTGCAGGTGTGGCAGCGCAAAACAAGGGCTGCCAGTTCACTGCGGCTGATCCAGCCGTCCAGAACCGCGCGCGGCAGGTTCAACCCGACCGCACGGGCCATCCCTTGGGTCAGCCACCAGGCGCGGGGCGCTTCAATGCATCCGGTCATTGCGAGCCTCTTGTCAGGAATCTTTGTCCCAGCCTTGCTTACGTGCCCCGGCCCCGCCTTGATCCAGATCAAGCCCCGCTCAGGCGCCGGACGGTCTGCTGTACCACCGCGCGGCGTTCGGCATTCGGCGGGTGTGTGCCCAGGAACTGGTCCCCCGGATCGGGCAGCCGGTCAAAAAAGGCGGCGCCGAGCAGCGGGTCGAACCCCGCCCGGAGTGCGATTTCCGCGCCAAGCGCATCAGCCTCCAGCTCGAACTGCCTGGAGTAGCTTCGCGCGGCAAGCTCTGCCGCGATCTGCTGTGCGGCGCGTACATCGGTGGCGGCTGCGCCATTTGCCCGGGCCAGAGCGCCTGCCAGCACCTCTGCTCTTCGGGCGGTTGCCTCGCGCTTGGGAATGTGGCCCGCGATGTGATGCGCGGCCTCGTGCCCCAGAACGAAGGCGATTTCGTCGGCATTGCGCGCATCCGCAATCAGCGCGAGGGTAAAACCAACGACCGGCCTGCCGCGCGCATCTATGGTCTGAAAGGCATTAGGTGGCTGGTCCAGCCGGTTATCCACCACGATCTGCAGGTCGCATTCCTGCGCTGCCGCGTGCTGTCGGCAGATGGCTTCGGCCACCGGCTCCACCCGGTCGATCACGGAAACGAAGCTTTCGACCTGCGCACGCGCCGCCCGCTGTGCAGGCGTTGCGGCCAGGGGCAGCGGCTCTTGCACCACCGGTGCCCCGGTTGTGCAGCCCGCGAGCAGAGCCAGAAGTACCAGTCCCGTGATCCCCGCCCGCATGCCGGCCCCATCTTTTACCCGTCGCCGCAGAACCTAGCCCGCCCCGCGCCCCTGTGGGAGAGGCCCTCCCCATCTCGCGCCAAAGTGACCGCGCTGCCGCCATGGGCGCCCTTGCTTCATCTATTCATAAATATCCCGGGGGAGTCCTTGCCCCTGCCGGGGCAAGGGCGGGGGCAGCGCCCCCTCTTCCTTTTCCCCGCGCTCAGCCACATAGCCCGCCCCGCCCGGCCCGCGCCGCAGACTCCAGCGCGCGGGCGGTTCCATGCGGGCGCGCAGCCGTTCCAGCCGCCAGACGGGCAGGTTCGCGCCTTCATGGGCGCGGGTGGGCAGCGCCGCCAGCTGCCAGCGCGTCTCGACCCCCTGCGCGCCGCCTGCCCCGGGGGTCAGCATCACGCCGAGGGGGGCCGGCCGGCCGCGGTGGCGCGCCGCTTCTGCCCCCGCCTCGGCCGCCAGATGCAACCGGCGCACGGGCGTCAGGCCTGGCGGAGCCACCATGTCGCAGATTACCAGCCCGACCGCGCCTGACCGAAGGCTTTCCTCCATCGACCACAAGAGGTCTTCAGGCCGCCGCGCCCGTGCCAGGATCAGCCGCCCGGGGTCGGCAAAGGCGCGCAAGCCGTCGGGATAGAGCCGCTCGGGCAACCAGCTCGGGCCAATCCAGACCACATAGCCCGCGCATTCCCCCATCAGCATCGCGGCCAGCACCCCCCGCGCAGGCCCGCAAAACTCATGCACCCGCCCCCGCGCCAGCGCGAGCCCCCCGCCCGGTCCCCCGGGCAGCGGCTGCAAGGCCTGGGCCTTTCGGCCATGATGATCGGCAAGCGGCAGACTCATGCCGCCCATCCTATGATGTTCCGCAAATGTTCTCAAGTCGTCTGCACCCCCGCGATGCTTGGCCCCCACCTCGCCCGCCTCCTTGCCATGCCCCTTTCCGGTGCCCAAGCTGATCTCGCCACATCCTCTGACAGGAGCCCGATGCCGCAGGTCCACGCACAACGCAGGCTGGCCGCCATCCTTGCCGCGGATGTCGTCGGCTACACCCGGCTG
>Ga0105046_10002983_pt1 | contig 26774 bp, 21 predicted proteins | sample MAT03_FD_78385 | JGI IMG/M metagenome (GOLD analysis project Ga0105046, IMG submission 78385) | Freshwater microbial communities from Lake Fryxell liftoff mats and glacier meltwater in Antarctica - MAT-03 (megahit assembly) | ecosystem: Environmental > Aquatic > Freshwater > Ice > Liftoff... | reverse complement strand
GAACTCGGTGAGCGTTTCCAGCCATCTCCGCTGCGATTCGATATCGAGCCGCAGCAGCTCGAACCCCGCCGGACCGAGCCCGAGCCCTGCCAGCAGATAAATCAGTGATGTGGAGATCGGCAGTCGATCGACTTGGGACGACGTGAGTGCCATGAGCAGCAGCAATCCGCCAACCGTGGTCATCCATCCCAGTATACTCATATGGTCCCGTCTGAAGTCGCTGCGCTCGTGCTCGCCGCCATGTCTCTATGCATGCCATGGGCCACTGGCAGGGCTCCAACCGCCCCCCGCACCGCTTGGCATGTGCCGTGCAACATCCGGCACCACGATCAGCGCTCTCGACCGACGATCTCCCCTCATCGACCCCAGCATATGCCAGAGCACAACGAAGAGCAGTCGTTCCCCGACGAACCACCTTTCAAGGAGAGTTCGTCGTCGTTCGGGGTGTTCTACCCGAAGAACTATCTACTCGCCGTCTTCGCGGACGAGGCCACGGCAAGAAGGGCTGGTGATGGTCTGCGCACCGCCGGATTCTCCGAGGACGGCGTCATTGTCGCGCCCGGTGCCGACGTGGTCGCACACGAACAGGAGGTCGAAGAGGAACAGGGCGTGTTCGCGAAGATCGGCGAGCAGTTGTCGAAGCTGTACACCGACGAGTCGGCTGCGTCGCAAGCCTTGGTGAAGCTTGCCGCTGGCGGCGCGGGGTTCGTGTTGGTCCACGCGCCGGAAGAAGAGGAAACGACGACCGCTACCACGGTGCTCGCTGGATTCAAACCGTTGGTTATGCGCAAGTACGGCACGCTCGCCATCGCGGAATTGCCCGTGTAGTCTCTGGCGAACTGGCGTGTCTCGCGTTTCCATTCCAGAACGCACGTCCTGCTGTGTTCGTCGTTCGACCTTTCTGCGGAGTAGGTGCCCATGGATGCAAGACATTTGCTGGCTCGGCTCGCGGTCGCTGCGCTGCTCGCCCCCTCGATCGCCGGTGCGCAGGCGAACGCGCCGATCAAGTTTGCGCGCTACGCGCACATCGCGAACGATGGCACGATTGCCTTCACGTGGCAGGACGACATCTGGATCGCCGGCAGGGATGGCGCCGATCCCCGCCGACTGACGGCGCATGTGGCGCGCGATTTCATGCCACGCTTCTCGCCGGACGGACAAACGATCGCCTTCACCAGCAATCGTATGGGTAACAACGACGTGTACATCGTGCCGACCGCGGGTGGTGAACCGAAGCAGCTCACCTGGTTCAGCGGCGACGATCAGGCGTTGTACTTCACGCCCGACGGCCGAGAACTCGTGGTCACGAGTAATCGCGGCACGCATCCCTTCGGCTCACCGCTCTTTCGACTGCCGCTCGACGGCTCCGCGCCACGGGCGATGGCGATGGACTTCGGGCGCGCCGGTATGATGAAGCAGGATGCGACGATGGTCGCCTTCAATCGCACGCTGCCGTCGTACTGGCGGAAGGGCTATCGCGGCAACAGCAATGCGGACATTGCGGTGCAGGACCTTCGTACCGGCGCCATCACCGAGCTCACCGACACTCAGCTGCAGGAATACAAGGGCTTCACACACGACGTGCATCCGATGTGGGGTGCCGACGGCATGATCTATTTCTCCTCCGAACGCGACGGCATCTTCAATCTGTGGAAGATCGCGCCCACGGGTGGCCTGCCGACGCAGGTCACGAAGCACAAAGACGATGGCGTGCAGTTCCCGTCCATTTCTCCCGATGGGCGGCACCTGATCTACGAGAACGACTTCGACTTGTGGGTGATGGACGCGCCGGATGGTGTGCCGCGCAAGCTGAATCTACGCGTCTCGGCCGATGCGAAAGAGAACGACATCGGCACGGTCACGTTCACGAACCGCGCCGATGGCTTCGCGCCGTCGCCCACTGGCGATTATGTGGCGGTGGACGTGCACGGCGAGATCATGATCGTGCCAACCGAAAGCGGCATCGGCGAGCGCACGCAGGTCACGTCGTCGCCGTGGCGTGAGCGGTTCCAGAGCTATGCGCCCGATGGTCGCCGCATGGCGTACGTCTCCGACGAATCGGGCGACGAGGAAGTGTGGGTGTATGAGCTCGCGAGCGGCCAGCGCCGGAAGCTCACCACGCAGCCATCGGTGAAGGCCGACCTCACCTGGGCGCCGAACTCACAGAAGCTGGCCTTTACCGGCAACAATCGTTTGTGGGAGGTGGATGTCGCCGGTGGCCCCTCGCGCGAAATCGCGTTCAATCAGGCCGGCGGATTCACCGTGGGACAGTACAGCGCCGACGGGAACTGGATTACGTATACGAAGCGGGACGACGATCAGAACGCCGACGTGTTCGTCTTCGACGTGCGCACCAGTAAGGAGACGAACGTCACGCGCAATCCGTTCAACGATATGAACGGCGTGATGACGCCCGACGGTAAGCACGTGCTGTTCACGTCGAACCGTGAGGGGGCCACGTCGCAACTGTTCATCGTCTCGTTGGCGCGGCTTACCGAGAACCCGAACGATCCGCTGGTGCGTGAACGCGAACGCGAACGTGCACGACGTGTGGCCAATGCGGCCAGCGGTGGCAATGGTGGTGTCGGTGGTAACGGCAGTGCGCGCGCCGACACGGCCGTCGCAGCGCTGAACGTCGTGATCGATCCGGCTCGTATCGAGCAGCGCGCAGTACAGCTCACCCGCGGCAGTACGCCGGTGGGCTCGTATTTCCTGTCGCGCGACGGCCGAACGATCTACTTCACCGTGGGCGGTGGCGGCGGCGGGCAGCAGCCGGCGGTCGATCCCGAAAGCCCCACCGTCGGTCTCTTTGCGATGGGCATCGATGGTCTCAACCGCCGTCGTATCGCGGGCGGTGTGTATCCGCAACTCACGCCCACGGCCGACCGGCGCGCGGTGTTCTTCCGTCGTGCCGCGCGGAGCGCGGAGGATGGCGACGCGCAGACACCGGGTTTCGAGATCAGTAAACTGGTGCTTGCCACGCCGCAGCGGGCCGAGCCGGTGAACTTCTCGGTGGAGGTGATGGTGGATCATCGTGCCGAGCGCGAGCAGCTGTTCGAAGAGTCATGGCGGGTGATGAAGTACCGCTTCTACGATGAGAAGATGCACGGGCGCGACTGGGATGCGATCAAGGGCCGGTACAAGCCGCTGCTACGGTACGTGAGCACGAACGAAGACGTGTACGATCTCGCCAACGAAATGATCGGGGAGCTGAACGCGTCACATACCGGTGTGAGCGGACCACCGTCGCGTGTGATGCCGCGCGTGTATACGACGCGCTATCTGGGTTTCGAGCTCGAGGCGAGTGATGCCGGGCGGTACCGCGTGGGGCACATTTATCGTAGCGGTCCGGCCGACAAGGAGTGGTTGAACATCAGCGAAGGCGACTACGTGCTCGCGCTGAATGGACAGGATCTCAAGAGCGGTGAGAACTACGAGCGCCTGCTCTCCACCGCGATCAACGAGTTCGTGCCGGTGAAGCTGGCGAAATCGGCAAACGGTGAGGGGGCGCGCACGGTGCGCATCGCCAGCGTCACGTCGCTCGCCGACATCAAGTACGAGGAGTGGGTGGCGACGCGGCGTGAGCAGGTGGAGAAGGAGACGAACGGCGATATCGCGTATGTCCATATCCGCTCCATGGATCAGCCGTCGCTCACGCGCTTCCGCAACGAGATCGACCAGTTCTCGAACAAGAAAGGCATCATCGTCGACATTCGTTACAACGGTGGCGGCAACATCGATCAGGAGCTGATCGATATTCTCGAGCGGCAGCCGTATCAATTCTGGAATCAGCGCACGGGCGCGCGAACGTGGGGACGTCGGCCGCGCCAGGCGATCGCGGGCCCGAAGGTCATGATGATCAACGCGCGCTCCGGCTCCGACAGTGAAGTCACACCGTTGGCGTTCCGTCAACTCGGGCTCGGCCGCATCGTCGGCAATCCCACGGCCGCGGCGGTGATCGCCACCGGCAGCTATTCGCTCATCAACGGTGGCACCATCCGCACGCCGGGATCGCTGGTGATCACGTACGATCCCACGAAGCCGAACAACTACGGCGTGAACCTCGAGAATCTCGGGGTGCCACCCGACGTGTGGGTGAAGAATTCGCCCAACGACGAAGTAAAGAAGAACGACCGTGAGCTCACAGCCGCCATCGAGGAAGCGATGCGGATGCTCAAGGCCGCGCGGAACAAGATCTCCAGCGAGAACTGAATCTCGGGCGGACGGGTGCATGGCCAACCAGCAATGCTTTCGCTGGTCCGTGCCATTGCAGCCCATTGGTGTCATCCGTGTTCCAGTGGTCGGGAAGCGCGCCGCGCGGGCCGCGCGCGGTGAGTCGTCACACGCCGGTGCGCCTCCGTCTGAGATATGCCGGCGTGACCGCACGTTCCACCGCGGCCAGTGCCAAATCCACCACCACCGCTAACGCCGCGGCGGGTAAGGCGCCGGAGAGCACCAACCGCGAATCCGCGAGTCCAAGCCCCGTGATGATCGGCTCGCCAAGTCCTCCAGCACCGATGAACGCCGCCAGCGTGGCCGCGCCAACGGTGATGACGGCCGACGTCCGCACCCCGGCCAACACCGCCGGCGTGGCCAGCGGCAGTTGCACCCACCAAAGCCGCTGCCACGCCGTGGCACCAAGCGCTTCACTGGCCGCCACGGCGTCGGGATCGGCGTTCGAGACCCCGCTGTACGTAGCACGCGCAATCGGCAGCAGCGCATACAACCACAACGCCACCAACGCCGGTGCGAGCCCGATGCCGAGCACGGGAATCATGAAGGCCAGCAGCGCCAGAGAGGGAATGGTCTGCACAATGCCGAGCCCCTGCATCACCCACGCCGCCGCACGGGGCGTGCGCGTGAGCAGGACGCCGAGTGGCACGGCCACCATGATTGCCGCCGCGAGCGCGATGCTCACCAGCACCAGATGCTCGCGAATGAGGCGCCAGGTCTCGGCGCGTCGTGCCCAGCTGTACGCGAGAAACCCGCTCGTGGCAGCACGACCCGCCGTCGCGACGTCTCCGGTGCCCGCCGCCCGCACCAGCGCGAGCTCCGCCAACGCCCCCCGCGCGACATCCGCAATCGGCCGTTGCTCCACTTCAATCAGCGCGTTCCAGCGACGCACATCACCCTCGGTAAGACGTCCACTCAAGCGCGACAAGGCCGCGATCACGTCGGCACGCTCGGCGCTCACGCGCGGCGACACGAGGGCCGCCGCCTCGTACGGCGGGAAGAAGTGGCGATCGTCCACCAGCGTGATCAAATCGAATCGCGCGAGCAGGCCGTCGGTGGAATAGCCGTCGATCACGTCGATCGCGCCGGAGGAGAGAGCCTGATACTTCACGGCGGGAGCCAGCGGACGCACCGAGCGCAGCGAGATGCCGTAAAAAGCCCGTAAGCCAACGAAGCCGTCGGGACGGCCAATGAAATCGTTGGTGAACCCCGCCTGCAGCGCCCCCGACTCGCGCGCCAGATCGCTCAACGTACGCAACCGATAGCGCGTGGCGGTCTCACGTCGCACGGCAATGGCGTAGCCGTTCTCGAACCCCAGCGGCGGTAGCCAGCGCACGCCGTAACGCCGTGCGAATTCATCACTCACGCGCGCAAACAACCGACGCGGATCTTCACGCATGGCGGTCGTCATCGAGTCGCGCAACACGGCGAGCAAGCCGGTGCCCGTGTACTCGGGATACACATCGATCGCGTTGGTACGTAGCGCTTCGAACGCGACTTCGGTGGCGCCGAGCCCGGGGCGTCGCGTGACCCGTATGCCCTCCGCCTCGAGCAGTTGCGCAAACATCTCCGCCAGCAAGAACGACTCGCCGAACGGCTTGGAGGCGACCACCACGGCAGCGCGTTCCGGCGCGTCCTGCGCCGCGACGTGGCGCGGTGTGCCCGACCCCAACAGCACAGCCGCCGAGAGCAGCACGCGGCACACACGCATGCGCAGTGATCGTATCGCGCTCATTGCCCCACCAACGGTCGGGCGGCGGCCGTCGCACGGAGCAGCAGCTCCTCTACGTACGCGGTGGCGGGAGCGGCCTGCAGCGTGGCGAGGGTTCCGATCTGTTCGACCACCCCACTGCGCATCACCGCGATCTCGTCGGCCAAGCGCGCCGCTTCGGCCAGGTCGTGCGTCACCAATACGGCCGTAAATCTCAGCTCAGCGCGTACGTGCTCGAACGCTTCGTGCACCACCGCCCGCGAGAGCGCGTCGAGCGCGCCGAACGGCTCGTCGAGCAGGACGATATCCTGCCGCGCCGCAAGTGCCCGAGCCAGCGCCACCCGCTGTCGCTGTCCGCCTGAAAGCTCATGCGGTAGTCTCGCCCCGAACTCGGCCGGTGGCATCCCCACCAGCGTGAGGGCCTCTGCCGCCGCACGCTCGGGGTCGGCGTGTCCGATCAGGCGCGGCACCAATGCTGCGTTGCGTAGCACCGACCAGTGGGGAAGCAGGCCGCCGGTTTGCGGCACGAAGCCCAGGCGACGGCGCAGGGCGTCGCCGGGGGTGCCGCGCACATCGACACCATCCACGCGCACCGCGCCGGCAGTGGGCTGCACCAGGCCGTTGAAGCAGCGCAACAACGTGGTCTTGCCGGATCCACTTTCTCCTACGATGGCCAGTAGCGAGCCCGTGCGCACCTGCAGCGACACGCCACGCAGCGTGGGCGTGATGCCGTACGCGTGATGCAAAGCCTCGGCTTCGAGCGCGACAGTCACAGTGGAACGGTCCCGGTGACGAAATGGTAAACGTGCTAAACTTCCGAAACTTATCGACGGTTCCCGGGCTTCGTTCAGTTACGAGTCCCCTGATTGTAATCCCGCCCCTCGTTGTCACCATGTCCGCTACCGTTTCGCCGTCCGCACTGGTCACCAGGTTCCGCGCTGTGCGTACCGCGACTGAGGCGCTCTGTGTGCCGCTCGAGGTCGAAGATTACGTGGTGTCGAGCATGAGTGATGTCAGTCCCACCAAGTGGCATCTGGCGCACACCACATGGTTCTTCGAGACCTTCCTGCTCGCGCCGCACGCCGATGCGTACACGCCACTCGAACCGCGTTACGCGTTTCTCTTCAACTCGTACTACGTGCAGGCCGGTGAGAGGCATTGTCGCGCCCAGCGTGGACTCGTGACGCGCCCTACGGTGGCCGAGGTGTATGCCTATCGGGCGTATGTGAACGACGCCGTACTGGCACTCTGTGAGCAGCTCGCCGATGATCCGGCTCATGCGGCGTGGCACACGTTGGAGCTGGGGCTGCATCATGAGCAGCAACATCAGGAGCTGCTGCTCATGGATATCAAGCATGTTTTCTGGACCAACCCCATGCGCCCCACCTATCGGCCGGCGCCGCGCGCCTCACCGAAGGCGGTCCCGCAGGGATGGCAGCCCATCGAACCGGGGCTCGTGGAGATCGGGCATCGCGGCCCCGATTTCGCGTTCGACAACGAAGGTCCGCGGCACCCGGTGTACGTGCACGGCGGTCGTCTCGCGCATCGTCTCGTCACGAACGCGGAGTACGCGGAATTTATCGCTGCTGGTGGCTACCGGCAGCCGGTGCTCTGGTTGAGCGCCGGCTGGGCCACGGTGCAGGCTCAGGGGTGGCGCGCACCGCTCTATTGGGAACAGCACGATGGCGCGTGGCAGGAGTTCACGCTCTCGGGCATGGCACCGATCGTGCCGTACGCTCCCGTTACCCACGTGAGCTTCTTCGAGGCCGATGCGTTTGCGCGCTGGGCCGGGCATCGCCTGCCCACCGAAGCCGAGTGGGAAGTGGCGGCATCGGTGCATCCGGTGGCTGGACGATACGTGGAGCATGGGGCATTTCACCCCATGGCTGACGACCACGAAGGCATGCAGCAGCTCTTCGGCGATGTCTGGCAGTGGACCGCCAGTCCGTACGTGGGTTATCCGGGCTTTCGGGCGTCGCCCGGCGCAATCGGCGAGTACAACGGCAAGTTCATGGCCGATCAATGGGTATTGCGCGGAGCCTCGTGCGCCACGCCGCAGTCCCACGCACGGCTCACCTATCGCAACTTTTTCCCGAGCAACACGCAATGGCAGTTCTCGGGGATCCGACTGGCAACTCACGTATGACCTCCAACGCCCAGCGTCTCCCATACACGCGCAATTCCCGGCAGTACGACGCGCAGGAGCGTGATCTCGTATTGCGCGGACTCACCAGCGACGTGAAGACGCTGCCCCCGTCGTTGTTCTACGACACCGTGGGCGCCGAGCTCTTTGAGCAGATCTGCGAACTCCCCGAGTACTACCCCACGCGCACCGAACTCTCCATTCTCAGGGAGCATAGCGCAGATCTAGCGGCGGCCGCTGGAGAGTCGGTGGCCCTGATCGAATACGGCAGTGGTGCCGGCACCAAGGTGCGCCTCTTGCTCGATCAGCTCCAGCGTCCCGTGGCCTACGTGCCGGTCGATGTGTCGCAAGCGCAACTACTGCGTGTGGCCGAAGCGCGCGCCGCGCAGTATCCCGGGTTGCAGGTGTTACCGGTGTGCGCCGATTACACCCAACCGCTCTTGCTGCCGAAGCTGCCGGCGGCGGCCAGGCGCGTCGCGTTCTTCCCGGGCTCCACCATCGGCAACTTTCATCCCACCGAAGCGGCCGCCTTTCTGCATCGTGTGCGGCACACGGTGGGGCTGCAGGGCGGCATGATCCTCGGCGTAGATCGTCGGAAGGACCCGCAGGTGCTGCACGACGCCTACAACGACGCGGCCGGCGTTACGGCGGCGTTCAATCTCAATCTGCTCACGCGCCTCAATCGTACGCTGAGCGCCACCTTCGATCTTGGCACCTTCCGGCACGTCGCCTTCTTCAACGATGCGGCCAGTCGCATCGAGATGCACCTCGAGTCCACGATCGCGCAGCGGGTGCGCGTGGCCGATGTCGAGATCACGTTCGAGGCCGGCGAGACCATTCACACCGAGTGCTCCTACAAGTACGACGAAGCGCGACTCGACGCACTCGCCGAAGCCGGTGGCTTCCGTATCGAGACGCTGTATACCGATGCGCGCGACTGGTTCTGGGTAGCGTGGCTGCGGGCGGTCTGATCCTGGCTTTTCGGTAAGCGCCCGTGAATCGTACGGGCGCCAACTCTATTCGTGAGAGGTACGCGTGAAGGCTGTATGGAATGGCGAAGTGATCGCCGAGAGCGACGACACCGTGGTGGTCGAAGGCAATCATTACTTCCCCGATTCGGCGCTGCGCCGCGAGTTCGTGACGCCGAGCGCCCTGCACACGACTTGTCCGTGGAAGGGCACCGCGAGCTACTACTCGCTGCAGGTGAACGGCACCGAGAACCGTGACGCCGTATGGTACTACCCCACGCCCAAGAGCGGGGCGGAGCAGGTAGCTGGACGGGTGGCGTTCTGGAAAGGGGTACAGGTGACCGCGTGACCGCGGCGGCGCCGCCACTGATTGCCGACGCGATCATCATCGGCACCGGGCAGGCTGCGCCGGCGCTCGCCACCGCGCTGGCACGGCGCGGCGAGCGTGTGGTGGTCTTTGAAGGTGGGGAATTGGGGGGCAGTTGCGTCAATGTCGGCTGCACCCCGACCAAGACATTGCGCAAGAGCGCGCGGGTCGCGCATCTCGTGTCGCGCGCTCACGAATTCGGTGTGCATACCGGCCCGGTCACCATCGACTTCGCGGCGGCTATGGAACGTGTGGCCGGCATCGTGGAAGCTTCGCGCACCGGGCTCACGAAATGGATGGAGAAGACGGAAGGGCTGACCATCGTGCGCGAGTGGGCGCAGTTCGGTGGTCGCGAGAAGAGCGGCTTCGTGGTACGCGGCAAAGCCATCACCGCGATCGCGCCGCGGGTGTACATCAACAGCGGCACGCGCCCCGCCACGCCGCCGGTTCCCGGTGTGGCGACCGTGCCCTACCTCACGAATGAAACGGTCATGGCGCTTCGTGAGCGACCGGCACATCTCGCTATTCTGGGCGGGAGTTACATCGGACTCGAACTCGGGCAGATCTTCCGACGTCTTGGCAGCGACGTGACCGTGATCGAAACGGGAAGCGCCGTGGCCGGCCGTGAAGATCCGGACATCTCGGCGCGTATTGCCGACATGCTGACAGCCGAGGGCGTGGTTCTGTGCACCGGCACGACGGTGGAGGCTGTCACGCTATCGGGGCCAGCCGCGCTCACTCTCACGCTGCGCGACGGCACCACCGGGAACGTCACGACGGTGCACGCCTCGCACTTGCTGGTGGCCACCGGGCGCTTACCGAACACCGAGCAACTCGGATTGGAGCACGTAGGGTTGACGACGGACGCGCACGGATTCATACCCGTGAACGGTCGGCTCGAGACGGCGGTACCCGGCATCTGGGCACTCGGCGACGTGAACCGGCGCGGCGCATTCACGCACACCAGCTATCAGGACCACGAAATCGTCCTCGCCAATCACACCGGTGGAGAGCGTACCGCCGACGGGCGGGTGACCACGTACGCCATGTTCACCGACCCGCCGCTTGGCAGGGTGGGGCTCAGCGATACCGACGCACGTGCCTTGATGGCACAAGGTCGCCGCTTCCTTGCGGCGTCGCACGAGATGAAATTCGTGAGCCGCGCGAAGGAAGAGAGCGAAACGGTGGGCGTGATCAAGGTGCTGGTGGATGCCGACACCGAGCGCTTCGTGGGCGCGACGCTGCTCGGTATCGGTGCGGACGAAATCGTGCAGATCATCGGGGCATTGATGGCCGCCGATGCGCCGTATCAGGTGTTGCGCGACGCATTGCCGGTGCATCCCACCGTCACCGAGTTCTTCCCGACGATACTCGGCAAGCTCAAAGGGCTGAGCGCTCTCAGCTCTTAGCTCTCAGCTCTTAGCTCTTAGCTCTTAGCTCTTAGCTCTTAACTGAAACAATCGCTGCCTCATCGGGTAACAGCGGCTCGGCGTTTCACCCGGATACGCCCTCCCGGACCCGCTCTACGCCGCGTTCCCTTATGCCGTGCTTTATCTGATTGTGCTGCTCCCGATGATCGGGAGCCTGTTCCCTTCCATGCTCCGCCGAGCGTCGCCGACAGCCGTGGCATGGTCGGCGGCACTCCCCGTGATCGCCGCGCTCTGCGTACTCGCGGCGCAGGCACCTGCGGTGCTCGCGGGTACCGTGGTGCGTGCCGACTGGCCGTGGCTCCCGGCCGCCGGCCTCTCGCTCTCCCTTCGCATCGATGGGTTGAGTTGGCTGTTCGGCATGATGGTGCTGGTGATCGGGCTCCTCGTGCAGTTGTACGCGCGCTATTACATGGAGCGCGAGCGCGAGCTCGGACGCCTCTACGCGCTGCTCTCCCTCTTCATGGCCTCGATGCTGGGGCTCGTGCTCAGCGGCAACCTGTTGTTGCTCGTGGTGTTCTGGGAAGCCACCAGTCTCGTCTCGTTTCTGCTCATCGGTTTCAAAACGTACGATCCCGCAGCGCGTGCGGGTGCGCGCACGGCGCTCGCCGTCACCGCTGGCGGTGGGCTGGCGCTCTTTGCCGGCGTCCTGCTGCTGGGCCGCATGGTAGGCAGCTACGATCTCGACCGCGTGCTCGCTGCGGGTGATCTCGTGCGCGCCCACGCGTGGTATCGGCCGACACTCGTGCTCGTGCTGCTCGGGGCGTTCACCAAGTCGGCGCAGTTCCCGTTCCATTTTTGGCTCCCGCGGGCCATGTCCGCCCCCACCCCGGTGAGCGCCTATCTGCACTCCGCCACCATGGTGAAAGCGGGCATTTTTCTGCTCGCGCGGCTGTACCCCACGCTGAGTGGGACCAGCGAGTGGGTCGGCATCGTGAGCACCGTCGGCATGCTCACGCTGCTGGTCGGTGCCTACTCGGCCATGTGGCAGCACGATCTCAAGGGGCTGCTCGCCTACTCCACCATCAGTCATCTCGGACTCATTACGCTGCTCCTGGGTTTCTCCTCGCCGATGGCGGTGGTCGCGGCCGTGTTCCACGTGGTCAACCACGCCACGTTCAAAGCCTCATTGTTCATGGCAGCGGGGATGATCGACCACGAGGTCGGCACGCGCGATATGCGCGTGCTCAATGGGCTGTGGAAGCAGATGCCGTGGACCGGGGCGCTGGCGATCATCGCCGCCAGTGCGATGGCCGGTGTGCCATTGCTCAACGGCTTCTTGAGCAAGGAAATGTTCTTTGCCGAAGCGCTTGCCTCGGAAACCCTGGGTCTCCGTTTTATCGAGCCCATCGCAGCGGTCGTCGCGGGCGCCTTGGGCGTAGGGTATTCGCTGCGTTTTATCATGGAAGTGTTTTTCAACGCCAACAACACACCGCTCCCGAAAGTCCCCCATGAGCCACCCGCGTTCATGCGGCTGCCGGGCGGCGCCCTCGCCATCGCCTGCCTCGCCGTTGGGATCGCGCCAAGCCTCTTTATCGCTCGGCAACTGCTACCCGCCGTCGACGCGGTCCTGCAGGCGCCGGCACCGACGTTCGATCTCACCATCTGGCACGGCGTGAATCTTCCGCTCATGATGAGCGTGATCGCGCTGGTGGCTGGTGTCGCGCTCTATCGCGGGCGGGAGGCGGCGTACGCGTGGCACGACCGTCTGCCCACCGTGGACGGGCTACGAATTTTCGACGGGATCTTCGCCGTCATCACGCGCACGGCGGTGCACGCCACGCAGGCTCTCGAAAACGGCTCGCTGCAGCGCTACGTCCGCTGGTTGCTGCTCGCCGCGCTGATCGCTGGCGTCGCGCCTTGGCTGAACAGCGCGTGGATGGAAGCCGCGTCGTCCGCGGTGCGTGACACCGGCTTTGTCTGGCCCGCCGGGATGCCTGACGCCGCGAGCACCGCCGTCTGGGCGCTTCTTGTCGCCGGCACACTCTGGACCGTTGCCAGTCGCCACACGCCGCTTACCGCTGTGGTCGCGATCAGCGCCGTGGGCCTGCTGGTCTCCCTTGCCTTCGCACGGTTGGCCGCCCCCGACCTCGCGCTCACGCAGCTGCTCGTGGAGCTCGTCACCATTCTGCTCCTGCTCGTGGCGGTCAAATATCTCGCGCCCGCTGCGACCGTCCGCGAATCGCGCAGCCCGCGGGTCCGCGATGCGCTGATCGCCGGTGGCCTCGGAGTCGGCAGTGGACTGCTCGCATGGGCGCTCCTCGAACGTCCCAACGTGCCGTCCGTCTCCGACTTCTATGCGATGGCCAGTCTGCCCCAAGGGCACGGCCGCAACATGGTGAACGTGATCCTCGTGGACTTCCGCGGCTTTGACACGCTGGGTGAAGTGGCGGTGCTGACGATGGCAGCGCTCGGCGTGTTGATCGCGCTCGATCGATCGCGTCCGCCCCTCGGCGACCCGAGCCTGATGCCATCGCAATCCGCACCGCGCGACCCGTTCGCGGAACAGGTTCCCGTGCTGCTGCGCATGATTGCGAGCGCGCTGCTCCCGCTCGCCGCGCTGATGACGGTCTTCGTGCTGCTTCGAGGACATGATCTCCCCGGCGGCGGGTTCGCTGCCGGTATGCTCACGGCGGTGATGCTCGTCGTCCAGGCCCTCGCTGGTCGCGCGGGCGCACTCCGGCCCGCTCGCTTCGACCTGCGACGCGTCATGATGGGGGGACTGATGATTGCACTGGCGACAGGTGCCGCGAGCGTGCTGTTTGGGCTGCCATTCCTCACATCGGGCTATCGTAGTATCACGCTCCCACTGGTCGGGAGCATCGCGCTCCCGAGCGCGATGGCGTTCGATCTCGGCGTCTACCTCGCCGTGGTGGGCGCGACCGTGGTGATCGTGGACCGGTTGGGACGCTACGGTGTCGCGCCCCACGATGGGCCGGGGACGTCCCGATGAATCTGCTGCTGGCATCTGCGATTGCCGTCCTGATCGGCAGTGGCGCCTATCTCGTGCTGCGGGCACGCCTGTTCACCGTGTTGCTCGGTCTCATGCTCGTGGGGTACGGCGTCAACTTGTTCCTGCTGGCCATGGGGCGCGTGCGCGTGGTGGTGCCACCCATCATCACCGACGCGGGTGGCCCATACGCCGACCCCCTGCCGCAGGCGCTGGTGCTCACCGCCATCGTCATCGGTTTCGGGATGACGGCGTTTCTCCTCGCGCTGGCGGTGCGGTCGCGATCGGTCTTCGGCAGTGATCATGTGGATGGCCTGGCCGACTGGACCGATTCAGCATCGGCGTCGGATTCGGCATCAGCGCCGACCGTGCTCGTCGACCCGCACGCCGCGTCATGATCGCTTCCTCGTTCTCCTCGGGGCTGCTCAGCAGTCTCGTACCGATGCCCGTTCACCAGGCGCTCGCGCGCGACCTCTTGGTGCTGCCGGTGCTGCTGCCCTTGGCCGCGGCCTGTCTCTCCCTGCTGACGTCGTCGATCCGGTGGCGACGCACGTTGATGCTCGGCACCACCCTGCTGCTCGTCGCCCTCAGCGGCTGGCTGCTGCCTATGGCCGATCTCGGGCAGGTGCTCGTGTACCGACTGGGGAACTGGCCGGTGCCAGTGGCCATCGTGCTCTGCCTCGACCGGCTTTCGGCGCTGCTGTTGCTGCTGACCGCCATCGTGGCGACCGGTAGCGCCTGGGCGGCCGTCCGCGGCGATGATCAGCACGGTCCGCACTTTCACGCTGCGCTGCTGTTGCTCATCGCCGGGGTGAACGGCGCCTTTCTGACCGGCGATGTGTTCAATCTCTTCGTCAGCTTCGAACTGCTCCTCATCGCCTCGTATGGCCTGTTGGTATTCGGCGGCACGCCAGCGCGCGTGCGCAGCGGCGTGCAGTACGTCGTGCTCAACCTCGTCGGGTCGTCGATCTTTCTCGTGGGAATCGGGATGCTGTACAGCGTCACCGGCACGCTCAATCTCGCCGAACTCTCCCAGCGTGTCGCGCTGCTCGATGCGCCATCGGCCGCCTTCGCGCGCAGCGGTGCCTTGCTGCTGCTGGTGGTATTCGCGCTGAAGGCCGCGCTGGTGCCGTTCTCGTTCTGGTTACCCGCCGCCTACTCAGCGGCCTCACCTCCGGTCGCTGCCCTCTTCGCGATCCTGACCAAGGTGGGGGTGTATGCCATCCTGCGTATGAGTACCATGGTGGTCGGAACAGATGCCGCACTCCGCGCGAATCTGTACGGCGAGTGGTTGTGGCCGATGGCGGTGGCGACGGTCGCGTTCGGAGCATTGGCCGCCATCGGCACCAGGTCGGTGCGTCGATTGCAGAGCGCCCTGCTCATCGTATCGGTCGGCACCATGCTGGCGAGCATGGCCCACGGCTCGGAGGCGGGACTCTCTGCCGGCCTGTTCTATCTCGTACACAGCACCATCGCGGCGGCGGCCATGTTCCTCGTTGCGGGACTCAGCGAACAGCGCGACGCACCACGCCGTTGGACCAGTGTCTTGTTCTTCGTGGGGGCCCTTTCGGTGGCAGGACTACCACCGCTTTCAGGGTTTCTCGGTAAAGTGCTGATGCTGCAGGCGTTCCCCGCCGACAGCCGCCTGCCTGTGATGTGGGCGGTGGTGTTGGGCTCGAGTCTGCTGGCAGTGATCGCGCTCAGCCGACGCGGCGCCGCGCTCTTCTGGGGAGCCGCCGACGTCCCGGAGACCTCGACACTCCCGCGCCCCCCCGACCAGCGCCTCGTACCGCGCGCACTGCTTTCACGCGTCCCTCCCACTGCACTGTTGCTGGTGCTGGCAGCCGTCACGATCGGTGCCGGAGCGCTGAGCGATTTCACACAGCGCACCGCGCAGCAATTGCTGGCGCCGGGGCAAGTCCGTTCACAGATTCCGGATGCGCCGGGGGGGCGATGACAGTGCCAACCAACGACCGCGAGCCAACGCCGACGCGCCGCCTGCCGCAACCGGTACTCTCACTGCTGCTGCTCGCAGCGTGGGTGCTGGCGGCCAACCGCATCAGCATCGGCGTGGTGTTGATGGGCGCGCTGCTGGCAGCGCTTATCCCATGGATCACCGCGCGCTACTGGCCGGAAGCGCCCGCTCACGTGCGGTGGCGTCCACTGCTGCGCCTCGCCGCGGTCCTGCTGAAGGATATCGTCGTCGCCAACGTGCGCGTGGCGAGACAGATCCTTGGCCCGACGCATCGGCTGCGCCCAGGCTTCTTCGATGTCCCGCTCGACACGCAGGAGCCGTTCACCATTGCGGCACTCGCGAGCGTAGTGTCGCTCACCCCCGGATCGATGACCGCCGCCGTGAGTGAGGACCAGCGCCGTCTACTGATTCATGCGTTGCACATCAAGGACGTCACGTACGAAATCGCGCGCATCAAGCAACGGTACGAACGGCCGCTGCAGGAGATCTTCGAGTGATCCGGACCGCCGGGCAGATCGCGCTGGGCATGCTGGTGCTGGCGCTGCTCCTCAACGGCTGGCGCCTCTGGCGCGGGCCGAGCATCGTGGACCGCATCGCGGCCCTCGACACGATGTACATCAATGCCGTCGCGCTGCTGGTGCTGTTCGGCATCCTCCGCGACAGCACGCTGTACTTCGAGGCGGCACTCCTCATCGCGCTGCTCGGTTTCGTCGGTACCGTCGCGCTCTGTCGCTTCGTCATTCGACGCAACCTCTTCGACTGATCATACCTATGCTCCGTGACTTCCTCATTGCCGCGTGCCTATTGCTGGGCGCCACGTTCGCCCTCATCGGCTCGATAGGACTCGCACGCCTCGACGATTTCTACATGCGCCTGCACGGTCCGACCAAGGCGACCACGCTCGGTGTCGGCGGCATGCTGGTGGCGTCCAGCGTGCACTTCAGCACGCGTGGCAACGGCGTCAGCCTGCACGAGTTGCTCGTGGCCGCCTTTCTTCTGCTCACGGCACCGGCCAGCGCCCACCTGCTGACACGCGCGGCGCGCCACATCGGGGTGCCCGCGCGTATCGTGCCACCTGACGCCGAGGATTCTTCCGCGCGATAGTGGCCCGTCGGCGCTGGAACCACACTTCCACCAGCTACGATCCGGCACTCGAGGAGCGTGTACGGAAGCCGACGATGGCCGACGTGAACGCGGTGATGCGCAAGTACGGCACAATCGCCATCGCGGAATTGCGCGTGTAGGCCGGTCGGTGCGTTGCTAGTTTTCACGAATGCCGATCCTGTTTTCCAGTGCGCTGCCAAGCATTCTCGCCGTCGCCGTCGCCTTCCAGACGCCATCCTCTCGCGCCGACACCCTCCCGCGTCCCCGACTCGACGTGCTTCGCATCACGGAGCGGGTCACCATCGACGGGCGTCTCGACGAACCCGTGTGGCAACGTGCCGCGGCCGCGACCGACTGGGTGCAATCGCAGCCACAGGCCGGCCGCCCGGCCTCGGAACGCAGTGAGGCGCGCGTCGCTATCGACGGGCAGAACATCTACGTGGGGATTCGGCTCTACGACCGTCGTCCCGACTCCATCGGTGTGCAACTCGCGCGACGCGATGTGGACGACACCTATACCGACCGCGTGTGGGTGGGCTTCGACAGCTACGGTGATCGCCGGACGGCGTTCGCGTTCGCCGTCAGCCCACTCGGCGTGCAAAGCGACGGCTACGGATTCAACGACAATGAGTTCGACCCGCAGTGGGACGCGGTGTGGCAGTCGCAGGCACGCATCGATTCGCTCGGCTGGACGGCCGAGATGCGGATCCCGCTCTCGCAGCTCCGCTACACGGCGGGCGATTCTACGCGGGACTGGGGCGTACAGTTCATGCGGGAGATCGCGCGGCGCGGCGAGGAGTCGTACTGGAGTCCGCGCGACCCCACCGCACGTGGCGACGTTTCGCGCTATGGCGTACTCACCGGACTCGGTGCCATGAACGGTGCGCTTCCGCTGGAAGCTATTCCCTACGCGCGCAGCCAACTCAATACGCGTCCACCCGATCCCGGAAATCCGTTTCACGCCGATGCAAACGGCGAGATGGCATTCGGCGTCGACCTTCGGGCGCGGCTGCCGAAATCACTTTCCCTCACAGCCACCATAAATCCCGACTTCGGCCAGGTAGAGGCAGATCCCGCGGTGGTGAATCTCTCGGCGTTCGAGGTGTTCTTCCCCGAGCGACGGCCATTCTTCCTGGAGAATCTGGACGCGTTCCGATTCGGCGGAACCACGACATTCAATGACAACGACGCGCCGAACTTTTTCTACACGCGTCGGGTCGGACGCGCACCGCGCGGCGGGCTTGGTGGTGACTATTCCGATATCCCTACGCAGACGCCTATTCTCGCGGCGTTCAAGTTGAGTGGCACGACGCCCAGTGGCTGGGCCATCGGATCCCTCAACGCCACCACCGCGCGCGAGTCAGGGCGCGCCATCGATATCGGCGGTCCGCTGCGGCGCGGCGTCGTGGAACCCCTCACGAACTCCCACGTGACGCGCGTGCGCCGTCTACTCCGCGGCGGCTATACCTCGGTTGGAGGCTTCACGTCGTGGGTGGAGCGCGAACGGGGAGACTCTGCGCTCGCGTCCTTGCTGCCGCAGCGTGCGGTAGTGGGTGGACTCGATTTCGACCACGCGATCGGTGATCGCGCCTGGACGTTCTCCGGTGTGTTGGCACGGAGCAACGTGCGTGGCGAGGCGAGCGCGATAACACGGCTGCAACGAGCCAACTACCGTCTGTTGCAGCGACCCGACGCCACCCACCTCACATATGACCCGACGCGCACGGTGTTGGATGGCGGCTACTACTCGCTCTCGGCGGCCAAAACGTCGGGACGACTCACCGGATCGATGACGGCTGAACAGCTCGATGCCGGTTTCGAGACCAACGACCTGGGATTCCAGCAACGCTCCGACCTGCGCTCGTTCAGTTCCGGGATCTTCTATCGGCAACCGCAGCAGACAGCGCGTTTTCAGTCATGGAGCACTGGTGCCTTCTCCACGTTGTCCTGGAACACTGCGGGGGACAATCTCGAGCGGCGGGTCGCGTCGTTCAATGAGGTGCAGTTCCGGAACTTCTGGGAGCTCGCGATAGAAGGCAACGTCGAGTCGGGCCGCTACAACGACCGATTGTTGCGTGGTGGACCCATGGCCACCCGCCCCGTGGCGGGGCGCATCGAAGTATCGGTCTCCACCGATGAACGCCGTCCGCTCATTCTCGGCGTCGGCAGCGAGTGGTCTGGCAGTCGCGCGGGCAATCGCGGGCAGACGTTCGGCGTCGAGGTCGACTGGCGGCCGATATCGGCGCTCCGGATCCGCGTGGAGCCCGAGGTCGCTACCGCGACGGCAGTCGATCAATACGTGACCGTGGTGAATGGGGGGAGAGACGCCACGGGCGGCGTACGCTACGTGTTCGCCAACGTGGAACAGCGCGAGGCACGGCTCAACACGCGACTCGACTGGACGTTCTCACCTTACGTTTCCTTTCAACTCTTCGTGCAACCCTTCGCGAGTACCGGGCGGTTCTCGCGTTACAAAGAGTTTCTGCGGCCGCGCGACTTCGCGTTCGGCGTGTACGGCGAAGACCAAGGGACGATCACGCGCGCCAACGGCCGAGTGACGGTTGATCCCGATGCGGCCGGACCCGCGCCTGCGTTCGATTTCAGCGAACGCGACTACACGGCCCGTGAACTGCGGGGAAATGCGGTCCTACGCTGGGAGCTGCGCCCGGGCTCGACGGTGTTCCTGGTGTGGCAGCAGTCGCGCGAGTCGTTCGACAGCACAAACGATCCACGAAATCCTATCGGACAGCTCGGTGCGTTGTTCGATGCGCGTTCGCGGAACGTATTCCTGGTGAAACTCGCGTGGTGGCTTGGACGCTGACGTCGCATTCCTGTAAACCTCTCATGTGTTAGGTGACGGGTCTGCTCGTCGTGTTTCAGACGGGCTATATCGTCCACCTTCGGGCACGCTACGCTTGTCCTACCGGTCGCCGTGTGATCTGAGGGTGGCCATGGAGCAATCGATACGCAGGCGCAAGGCCGCCCAGAACAGCGTGTCTAGTGAGAAATCGTCGATCGTCGGCGTCACGCCACGGCCAATGCACCGAGCCCTGCCGCCATCAACATGTAGGTGGAGGGTTCGGGCACGGTGGTGATGCCTGACGTCGTGACACTGGCAATGGTCCAGTTCGCGCCGGTGATGACCGATTGCCGGTCCCACGCGCCCTTGAACGCGCACTGAATGGTGCTGCCCGCGTCGAGGGTCGTGTTGCATACACTGTTGCTCACCAGGCCGCTAATAAGTGCGTCGTGCCGTCATGCGGCGCACTGTACATGCTTCTCATGGAACAGGTTCTGAATGATCTGCGGTTACTTCCGGCAGCGGACGACATGTCGGCGCACGGGAGCCATCATCACGGCCACAGCATCACGCAAACGTCGGCCTTATCCTCTGCCACGAACAGTTTCGCGAGACGCGAAGCACAGCAAAACTGATCAATACCGGCATCGCGCCGGCGGACGCGGGCGCGCCGAACCACTACTCCTGTGGTTGCTGTTCTTCGCGGGCCTTCGCGATCTTCGCGGACTTCGCGCGAACCGCGGTGCGTGCGGCTGCCGTGGAGCTGTCGGAGACCCGGCTGGTTCGCGCGAAGTTCGCGAAGCACGCGAAGAGACGCGAGGAACAGCAGAACTGATCGCTACGGGCATCGCGTTGGCGGACCCGGGCGTGCCGCACCACAATTCCTTTGCTTACGGTGCTTCTGTGCGTGACGGTCCCGCACGCCTCCGCGCAAACGACTGACATGCAGCGCCTCGCCGGTCAAGTCGAGACCAGACAAAACGACCCCATTCCCGAAGCGCATCGATAACGGACGCCGTTCGAATGCCAAAACGTTGGGATGTAACTGCAGACAATACAGAACTATTTACTGCACTGATCAGCAGTAGCATTTCTGTCATTAGAGTGACTTGGTCACGACGTCTGGCAGGCGGTCACGTTCGTCGTCGGCAGCGACCGAGCGCTTGCCGCCGCGAAGGTCACCAGCCGTGGCATGAGAATCGCCCCACGCGGTCTGTGTTGCCGTCGTGAAGTATTCGTGTCATCCATCATCACAGGAGTCCTTGTGCCCGCTATCGTTTCGCAGCACCCTCCGATCACGCCAGAGCGGATCGAATTGCCTGGGCCCGACTCGCCCGCGCCCGATCATAATCCGGAAATCGACCACGATCCGACTGTACCGCCAAAGATTATCGAGGAGCCTGAGCCGATTCCGCGACAGCCCGACCACGGGGACAATGACGACGAGCCGCCGGCAGGTCCGCCCACGCACGGCAGTGAAGGGTCACCGTAGGGAACATGAGCCGCCGTGCGATCGGACTCATCAGCGGACACGTGTCTGTTCGAGGCGCACGCGAGCACAATCTTCGCAACATCGACGTCGATATTCCTCGCGACTCGCTCGTGGTCTTCACAGGCGTTTCGGGTTCCGGTAAATCGTCGTTGGTGTTCGCGACCTTGTACGCCGAAGCGCAGCGACGCTACCTCGAGTCGGTTGCACCGTACGCTCGTCGTCTCTTCGATCAGCTCGGCACGCCGGCGGTGGATTCGGTGGAGGGAATGCCGCCGGCCATCGCATTGCAGCAGCAGCGAGGCACCTCGACACCACGATCGTCGGTTGGAAGCATCACCACGATCTCGAATCTCGTGCGCATGCTGTATTCGCGCGCCGGCATCTACCCGACTGGCGCGGATCCGCTACCGGCCGATGCCTTCTCACGGAATACGGTTGATGGGGCGTGCCCCACTTGTCGCGGTCAGGGCAGTGTGCACACCGTGACGGAACGTTCGCTGGTACCCGATCCGTCGCTCAGCATTCGTGAGGGTGCGATTACCGCGTGGCCGGTGGCGTGGCACGGACAGAATCTGCGTGACATTTCTGTCACCTTGGGTTTTGACATCGATGCGCCGTTCGACAGCCTCAGCGCAGAAGACCGCCGGTGGCTGTTGTTCACAGAGGAACAGCCGCAGGTGCCGGTATACGCCGGCTTCAGCGCGAAAGAAGTCAAGCAGGCGATGCGACGCAAGGATGAGCCCAGCTACATGGGCACGTTCACCAGCGCCAAGCGACATGTGTTGCACACGTTCGCCAACAGCAGCAGCGTGCATCACCGACGTCGGGCGGCCGCGCATCTCATCAGCCGCCAGTGCCGCTCATGCGGCGGCAAACGCCTCCGGCGCGAAGCCCTCGCGGTTACGTTCGCAGGTCTTGATATCGCAGAGTTTGCGCGCGTGCCGTTGCGCCGCCTGGCGCTGCTGCTCAATGATAGTGCCGCGGCTGCCAGTTCCGTACCGGAAGACGAACATACTGTCGTTTTGAATCGCATTTTGCCGGATATGCGCACGCGTCTCGAGACGCTGCTCGATCTCGGACTGGGCTATCTCACATTGGAGCGTGAGGCACCGTCGCTCTCGCCCGGTGAGCTACAGCGGCTGCGTTTGGCCACGCAGATTCGCTCGAATCTGTTTGGCGTGGTGTACGTGCTCGACGAACCATCGGCCGGCCTGCATCCCGCCGACACCGAGTCACTGCTGCGCGCACTAGTACGACTGAAAGCCGCCGGGAACTCGCTCTTTGTCGTCGAGCATGAGCCCGATGTGATTCGTCGCGCCGACTGGATCGTGGACGTCGGGCCCGGCGCTGGCCAACATGGTGGCCGCATTCTCTACAGCGGTCCGGTAAACGGCCTCAGCGGGGTACGTGAGTCGGAAACGGCGAAGCATCTGTTCGCGACTTCATCGGACACTCGTCGAACCGTTCGTCGCGCCGAGTCGCATATCACGCTGCGCAACGTCTCATGCAATAATTTGCATGGTGTCACGGTGTCCTTTCCCGTGGGTCTGCTCACAACGGTGACCGGCGTCTCGGGCTCCGGGAAGTCCAGCCTGGTCAGTCAGGCGCTCACACAACTGCTGGGCGCAGTCGTGGGCCGAGAGGCTGCCGTCGCAGAGCTCGACGATGCGCTCACGGAAGCGTCGTTTACTGTGGTGCACGGCGCCGTCGAGTTCGATCAAGCACGGATCAAGCGACTCGTGCAGGTGGATCAGGCACCGATCGGTCGTACGCCCCGATCGAACCTGGCCACCTACACCGGACTCTTCGATGCAGTGCGACGACTGTTCGCGGAAACTCCGATGGCCAAAGCGCGCGGATACACCGCAGGACGCTTTTCATTCAACGTGGTGAAGGGTCGGTGCGCACGGTGCGAAGGGCAGGGTGCGATCTTCGTGGAGCTGCTCTTCCTGCCCGGTGTGTACTCACGTTGTCCGGACTGCGGCGGCTCCCGGTACAATACGAAGACGCTGGAGGTTCGCCTGCAGGGCAAGAGCATTGCCGAGGTCTTGCAGATGACGGTCGACGATGCGGCCCGCTTCTTCAGTGCGCATGCGCTGCTGTACCGGACGCTCGAAGTGCTGCGGGACGTCGGGCTTGGCTATCTCACACTGGGACAGCCGGCCACCGAACTGTCCGGGGGCGAAGCGCAGCGCATCAAGCTCGCGCGCGAGTTGCGACGCGTTACACGAGGCACCACGCTCTACGTGCTCGATGAGCCGACCACCGGGCTGCATCCATCCGATGTGAAGCGACTGCTCGTGCACCTGCATCAACTGGTCGATGCCGGAAATACCGTGGTGATGGTCGAGCACGATATGCTGGCAGCGGCGAGCAGCGATTGGATCATCGACATGGGTCCGGGCGCTGGCGAAGAGGGCGGGAACGTCGTAGCGACAGGAACGCCTGAGAGTGTCGCGAACGTAGCCGAAAGTCGTACCGCAAAGTATCTCGCACGGGCACTCGAGCATTCGGCGACGGCACGCGGCGCACCGACGAGGCGTCGTGGCGTCTCGCGGGTATGAACCGTCATGCATCAACACACTGTCAGCCGCCGTTCGGTTTTTACCCTGCCATTCGCATTGGTGCTCGCGGTCGTGCTCCCGACCGCGTGCAGCCCCACGTCGGCTTTCCGTTCCCTTGGCAGCAAACCGTCTACGCCGCACGAGCAGTACGCAAAGTCGCTGCGGGATGCGGGACTCGACCAGACGGGTATGGGACGCGAATGGCTGGCGGCGAGTGACAGCGCACTCCGTACGCCGCTCTCGGCCTCGCTCCCGGCGCGCGAGGTGGGGTGGTATGCGCGGGGAGAAGCGCGCGCGGTCGCCTACCAGGTCGCGCTGCGCGGCGGACAACGTCTGCGCGCTACGCTGCGCGGTGATGGCCAGCGTGCACGCTATTTTCTCGACCTGTTCGAACGATCGGACGATACCACGGGCGCGTTCGTGCACCGCGTGAGCGCTGACTCCATCGCGGCGCCCGATAGTGCGGCGGTGTTGATGGCCCTCGAGTTCGAAGCGTCGCGCGAGCAACAGGTGGTGATACGCTTCCAGCCCGAACTGCTGCGTGGTGGCCGGTACGAACTCACGTTGCAGGTCGAACCCACGCTGGCCTTCCCGGTGGAAGGTCGTGGTAATGAGGCCATCCAGAGTTTTTATGGTGCGGGGCGCGATGGCGGGCGACGCGAACATCATGGTATCGACATCTTCGCGCCCCGCGGTACGCCGGCGCTTGCCGCCACCGATGGCGTGGTGCGCAGCACGGCTCCCAATACGCTCGGTGGCAACGTGGTGTGGCTCACCGATACGCGCCGGCGAAATACGTTGTATTACGCGCACCTCGACACACAGCTCGTACAAGAAGGACAGCAGGTGCGCGCCGGCGACACGCTCGGCCTGGTTGGTAATACCGGTAACGCCCGCACCACGCCGCCGCATCTGCACTTCGGCATCTACGTTTCGGGACAGGGCCCGGTGGATCCGCTGTTGTATGTGCGGCGGCAAACGAGCGCGGTGCCCGAACTGGGTGCCGACACCGCCGTGCTGGGGCGCGCAGCCAGCACACGTTCGGCGGCCGTCACATTGCGCGCATCACCGAATGCCGGTGGCGATTCCATTCGTCGCGTAAGCCGCGAAACCCCGGTGCGTATCATGGGAGCGAGTGCCGGCTGGTTTCGAGTGCAACTCGATGACGGGACGGCGGGGTATGTGACCACCGCCTCGATACGCCTGATGCCGGAGCGGACCGACGGAGGCGAATTACGGCGTCAGTGAGAGTCGATCCCTGCTTACCATCGTTCGTGCCCGGCGTAAAGTGTCGCATGTTCGCGCAACACGGTACAGGGTGTCGATGCCGGCCGTCTCGGTAAACGGCGGTTGCTCGCGTTCAATCCAGCGCCACATGCACTGCCCCTCACGCTGGGCGCGCGTGAGACCATACGAACAGCGCAAAAAGTACGAGAAAGAGCAGCCCTTCCCACCGGGAGACGCGCTTGTCCTGCATGAGGAGTTGGTAGAGCAGGGCGCTACCGGCCACACAGGGGAGCGCGAAGTGAAGCAGCGGCACGCTCTCCACGCGAGTGTCGACGCCGTCGCTCATCGCGTTCCCGAGCGCCAGTATGGCACCCGACAGGGAGTACAGATCGATGAATAAATCTTGCTTGCCGAGCTCACTGCGCTCGCGTAACGCCGCAATGCAACAGCCCCCAGACTCAGCAGGCCGTTGACGGTATTGGCACCCAGCACGTTGCCAGTCGCAATGTCCATGGCGCCTGATGGCATTCGCCTTGCACGCAGCTTCGTCTAAGCGCCGTACCCTTCTGGTGCCGCTGCTCGCGGCATTTTTCGATCGTATTCCGGCGTTTTCTTGAACGAGGGCGTTTCTCCGTCTCCCTCGCCGCTGTCGCATTCGGGTGCTCTCCGATCGTTCCTGAAGTCATTGCCGCCGAGCATTCTGCAGGCGTCTGATGTTTCGGTCGCGCGTTACGATCCGAGTTGCCGTTGCTCTGTTCTGTGGGTTCCTGTTCGGATTCCCCACCTTCAGCGCCCTGCTTGCTGAGGCTGAAGCTCGCCGCCGCCGATCGAAACCTGATCTTCGAACACGGCCGCTTCTGGTGGGTTCGTCTTGGCAGGCTCCGATTCAAGGGAAGGCTTCAGAGCGGTAGAACGTGGCCTTTAATGCGTTGGGAAAACCAGTGACAGGAGAAGGGCACCAAACGAAGAGCTGACGGCCAAGCTCCCCACCAAGGGTTCTCTCACACCATGCTAGCGGATTCGCTGTTCCTGTTGCTGGGCCTTGTCCTGCTGATTGCAGGCGGTGACCTGTTGGTGCGCGGGGCCGTGAGGATAGCCGAAAGGCTGCGTCTGTCACCGATGTTGATCGGCCTGACAGTGGTCGGTATGGGTACCTCGATGCCCGAGCTGGCCGCCAGTGTGAAGGCCAGCCTCGCCGGATCTCCCGGCATTGCCATCGGCAATATCGTCGGATCGAACATCGCAAATGCTCTGCTTATCCTTGGGATAGCCACGCTGATCGCGCCCATCGAGGTCAAGAAGCGCGCCCTGTTGCGCGATGGTGGCGTTGGTATCTTGTCCGTTTTGGCGCTGTTAGCAGCCGGAGCGACCGTCGGCCTCTCCCGCGCGGTCGGCATTGTTTTCCTGATCGCGATGGTGGGATACATCTACTATGCCTTTCGTCAGGAACGTGCGGAAGCATCCCACAGCGCCGCGCAGGATCGCGCAGTGCCCAAGGAAAACATCGACCCGGCAATGGTTCCGCCCGACCAACCGGGAGGCAGGCTTTCGACAGCTATTCTGCTGTTCCTCGCTGGTCTCGCACTGATCGTTGGCGGCGGCACTGTTCTGGTAAATGCAGCCATCGCCATGGCCAAAGTGCTCGGGGTGAGCGAAGAAACTATCGGGCTGACGATCGTGGCGATCGGCACGTCCTTCCCGGAACTGGTCACCTCGGCCGTCGCGGCCTCTCGCAAGCAAGGGGACATTGCGCTGGGCAATGTGCTCGGATCCAATATCTACAACATCCTCTTTATAGGCGGCGTCACGGGCG
>Ga0105046_10002981_pt1 | contig 26788 bp, 23 predicted proteins | sample MAT03_FD_78385 | JGI IMG/M metagenome (GOLD analysis project Ga0105046, IMG submission 78385) | Freshwater microbial communities from Lake Fryxell liftoff mats and glacier meltwater in Antarctica - MAT-03 (megahit assembly) | ecosystem: Environmental > Aquatic > Freshwater > Ice > Liftoff... | reverse complement strand
TTGTGGACGTTTCGGGAACGAGATCGCAATCCTCGCGGCCAGGGCAAGTGGCAAGAAGCTTGGAGGCCTGACGAATCCGCCAGCGGGCAGCCAGTCGATCGCCGGCAAACCAGTTGCGAGCTAGCCGTCGCAATTCCACGTGCAGGCCCGTTGGCCGTCGAGTGGCGATTGCCTTCGTCTGACGTGCCAGAGCCTCGAGCCAAATGACGCTGGCCATCGCTCGCCGTCGCCAGTTGCCCCAGTATTTCTCGGCATACGTCAGCAAGGCGTGGCGGGTCATTAAGCGGAGTTCAGGCGGAACACGACGTGTGTGGAGTGGAGTGAAATGCGTCAGCCGAAGAGAGGGCTCGTAGGTGACGGTCCAGCCCGCGTCCCAGGTTCGGTGGCAGAAATCCACGTCTTCATAATACAGGAAGAACGATTCATCGAATCCGCCGATTTGAGCCCAGCAGGCTCGGCGAATGAGCATCCCACAACCTGTCACCCACGGAACCGGCACGCGATTGTCCGCTTGAATTGGTCGGCATTTGCGTACCCGACGCGGGAGGACCAAACCACTGAGCGTTCGCATCAGTGTGGGTGGCGGACCACTCGACGGCTGATCGCTGCCATCGGTGTGGCGAAGTGCCAGCCCGACGACGCCGGCTTTTGGTTCCTCCTGATCGAGCGAACGACACAGAGCTTCGAGTTGATCGAGAAAGCCTTCGGGAACCGCGGTATCTGGATTGAGTAGCAGCACCCATTCGCCGCTGGCCAGGCGACAGCCTTCGTTGGCAGCCTTGGCGAAGCCGGTGTTTTGGTTGAACTGCTTGAGGGAAACTCCCGGCGTGCGTCGCAATCGTGCTTGAGCGGGATCGGCAGGCGAATCGTTATCGACGACGATCACATTAGCCGTGCCGGAAGTGATGGCGTCCGCATCGACGAGTTGCCGAGTGAGACGATCGGTATTCCGCCACTGGCAGTAGTTGATGACAACGACGGATACGTGCGGACTGGCCTGTCTGCGACGAGGCGCGGAAAGAGCCAGCACGCGCTGCGGAGTCGAGGCCATCGGGGTCCTTCCCGGGGTCGGCCCATCCTGAGCCGTGACCAGAGGCCGGGAAGTATAGGCGGATTCAAAAATCAACGCAAGGCGAGGTTTGGAGAGGTGAACTCACGCTAATCTTCACTAATCCCCGCTCATAACACGAGAATGCCCGATCTTTCGTTTTTGGATTAGCGAGATCAGCGAGGATTCTCTTTACGAAGACGCTGGAACTTCTTCTTGGATCTTGGTCAAAGAAACAAGGGCTTTGGCTCGTTCCGTCAGGCCCACGATGAAGGCCGAGGTTCCCGAGAATCTGGCCATGTCGCACTCTTCCAACAATCCTTGCCAGTCGGCGATCTTCGATTCGTCCATCTTTCCCATTACTCGCAAATCATTGGCGAGCTCCGGCGTCGTTCGCATCTCGGCCGGAATCGCGAATTGAAAGGCTAAAAATTGCCGCAAGACTAACGCGCAACGTTCGGGGGTGAGTGCCTTCGAATCGAGTTCATTCATTGCCCAGTTGGCGTCACGCCGCGTAACGGGTGTTCGCCTGCGGCGTGCCAGCACCAGAAGTGTCAGGGCGACAATCAACAATGCCGGTACAATCGCGAATCGCCATGGTGATCCCTTACGGACTGTATCCGGCGGAGAAGGCACATGCTCGATGTCCGTTGGTGGCCGTAACGATTCCACGGAGGCTGCAACCTTGGGTTCAATCACCTGGATGAACGCGGTCTTCTTCTCGTCCCACTCGATCGCGATCTCCGGCTGAGAACCCGACGTAATCTTCAATGGACCAATTGGCACGGCCGTGTTTCCGAAAATTAGCGGCGAGAGTCGATAAGCCTGAGTCCATTTTTCTCTGCCGCTCGGCAACACTTCTCGAATGGGCAATCCGGATTCGTGCACACGCCAGTTGCCTTTTCCCACGACAGGCTTCGCCGGCGTGACCGACAGCGGTCCAGGTCCTTCGACCGAAAGTGTGAGACTCACTTCGCCCGACAAACGAATTTCGCTGGTGTCGAAATTCGCTCGTGCTTCAACTTGTTGCCGAACTTCAACAATTGGTGATGGGGCGGCGGCGATTGCGAGGAGGGCGGTGACGGCAAATAAAACCTTCGATCTGTTATTTGAGCCAAGACTCGTCCTGGGATCGGTTCGGCGAGGCCGAAGCGCCAGCGAGACGGCCCCTGATCCAGCATGAACCAGGAAAGCAGCCTTGCTAGCGCTTCGGCCTTGCAGAAATCTCCTCCCGGTTGGGAGGAGAAGAAAACGATTTCGGCTCATCCTCCGCTCCTTCGCCGTGATTCGCGAAGGCGAAAGAATCTTACCAGGGCATCGAAGTGCGAGCCGTCCGTGGACACATCGATCAGGTCGACTTTTCCGGATCGAGCGAGTTTCGCGAATTCATTTTTCCTTTGGGTGGCCGCCGATGCGTATACTTCGCGAACGGAAGCTCGCCTCGTGTCGAGCAACAGGTGCTTGCCTGTTTCGGCATCCTGAACTTCCAGGAGGCCCACTGAAGGGAGTGTTTCTTCTCGTGGATCGCTGACACGTACCGCGATCAGGTCGTGTTTGCGGGCTGCCAAGCGAAAGGCTGATTCGTAACCGGTATCGAGCCAATCGCTCACGAAGAACACGATCGCTCGCCGAGAGAGGGACTTGTTCAGAAAATCAAAACCAGTCTTGAGTGACGTGCCAGGTCTTTTAGGTTCGCAGAAGAGAATATCGCGAAGCACCCGCAAGGCGTGCTTGGCTCCCTTGGCCGGCGGCAGGAAGCGTTCGACCTCATCGCTGACGGCCAGCAAGCCAACACGGTCGTTATTGGCGACGGCGCTGAAGGCGATCAGGGCCGCGACCTCGGCTGCCACGGCCCGCTTGCTATGCCGTTGGGTGCCGAAGCGTTGGCTGCTGCTGACATCGACGGCAAGCAAGACGGTGAGTTCGCGTTCCTCGACAAATCGCTTGATGAACGGTGCCCCCATGCGCGCGGTCACATTCCAGTCGATCGAGCGAACATCGTCCCCCGGCTGATATTCGCGGACTTCCTCGAACGAGAGGCCAGTGCCCTTGAATACGGAATGGTACTCCCCACCCAGCAAAGTTTGCACGGCCCGGCGGGCTCGGAGTTGAAGGCGGCGAATTTGCCGCATGACCTCGGCGGGAAGCATGAAGAGCCTAAAGTGTCTCGGGATCGATGCCTAACTCACGCAACTTGGCGGACAGCTTGCGGCTCTCCGCCTCGGCCTTCTGCCGTTCAGACTCGGCGTTTTGAAGCTGCCGTTCGGCCAACGCGGCTAGTTGGGATTGCTCTCGGGGCATTAAGAACTCGCGGCCATCGGCACCGAAGATGTGCAGGCCGTCAGCCTTGGGTTGAAACCGAATGCCTAGTCGAGGACTCACCCAACCCACCATCGACTTGATCTTCTTGAGTTCGTCATCCTTGCGACGCCAGCCTTGGAGAGTGTCTTTCAAGGGATCAATCAGGTAGTACTCCTCGACTCCAAAGCGGTCGTAAAATTCGAATGTCCCTTTGAGATTTTTTTTGGAGTTTGACGGCGAGCATATTTCGATTGTGACATGCGGAGCAACGTCCTCTTCTCGCCACTGCATGTACGACATGCGTGCCTGCTTCGGCCTGCCGAGCGCAACCATTACATCTGGTGCGGTCACAGTCTTTGGGGCTCCCTCGACTGGATACCAGAACAGATCGGCGGCAACCATGACATTGTCGTCGTCTCGATACTGAGCTTGAAGCCCGTTGTAGAACAAGACGATCCAATCGACTTGTACGGAATTTTCGCCCAACGGCTCACCGTCGCTGGAGGGATACTCGATGTCCTCTCGGACCGAGCGTGTCAATGTCTTCATGGTAGAAAATCCCGTCCCGACGACTGATACCGCAACGACATTTTACTCGAAGACTGTAAAGCGACGAAGAGGATTTCGCGAGATCGGTTCCAAGAAGAAATTGCTGATCGGTCGATCGGTCAACGGGGCGGCCGGGAATGGGGTTGTCCGACAAACGCGCAAACGTGTACACTTCACCTCCCATGCCGACAAACCGCTTGCACTCACGAACCCAGATCCTGTTCATTGGCGCCCTTTCGGTGCTGCTGATTGGCGTCTCCGTTCAATACAGTCTGAAAGTCCTCACGCCCCGAAAAGACGGCAACACGCAGTCGGCAATCTTGCGTTGGGCTCAACAAATTCAGGCCATGGAGGACGGGGAGAATATCCATGCCAAGTACAATTATCCCAATCCGCCGATCATGCCGCAAATACTCTGGCCCCTGGCAAAGCTCGCCAAGGTCAGCCCCCTTGCTGCCGCGCTGACGTGGTTTTACATGAAAGTGGCTCTCGCGCTGGTTTGCATACTCTGGGCTTTTCGGTTGGTGGAAACACCCGAACAGCCGTTCCCCGCCTGGTCGAAAGCACTGACAGTCTTGCTGAGCATCCGTCCGATTCTCGGCGATCTCACGCATGGTAACATCAACATATTCATCCTGTTTCTGGTGATGGCCTCGCTGTACGCGTTCTCGCGCAATCGCAATGTGTTATCGGGATTGCTCATCGCCCTCGCGATCGCATGTAAGGTGACGCCGGCATTGTTCGTGATCTACTTCCTGTGGAAACGCGGCTGGGGAGTGCTCATCGGCTGTGCGATCGGCCTGATTCTCTTCTTCTTGCTGGTGCCTTCCATCTTCTTCGCGGTGCAAAAAGGCTCGCTCGTCGACGGGTGGAACGCCAACTGGGACGCTCTGACTTCCTGGAAAAAAGGAATGATTGACCCCTATCTTGAACGCGGCGAAGTGACGCCGGAGAAGGAAAACCAGTCGTTGCCAGGCGTCATGACGAGATTGCTCACGCATGCCCCGTCGTTTTCAAGCTGGGTGGACAATGTTTATACACCGCTCGCCTACCACAATATCGCGGATCTGGATCGGGGCACAATCAAACTGATCGTTCAACTCTGTCAAGCTTTGTTTTTGCTTTCGATGGTCTTCTTGTGCCGTGCCCCGATTGGCCAGCCCGGAGTTCCAACGACCGATATTCGTCGCGGCTGGCAGCTTTCCGCGGAGTTCTCGTTGATTCTGGTTGCCATGCTGATGTTTAGCGAACGGACATGGAAACACCATTGCGTCACGTTGCTGCTGCCCTTCGCAGTGTTGTGCTACGGCCTCGCTGTTTGGTTCCCACGGAAACAGCGACTGGCAGCGGGGATCGCGGTCGGGCTCGCGGGTCTGCTTATTCTCTCCACCAGTTCGGGCGTCTTCGGCAACGAATCGCCCAAGGCACAGAACACCTTCGACGCGATGAAGGTGGCCGTGGGTCCAACGGCCTACATGGCCGCTTTCGAACCCGCCGTGGAATCCGATGCTACTGCGGAATTAGGAATTGTACCCGATTCGCCGGGCAAATATGCCCAGGTGTATGGTGCATATCTCTGGGCATTTCTGGCGTTGCTTGCCGGATTGTCGATAATGCTAAGGAGCAATCGAACACGTCGTCTCAGCTGAACCAAAAAAGATTACTCACGGATGGCGTGGCAAGATCACGGATCAAGAACGATTGCTTTGTATCCGTGTTATTGCCACGCAATCCGTGGCTTAAAAAATTCGAGAGTGAAGGCTTCACCCCGTTCCACACTGCTCGATTTTGCCCGGCCTTGTTGCTGCCAAACTATCTCCCCCCGCGATGGCCGCCCTTCATGTCTTTCTTGAGTTGCTCCAGTTCGCCGATGATCTTGTCGAGTCGATTCTCGAACTCCGCGTTCGGAGCAGCTTCACGGCGAACAGTTCCGCCGGCGGTGGTTCCTCCCGTTGTGCCTGCACCTTGACCAACATCTCCAAAACCCCGACCGAAGCCTGGCCCGAATCCGCCCGGGCCGGGGATGTTGCCTGTAGCGAGCCGGGAGCGGTAGCCGCCCGGGGCCGTTGGAAGTTCAGCATGACGAGACTGCGGAGCCTTCATGGTCGACAACTTGCTTTCAAGAGCTTTCAACTGAGCGTCCAGTCGATCGAGCTTTCGTTCGAGATCGACCGAAGACAGACCGTTTTGTTTTGAGGGAGGAAACGAGCAACACTCGCGTTCCGTTGGAAGGGTATTGGCATTCAACAAATGTAACGTACTTTGGATCCGATTAGAAGCTGGTGAGACTTTGGAATTGTGGCCTTCGTTCGTACCAATGACTCGGAAAGAATGTTTGGAAATAGTGGCGGTTAGATGGTGCGAGGCGTTACGAGTGAAGTAGTGGCGATTGGTAGGACACCGATCGTGGCGACGAGATTCCGATCTTGTCGGGGATTGAGTAAGCTCAAGATCGGAATCTTAAGCCACGGAAGACGCGAGCATGAAATGAACACTGCCATCCCAACGGACCCGACCGAACTGATTCGTCAGGCCCGTGCGGGTGACACGGACGCGTTGGGCCGGCTACTGGGTAGCTATGGGAATTATCTGAACCTCCTGGCCCGCGTTCAGGTGGGCCGCCGTTTACAAGGAAAAGTGGATCCAGCCGATGTAGTGCAGGAGACTTATCTCGAAGCCCATCGCCACTTCGCCGGTTTTCGTGGCCAATCCGAACCGGAGATTGCCGCCTGGCTCCGACAGATCTTGGCCGGGATTATCTCGAATCTGGTTCGCCGCTACATTGGCACAAAGGCCAGGGACGTTCGACTCGAACGCGAAGTGGCTGGAGAACTGGATCAGTCTTCGCAGGCTCTCGATCTCGGCTTCGTCGATCCCGGGCCGACGCCGAGTAAACTGGTCGCCCGACGCGAACGCTCAGTTTTGTTGGCCGATGCCCTGGCTCGACTGCCGGACGATTATCGGGACGCGATCGTCCTGCGGAACCTTCAGGAACTGCCGTTCGCGGAAGTTGCGAAGCGCATGGATCGATCGGAAGACGCGGTGCAAAAACTTTGGGTGCGAGCATTGGCCAAGTTGCGAAAAGCACTGGATGAGGAGTAATTACGGTGGAAGTGGGCGAAGCTGATCTCGACGATCCACGCGTCTTTCAGGCGGTCCAGGAATATCTGGCCGCGTTGGAAGCCGGTCGCCGTCCGGCCCGCGATGCCTTCCTCGCCAAGCACGCCGACATTGCCTCGGCCCTGGAGCAATGTCTGGCAGGCCTCGATCTCGTTCACACGGCCGGACCTAAGCTTCGAGAGTCGGCCTTTACGCGATCCGAACAGCCGGAATCGCTCGGCGACTTTCGCATCGTGAAGGAACTTGGCCGCGGCGGCATGGGAGTCGTGTACGAAGCCGTGCAACTCTCGCTGGGCCGACGGGTCGCTCTCAAGGTCTTGCCGTTCGCTGCCGCCTTGGACTCCCGGCAACTCCAACGCTTCAAGAACGAAGCCCAGGCGGCTGCCCATTTGCATCATCCCCACATTGTGCCGGTCTATGCGGTGGGCTGCGAGCGTGGCGTGCATTTTTATGCCATGCAGTTGATCGATGGGCAAAATTTGGCAATGCTGATCGACGCCAGGCGGGGCGAAACCGGCCGCAATCATCGCACCGGCTCCGAATTGACGGGCCCGATTCGTCCGGTAACCCCGGTTCCCGAGACGGTGGCGAATGCCGCGACGCAGGCTTCGACGTTGAAGTCTAATCGGCCCGCGAGTTTTCATCGCACATCCGCCAAGCTGATCGCCCAGGCCGCGGAGGCCCTCGATTACGCCCATCAAAATGGCGTGGTGCATCGCGACATCAAGCCGGCCAACTTGCTCATTGATGTGAGTGGCAATCTGTGGATCACGGATTTTGGGCTGGCGTTGTTCCACACGGACGCGGGTCTCACTCAGTCAGGCGATCTGCTGGGTACTTTGCGCTACATGAGCCCCGAGCAGGCCGGCGGTCCGCGTGGGTTGATCGATCATCGCACAGATGTCTACTCTCTCGGCGCGACTCTGTATGAACTGTTGACGCTGGGCCCGATCTTCGATGGTACGGATCGGCAAACATTGCTCAATCAGATCATTCGCGAGGAGCCGAATTCGCCGCGGCAACTCGATCGAACGATTCCGCACGATCTCGAAACCATCGTGCTGAAGGCGATCGGCAAGCACCCAAGCGAACGCTACGCGTCGGCCCGAGAATTGGCTGACGATTTGAACCGGTTTCTGCGAGATGAGCCGATTCGAGCGAGGCGAACAACGCCCATTCAGCGAGTGAGGAAATGGTTCCGGCGGCATCCGTCGGTGCCGGTCGCGGCTGGGATCTTGCTCTTTTTGCTCACCGGGGCATCGCTCGTGAGCATGCTGCTCATTAGCCGGGAGCAAGAAAAGACCCGCCTCGCCTATCAGGGCGAACGTCAACGAGCCAAGGAGGCGGACGAGCGATTGCGGCTTGCCAAGCGATCCGTGGATGAAATGCTGGAGATGGTCGAGCGAGAGTTGGCCGAGCAGCCGCAGATGCAGGATCTGCGACGACGTTTGCTTGAGTCGGCATTGGCCCACTATCAGGAGTTCGTCAATCAACGCACCGATGACCCTGAAATGCTTGCCGACTTGGCGGCAACCCGCGATCGCATCAAGCGGATTCTGGACGACCTGGCCGAATTGCAGGGTGCTGGGCATTTGTTTCTTCTCAACGAGCCGGACGTCCTGGGAGATTTGCAGGCGACGGCCGAGCAACGGGAACAGATTGCGACGCTGAATCGCCAGCTTGCCGAGCAGCGGGAAAATCTGTTCGCCAACATTCGGCGATTGACCTCCGAGGAGAAGCGGGCTCGCTTTTTGGAATTGTCCCGATCAAACGAGGCCGGCGTGACGACAATCCTGCGTCCCGAGCAACTCGCTCGCGTTCGGCAAATCTCACTTCAGACAATGGGGCCAGCCGCGTTCCGCGATCCCGCCATTGTAGCCGCGTTGAAGCTGACGCCGGAGCAAGAGGCACGCGTTCGTTCAATCGAAGCAGACACAATTTTCTTTCGCCCGCCGCAGGATCGCGGACGACCCGGCGGACCTGGCGGCCCCGGAGGTGCGGGCGGGCCCGGAAGGCCTGGCCTTGAGCCGGCCATGCCGGGACCACCTCGTAAGGGTGGCTTCATGTTCTCGGGTTCGGGAGCGACGGACAAGATTATTGCCCTGCTCACCCCGGAACAACAGGCACAATGGAAGATTCTGATCGGCCAACCGTTCGTGCGGCGGAAGCCGCCGTTCCGTGGTGGACCTGGTGGTCCCTTCGGCCCGTTGCAGTGACGGCTGCACGGTCACCGAATTTGTTTCCGTCTTACTGAAGGATGAACTCTCATGATTCGATTAACAAGATTTGCGTTTCTGGGACTGGCCGTCCTCTTGGTCGGCGGGCTGCTGGTGACGGCACAAGATCCGCCCAAGAAGGAAGGCGACCCGAAAGGCGAGAAGGGGAAGGGGGATTTCAAGGGCAAGGGCGGCTTCCCTGGAGGCCCTGGTGGTCCAGGCGGTGGCTTCGGCGGCCGCATGATGGGCGGGAAACCAGGCACCGTGTTGCCTGTGGGGTTGCAAGACACATTGAAAATGACGGCCGAGCAGAAAAAGGACATGGAAGCCCTACAGAAGATGGTCGATGAAAAGCTCGCCAAGATCTTGACCGAAGAACAGCAGAAGCAGCTCAAGGAGATGGGCGAACGCGGTGCCGGTGGTTTCGGTCGTCCAGGCGGCGGCGCACCAGGTGGCCGCCCCGGTGCGGGCAATCCGCCACCAAAGAAAGATAATTAACAACGAATGAGAAAGGCCATCGGGACGAACCGATGGCCTTTTCTTTTGCCCATCAAATTGTGAAGATTTCATGACGGTTTACGAACGCCGTCGTTACCTTTCCCTTACGGGCTCGTCTTTGTTCCATTACGGCGAAACATCCATGAAGAAAATGAAACTGGTTGCGTGCTCGGTCCTGATGCTTGGCTTCGTTTGCCTTGCGTCGTCGGATGGCTTCGGCCAGCCCGATCCCAAGAAGGATTCGGACAAGAAGGACTTCGACAAAAAAGGTCCGGGCGGAAAGGGCGGCTTCGGCTTCGGCCCTCCGGGTGGCCAAACACGAAAAATTCTCAAGGATTTCGACAAAGACAAAAATGGCTGGCTGAATGCCGACGAGCGTAAACCTGCCCGCGAAGTCGCCAAGTCCGGCGGACGCAAGGGGGGCTTCGGGTTCGGTCGCGGCAAACAGGAACCCCCGAAGCCGGGGCCCAAGGTCAAGCAGGACGAAGTGCAAAGTTTCCCTGGCAAGCTGCTTTACGACGCCGGCGTTTTGCGAACGATCTTCATCGACTTCGAAAACGCCGACTGGGAATCCGAGATGGAAGACTTCCACGGCACGGACGTGGAAGTGCCGGCCACCGTCACCGTCGATGGCAAAAAATACCCGAACGTCGGCTTCCACTTTCGCGGAATGTCCTCCTACGGCGGAGTTTCAGCGGGTTTCAAGCGATCGCTGAATGTCTCGTTCGATCTCGCCGATTCCAAGCAGCGTCTCTATGGAGCGAAGACACTGAACTTGTTGAACGCTCATGAAGACGCGTCGATGCTTAATCCGGTACTCTATTCGCACATCGCACGCAACTATATCCCGGCTCCGAAGGCCAACATGGTCAAGGTCGTCATCAATGGCGAAAGCTGGGGCCTGTACTGCAACGTGCAACAATTCGACAAAGCCTTCCTGAAGGAGAATTACAAGACCGATAAAGGCACTCGCTGGAAAGTCCGCGGCAACCCCGGCGCGCAAAGCGGCCTGGAGTACACGGACGATAATGTGGAAGACTACAAACGCAAATACGAGATCAAGTCCGGCGAAGACGAAAAAGCATGGAAGGCGCTGATCAACTTCTGCAAAGTGTTGAACACGACGCCTGCTGACAAACTTGAAGAGGCACTCAAGCCGATCGCGAACATCGACAACATTCTGTGGTTCCTCGCGCTCGACGTGGCCCTCATCAACTGCGATGGGTACTGGGTTCGCTCCAGCGATTACTGCATCTATTTGGACGAGCACCGTAAGTTCAACCTGATCCCGCACGATATGAACGAGGCATTCCGGCCCGCCGGTGGCCCGGGCATGGGCGGGAGTCGGATGTTTGCGATGCCGAAGCTGGGCGAAGTCCTTGGCTCGCCGCTGCAAGACATGCTGCGAATGACGGCGGAGCAAAAGAAGCAACTGGCCGACTTGCAGAAAGAAGTGGATGCTCAACTTGAAAAAGTAATGACCGCAGAGCAACGCACACAATTCAAGCAGATGCGTGATGCGATAGCAAACTTTGGTCCTCCCACCGGCCCCGGTGGTCCTGGCGGTTTCGTCCCAGGTGGACCCGGCGGACAACCAGGTCGGCCCGGCGGCCCTGGTGGGTTCCCAGGCGGTCCCGGAGGTGGCATGGGCGGCAGCGGTTTGAATCTCGATCCACTCGTCGGCCTGACTTCCACGCGGATGCCATTGCGAAGCAAATTGCTCGCGGTGCCGAGCCTGAAGAAGAAGTACCTTGAGAACGTTAAGAAGATTGCCGAAGAGCAACTCGATTGGAACAAGCTTGGCCCCGTCGTTGCGTCGTATCGCAAGTTGATGGAGAAGGAAGTGACAATCGACACACGCAAGCTGGAATCGACCGAAGGTTTTCTCCGAGCCACGGCCGACATGGCAGAAGCCGGCCCGCCGCGTGGCCGAGAGGTGAGCCTGCGAGCTTTCGCGGATGCCCGGCGAAAGTACCTGCTCGACTACAAAGAGCCAACCCGATAGTCCTGAAGCATGCTCGGCGGGCGAAGTTCGCGCGCCGAGCATGCTCGATTTTATTCAACTGGATCGACTTATGCATGCACGTCTCGCTTTGTGTCTAGCGTTCGTTTCGGGTGTCGCTTTCGCGGCCGATGATAAAGGCAAGGATGTCTTCGTACAAACGAAAGTCTGGCAATTTCACATCAGCCTCTCGGCAAAAGAATTCGAAGCCATGCAGCCTGCGGCCGGTGGGTTCTTTGGCGGCTTCGGCGGACCGCCCGGTGGTCAGCCAAAGCAACCCGCTCCACCGCCCAAGGCGGCCGATCCGAATCGGGACGTACACAAAAGCGTGTTCAACATGGATTTTCCAATAGCCAAGGGAGAATTCACGGCCGAAGGCAAGACCTACAAGGATGTCGCTCTGCGTTACAAGGGTAACGGCAGCTATTTGCCGACGATGAACAAGCTCAAGCGCAATTTCAAAGTCGAGCTGGATCGCTACAGCGATAGTCAGCGATTTCAGGGACTGAAAACGATTAACTTGAATGCCGGCGCGGCCGACCCGACCAGGAACCGCGAATCGGTCGCTTACGGAATCTACCGTGCTGCCGGAGTTGCGGCCCCTCGAACGTCCTTTGCTGAAGTCACGCTGAGCGCGGAAGGAAAGTGGGACAAGGAGTATCTCGGCCTGTACACGATGGTCGAGCAGGTCGATAAAGCGTTTCTCAAAAATCATTTCAAAGATGACACTGGCTTGCTGTTGAAGCCCGAACGCATGCGTGGCCTGGACTACCTTGGCGATGATTGGGACAAGTACAAGGCCAACTACAACCCAAAACACGAGCCCACCAAGGAACAGGCACAACGGACAATTGACTTCATCAAGCTCGTCAATCTCGGGGACGACGCACAATTCAACAAGGAAATTGCCTCGTACCTGGACGTCGATCAATTTTTGCGATACATGGGCGTAACAGCAATGATTGCCAACATGGACAGCTTTTTTTCGCTCGGCCACAACTACTACATGTATTTGAATCCGAAGACAAACAAATTCGTGTTTATGCCGTGGGATCTCGATCTGGCCCTGGCGGGCTTCCCGTTCCTTTTCAGTCCGGAAGTTCAAATCGACCTGAGCCTCACGCATCCCTATGCGGGCGAGTGCAAGCTGGCGGATCGCCTGCTGGCCATCAAGGACGTGAGCGAAGCTTATCTGAAAGTGCTGAGAAACCTGGTTGCAACGTGCTTCACCAAAGAACGCTTGCTGAAAGACATTGAGGCCGTGGATGGTGCAACCAAGGAGATCATCGCCCGAGAGACCAAAAGCACTGTAGCCCGGAAGGAACCGGCCGGCATTGACTTTGGCGCGTTCTCCCGCGTGCCGGACCTGCGAACGTTCGCGGATAAGCGAATTGCTTCCGTTACTGCACAGATCGAAGGCAAGAGTAAGGGGCAAATCCCTCCGGCAATGCCCGCGTTCGGCGGCCCGCGGCCTGGCGGCGGAGCGCCGCCCCGAATCGGCGATATTTTGCCTGGCCCGGCTCAGGAGCAACTGCGCCTTACGACCGATCAGCGCCGAAAGCTGGCCGAAATCCAGAAGGGTGTTGATAAGCAAGTGGAAGATCTTTTGACCGTAGATCAACGAGCCACGCTGAAACGTCTCCGAGAAACCCCTCCAGCAGGCCCCGGAAAAGAGACGCCGAAGTTTCCAAAACAGTGAGTATCCTGGCGGATTTGGAACAGCCGATGAATCTTCCGGTGCGTTCCGTATCCAAGTATCGCAGTGGTCCTGAACCCGGGAGAGAAACGGAATGCCTGAGTGGTTGAAAGAGCCGATGGGCGGAGTCGGCGGCGAAGCACCTCCTTTGGACACAATATGCTATCGCCTGGTCCTCGCCTGGCTGGCGGGATTTTTTGTCGCCGGCGTGTACTGGCTCGGCCTGGGCCGACGCAGGGAAGAGTCGGCCACGCTGCCGACCACCCTGGTCTTGCTCACGATTGTCATCGCCATGGTCACGCTCGTGATTGGCAACAGCGTGGCCCGCGCCTTCGGACTTGTTGGAGCACTTTCGATCGTCCGCTTCCGCACCGTCGTCGAAGACACGCGGGACACGGCCTTTGTCATCTTCGCAGTCGCAGTCGGCATGGCCATCGGTGCAGGCTATGGGTTGCTGGCGTTCGTCGGAATGCCGGCCATTCTTACAGCATCGCTGGTGATGCGTTATGGTGTTCACGATACAGCCGCAAATGGAACGCGTGGCACTCTGTCAGTCAAGATTGGCCTGGGGCTCGACCCTGAAGCCTTGCTTGGTACGGTCCTTTCGCAGCACCTCTCCGAACAGCGTCAAGTCGGCAGCAGCACGGCCAAGCAAGGAGCGGCAATCGAAGTGAACTATCAGGTTCGATTGAGGCCGGGTGGCAGCGTCTTCGCACTCGTGGCCGATCTGAATCGCATCGAGGGCGTTCAAGGTGTGGAGTTGCGAGGAACTTAGTCAAATATCATGTCACTTGGAGACTTTGGCATAGCCGCTCTGCATGACAATGAGCGATTCTTCGTCCTCGCCATAAACAAGGTGAAAAGTAAAAATGTAGGTATCCTGCGGCGGATGGAGAGAAACCACAATCGGGGAAAAGATGTTAAGCCGTTCCCCCCACGGAGCCAACGCTCGTTTGATATGTTTGGCCGGTTCGCTCGCCAAATCGTCACGTAATCTTGATTCCATCATTGAGCGGACGGCAGGTGGTATATCCCATCCCGCCATTCGGTCATCCTCGGACTTCGGAATGTGAACTTTGTACTTGGGTGACACGGAAGGTTCCTAGAGCGTACGAAACCGCCCGGCCGCCAAGTCTTCTTTCGCAGCCGTCACAACCTTGCGTTCGGGCAGAAGCCAGGTCCGCGAGATGTGATACTGAAGACGATCAATCTCTCTTTCGGCACGATTGAATTGATCTGCCCCTTCGACTGTGTGTCCGAGTCGGCCCGCGTCCTCAATTGAACTTCGCACCGACGAAAAAACATCGGACGTCTTCGTCAACAGCCAGCCAACATTGTGTGCCTCGACCAGCAACTCTCGATCGGCGACCGTCCGAATGCCCGTTTTGAACGGTTCAGCAATTCGCATAACGGGCTCCAGAAGATTCGTCGTTTCACGCACCAACTCCTCAACATCGTGAACGAACCGGGCTTCTTCGTGGTCGATCTGCCATAGTTCCACGGCCTCGGTGACTGCTTGCACTCGTTTTTGTGCGATTGAGAAGGAAATGGTCGACATGTATTGCTGCACCTCGCACAATTTATCTGGACGACCGCTCCCGGTTGAACTTGATTAATATAGTGGGGTCGTGGCTTGTTGTGCCAGATATCCTTTGCGACCATAACCCTCATCTCTTGCCATCGTGCCGTTATGAACCGAATGATTTACCTCGTTTTCGTGAGCCTCGGGCTCGGCTGCAACCCATCCGATAAAGCGCCACCGGCTCCGCTCGATGCAGGGGGTGCCAATCTCGACGAATCCGGCCCTCACGCGGCTGGGAAGAAAGTTTTCAACACGAGCGGCTGTGGCCGATGTCACACTGTTGGCAGCACGACTCCGCCGAAGAAGCCGGGACAAGGGCCCGACCTGGCGAAGTTGGCCAGCGATCCCGAACATACCTCGGACTGGATCGCCGACTTCATCCGCGAGCCGAAGTCTAAAAAACCCGCGTCGATGATGCCCCCGTTCAAGGACAAGATTGACGATGCGGATTTCAAAGCACTCATCGAATTCCTCACCAGCTTGAAGTGAAGTAGAATGGGCTTGGTAATTCCGAGAGTAACGAGGCTCCCGCCATGAACGAAGCCGAACGCTTTCTCACCCGCCATGCCGAACTATCAAGACGATTTTTCTTGCGGGCCGGCGTTACGTCCGTGGCCGCGGGTTGGAGTCTGACGCAGGCACACGGCGAATCGCTGCCGGCGGAACTGGCGACTGCCGTCGCCGAGATTGAACCCTATTTCACGACGCAGGAGTCGTTCGGTGATGTCTCGCGTGGAAAACCTCTTCCCCACTCACTCCCGCTTGAAAAGAAGAAAGAAGTCGGGCTCACACGTGAAACTTGGAAACTCGAAGTCATTGCCGATCCCGACAAGCCGGCTAAACTTGGCAAGCAATTCACGAAGAAGGACGGCAACGCCCTGGATTTCGAGGGATTGCTCAAACTCGGCGAACGCCACTCGGTCAGGTTTGCCAAAGTGATGACATGCTTGAACATCGGCTGCCCACTCGGTACCGGCATCTGGGAAGGGGTGCCGCTTCGCGAAATTCTGTGGCGGACTCAGCCGAAGGAAAATCTTCGCCGCGTATTCTATCAAGGCTACCACAACGACGACCCCAAACAACTCTTCCGAAGTTCGTTGCCCGTTGGCCGCGTTTTGGAGGATCCGGAAGATTTGCCACCGGTGATTCTGTGCTACAAGCTCAACGGTGAATATCTGACTCCCCATCGAGGAGCACCGGTTCGCGTAGTGGTCCCAGAGGCTTATGGCTTCAAGTCAATCAAGTGGCTCACGCAAATCTCGCTCTCGAATCTGGCCTTCGCGAACGACACGTACATCGACGGCAACAATGATGTGGACTCGCCGCTGAAGACTTTCGCGGCCACGCTTTCGGTTCCCATCAACAAGCCGAAGCAGCCGATTCCGATCACCGGCTATTCACAGGTTGGGATCTCGGGCCTATCGAAAGTGCAAGTCTGGGTTCAACCAAAAGGCAAAGGCTGGCCGGCCGACGATCCCTATTTCACGCAGGCCCCGTGGGTTGATGCGACGATTCTCGGCCCGCCGGAGAAGTGGGGTGGCAAGCTAGCGAAGGATGAAGTCCCCGCCGACACGCTCGGCTTCGATGCCAAGGGGCAGCCCAAGACTTGGCCGATGCGATTGTCGAAGGCACACTGGGCCGCTTTACTACCGGGTTTGGAGGCCGGCGAGTACACGTTACGCTCCCGCACGATCGATGCGAAAGGTAAAGCCCAGCCGATGCCGCGGCCGTTCAAGAAGTCTGGGCGTTGCGATATCGAAGAGGTCGCGCTGCTTGTCCGCGACTGAGTAACTTATGGATCGTTCGTCTGATCGATCCGCGTGAATCCGTCGAATCCGCGTCTTCCACATTCCATTGTGTTTGCTCATTGCAGCCTCGGCTGCTGCGTGTTCTGCCATTCAATGGATATTATTTCACGGGCCTCAGTTTCACCTCGCGAACATCCATCACGGCCGCGGCCTTCTTCAACTTCGGCTTAATCGTCAACGTATAGCGGCCCGGCTTCTCGATTGAAATCTCGCCGATGTCGCGGGGTTTGAAGTTCTGAAAGTGGCCCGTGTCCTCCACGATGAACTTGAGCGCCTGCTCGCCGACAGCTACTTCGACTTCACTTCCACCTTGGCCTTTGCCGCAACCCTGGAGCACTTCGACCGTGAATTTGCCGGCTTGTGAGACGGTAAACTCGAAAGACGCCCAGTCATCTTTGTTCACCCAATAGCCCAGCGTGTTCTTGTGTGGCAACGGTTCGAATCGGAGCATGGTGCCGAACACTTCGGCCGTGCGTGCGGGCATCACGATCGTGCCATCCTTCGCCTGGGGATTGGGAACATAATCCGGGTTCGGCGTTGGCATGTTGGCCCCGACACTCGTTCGCCACGCGGCCAATTGCTCCGCGAGTTTCTTGACCATGTCCGGCTTGTCAGCAGCGAGATTTTTGCCCTCACCTACATCCGCCACGACGTCAAACAATTCGCGACGATTGTTTTCGTAGAACTCGATCAGCTTGAAATTGCCCACGCGAATCGCCCCGCCTGGTTTGCTCCCCTGGTTCGCATAGTGCGGATAGTGCCAGTAGAGGGCCTCGCGTTCAATCTTGCCGCCCTTCAAAAGTGGAACGAGATCCAGGCCGTCCGTCTTTACCTCCGATGCGACCGCACAGGCCGAGAGCAACGTGGAAAAAAAGTCGATGCTGCACGCGGGCTCGTTCGTCGTCGTTCCGGCTTTCACCGTGCCGGGCCACTTTACAATCAGCGGCACGCGAATACCCCCTTCGTACAGATAGCCTTTGCCCTCGCGAAGCGGCGCGTTAATCGTCGCGGGGGCAGGCATTCCTTCGAGAGTGGCCAACCCGCCGTTGTCCGAGGTAAAAATCACAAGCGTTCGTTCGGTGAGCTTCAGTTCGTCGAGTTTTTTCAGCACTCGGCCAACGGCTTCGTCCAGACTTTCGAGCATCGCCGCGTAAACCGGGTTTCCCTGTTGGCCGAATGGACGTTCCTTGTACTTGGCAATCTTGTCGGCCTTCGCCCGCAGTGGCGTGTGCGGCGCGTTGTGCGGCAAATACAGGAAAAACGGCTTCTCCTTGTTCGCGTCGATGAATTTCTCGGCCTCCGCCGCGAAGCGATCCGTCAGGTACTCCCCCTCTGAAGCGTTCTCTAACCCCGGCATCGCCCTTTTATCTTTTTTGCCGACAAACGGTGCGAAGTAGCTCAATGGCGTTCCCGTATGGTCGCCGCCGATGTTCACGTCGAAGCCATGTTTCTCCGGCGTCGCGTCCTTGCCACCGAGGTGCCACTTGCCGATGAGGCCCGTCGCATAGCCTGCTTTCTTGAACGCGGTTGCGATCGTGGTTTCACTCGTGGGCAGATCATTCACGAGCTGCGGTCGCTTCAGTTTCTGCTCGGGCCGATCCGGTCGTCCCGGCAGCCAATCCGTGATGCCCATTCGCTGAGGATATTTTCCCGTCATGATGGCGGCCCGTGTCGGCGAACAAACCGGACAGGCGGCATAGCCGTGCTTGAAGAGCATCCCCTCAGTCGCCAGCCGATCGAGATTCGGCGTCTTGTGATAGGAGCTGCCATAGCAGCCGAGATCAGCCCAGCCGAGGTCGTCGGCCACGATCAGGACGACATTGAGGCGGTCTGCCGCGGGGATTGCGCCTGTGGACAAGGCGAGCAGGAACAGGGAGAGGAGATGTTTCACGATTATTCGGTTGTAGGGAGGTGGCGACGGGGCATTGGATTACAGAGCAACTGCCATTCTTTTGTAGAGCAGGCCGTTCGATTGATCCTTGCGTGGCTTGTGGTATTCCTTTAAGCCAAGGTATTCATACAGCTTGATGGCTGCCGCGTTGCCTTCATAGACGAGAAGGTTGAGAATGGTGCGATTCTCCTTGAACAACTGGGCCTCTGCGACAAGATTTCGCACGATCTGCGTTGCATACCGATTGTCTTTGGGACCAGGGGGCTGCCCCCAGAACTTCCGATCGACTGCCATGTAGGGGATAATGCTGGCGGGAATCTCGGGATCCTTGGATTTCGGCCATCGCTGCATTCCTTCCCCGAGAGATCCGAATCCCACCACTTCGCCCTGTGCCGTCGCATAAATCCAAACACTCAGTCCACCGTTGACGATGTCGTTGATTGCTCCATTGCCTTCCCGCGGGGCTTTGATCCAATCCGACACCTCGGTCTGCCAGATTTCATCGCCACTATCGAATCCCTGAACTTTCGGGAGAAGAACCTCGGTGAAAGGGATTCGAACCAATTCGAGCATCGATGAACTCGCGACAACCCGGACGAAAAGCCTTTTGGAAGATCCGTGAGAAAAAGATTTCGCGGCCTACCGAAGCATGGACGGCTCGCCATCCGGAATTACAAGAGGCGAAATCTTCAATTTGCCGGGTGAACCCGCGGGCGCCTCCGATATGGCCCTTAGTTCATCCGCTTCCTCTTCGGAAATGTCATCGATTCGCATTGCAGGAGACTTAGAGAGTTGAGGTGGGAACCAATTCACCAAGTTTTGTTCGAGGGCACTTGCAATCGAGCGAAACTCGTCAGCGCGGTCGATCTGGTATCCTTTGAACTCGAAGCGCGCAATGGTCTTGAGAGTCTCCTTCGCGATCGTGAGTAGGGAATTGAGTAAGCCGTGGACAAACTGAACTTCCTCTACCTTGGAAGGACTGACGCCTCGATACACCTCGGATCGCCATTCTTGCTCCATCTCGCGCATCAACAAGGTCGCCTCAATAATGGAATTGAGTGCGTGCTCGAAAAGCTGGCACCCGTTCGCTTCTTGATAAGCAGCCTTCCAACCCTCGTCGTTTGCTTCGTCCCGTAAGAGGTGTAAGCGGCGCTGAACGCCACGAGAGTAAAGTTGTAGCACGCTCATGCTTCGTCCTCACACTAACTAGACGGGATCTTCTTTGAAATTCTAGCAGATTGAGAGTATCCCGAGGATTTCGACGGGTATTCTCACCCATCCATGAGCTAGCCGGTCGTGGACGACGAAACCTACAGTGATCGAGCCAAATCCCTACGGTGCAGGAATGAGCCGCCAATGTCGTGGACGGGGCACTAGAGGCTCGGCGACCAATCTCCTTCGCCCAAGAAACGGGCCGCCAAATCACGAAGTTCGAAACCCAGGCACTCGCGGCAAGCCTCCTCGCCGCAATCGACCTCGTTCGCTTCCTGCAAGAAAAGGAAGAATCTTTGCTGAGGTTCCCGGACCCAACCGAACCAACGCGGGCGGGCGTCTTCGACCAGGAGCCGCATCAAGATTTCCGCAAGCTGATAGGTCAGTTCTTGAACCTTGCCAGCTCGGGAGAAACCTTCGCCTCGCCAGAATTCGTCCATGCCGTGCTTTGTCCAATATCGCTTATGTCGTTGAGCGATCTCTGCGTCTAACTCCAGTAATCCTCGTCCTGTCATGTCGTGCTCAAACATCTGGGCCAAGCCTTCTTCGATCCACTGCGGCATCTCCAAATGCTGAAGTGCCGCGTGCGTCGATTCATGAGCGAGCACGTTCTCCATCATCCACTGGTGCTGCCCGTGCAGAACGATGTGTGAATAACCCTCCCGGATTTGCAACCCGGCCGTGCTGCCGTGCTCGCCTTCCGGGAAAGACGGGCTAATGTAGCGGAAATAGTCATCCGCCTCCTGAAATGCAACTACGACGTGTTTGCCCTTCGATGATGGCTGAGCGACACTGCCGAGGACGTTTCTCATACGGACCCAGCACTTCTCGGCAAACCAATTCAACCCGGCAGCAGATTCCGAATTGGGTGCCAGAATGAGAAATTCATCTGACTCTGCCAAGGCGAATTTCGGATCGACGGCTTTGGCGATTTGGGTGAGCCATTCGCGACAGACTATGTTCCAGCCTTCTGCAAAATCATCGCGTGATTCCACCCACGATTCGATCAACTCCCATTGGGGACGAGGAATGCCCTCCTCCCAAGTCATCATGCTGGTGATATCGAGATTGTCTGACTGCATGATTACCCCGCTGGCAGTTCCTTCCCCTTCCACGCCCGGGCCTTCCAGCCATAATCGACGAAGTCGTAGTTGAAGGTGCCATCCGCGAACAGGTCGAGCTTGCCGTACATCGGCGGGAAGCCATACTCGGATCCCTGCCACCAGGCTCCGCTCGCAGCCCCGCCGCAGATGTACCAGACGCCGCGATACTCACAGCGATCGCAGGTGTGCATGTGGCCGCTGAGGCAAAGCTTCACGTTGGGATGACGGCGAAACACCTCCGAGATCGCCCAGCAATCAGCGTGATGCCAGATGCCGGGAACGAGATTGTCGTTTCCCTTCCGGCACGTGTCGCCATAGGACATTCCGGTCACGCTCAAGATCGGCAAATGCGACATCACGCAGACGGGTGTGTCCTTCGGTGTCTTGGCAAGGTCGGCCTTCAACCAATCGAAATGCTCCTTGGTGAGGTAGCCATACTTGGGCCAATCACTCATGCTGTCGAGTGCGATGAAGTGCCAACCTGCCTTGTCGAAACTGTAGTGCCGGCCCGGCATGTTGTGCGATTTCACGCTGAGAGCGTGAAACTTCATCTCAGCGGGAATGTCGGCAGTCGGCTCGAAGCCGCTCCAGTAGTCGTGGTTGCCCAGGCAGTAGTGGATCGGCACCTTTACGTTCTTGATCGAGTCTTTCCAGAGGGTGAGCTGCTCAGCGGCATTCGCGGCCGAGACTTTGCCGCCGTCGATGTTCATCACTACGTCGCCAGTGTTTAGTATCATCTCGGGCGACCAATCCTTGCGGCCCAACATGTGCGCGAAAAGTGCCTCAACCCCCTTGGGGGCCTCGCGGTCCTTGGTGATATGTACATCGGTTATGTGTGCAACTCGGAGTGCCGGCTTGCGTGATTCAGCATGTGCCGTACCGACGCTCACCAGGCTCGCGGAGCCAAGGGCGAAGAGGTCGCGGCGAGAGATTGTCGAGAGCGTGGTCATGCGATTAGCTCATGGATGGTTCGGGCAACGAAGCCGCGATCGGCTCTTTGGCCCTCGCGGGAGAAGCGAGCGGTCGCGCAAGGTAGCGCCGCAATTCCGGCACGTCGAAATAAGCTCGCAGGAGTGTATCGAAAGCACGCTGCTGAATTTGCGCACCAGTCTCCCAGCGTGAGAGAGTAGCTTCGGCAATGTCGAGTTGCTCGGCCAATGATTTCTGCGTGAGGTTGAGGCTGAGTCGTTTTGCTCGAATCTCTTCGGGGGCTAGCAATCCGGCAGCGTTTCTTAAAGCGTGGCTGACTTGGTCGAGACCATCCAAGTCCAAGAACCGTTCACCACATGCCGCGCACAGCCGGACGTCCAAACTCGGCAGGACGATTGTGTAAGCTCGTCCATCGTGTTCGATGCGAGTTTGATAATCGACGACAGCAGGCTCGACCGCGATTTTCCGACAGTTCGGGCATTTACGAGGATATGGCTTCATGACGGGACTCACGGAAAAGAGGTGAGATGACAACTCACAATTGTCACTTCGGGCACTTCGTCATCGTCGTCGTGCAGCACGAGCTCCACAAACAGTTCACGCTCGAAGCCAGCGACGGGAATCGACACTTCAAAAGTAAAGTCATACTCGTATCGCCAGTTCTCTCTGGTCTCCGCCTTCTGAAGGATAGTGCCGTTGAAATCCCTAATCCACGACACGAGCAGTGCCACGATTCCTTCGCTCGTCAACCCCTGAAGCAATGGGTTCGATCGCACTCGTTCGAGCAGATCGCGATTTTTCCATTCGATGCAATTGGAAAGGCCGCTGCAAATCGCAGTCTTTACGAGAGCGAGTTGTCGGGCGGCTTCGTTCATCCCGAATAATCTCCAAGCTAACTGCCGACTTGACTTACGTCAAGTCGGCTCGATGGCATTCACAGGCTGTGGTAGCGGTTCCAACAAGACATCCACAGATTTCACGGATGACACAGATTTGAATTTCATCTGTGAAATCTGCGTAATCTGTGGATGTCATTGCATTACTTCGGCAACGCCCGCTTCGGATATGCCGGTCGCTTATCTTCCTTCGGCGGATTCTCTTTCAACGCTTTCTTCGCCAGTTCAATCGCTTTCTCCAGTTGCGGATCGCGGCCGGCTACCCAGTCCTTTGGCCAGACGTCGATGTCGTAGTCCGGCGCGACGCCGACGTTCTCGACTCCGAAGCCTTCTTCGGGAGCCCAGAACGCGAAGCCGGGGGCCGTCACGTTGCCGCCGTCCATGAGCGTCGGGTATTGCGAGATGCCAACCAGGCCGCCCCAGGTTCGCTTGCCGACCAGGGGGCCTACTTTGAACTTACGGAACATCCAGGGAAGCATGTCGCCGCCGGAACCGGCCCCTTCGTCGATCAGCATCACCTTCGGGCCCTTCACGACCATGCTCGGGACTTTCCAATCATCCCCGTAGCGTGGAGCAAAGTAGCTGATCGGATCCTTGCGAAGCAGATCGATGTAATAGTCCGCGATCTGCCCACCGCCGTTGAACCGCTCGTCGATGATGAGCGCGTCCTTATCCACCTGTGGGAAGAAATAACGCTTGAAGTAGGTCAAACCCTGGAAGGCGGTATCGGGCACATAGACATAGCCGATCTTGCCGTCCGTCGCTGCCTTCACTTTGCTGAGATTTCCTTCGATCCAGTCCATGTTGCGTAGTGCGTACTCGCTCTCGATCGGATCGACCGTCACGACTCGACTACCCTTGCCGTCGGCGCTTGAGCCAACTGTCAGTTCGATCGATTTGCCCGCGGTATTCTCGAACAGCGAGTACAGGTTGGTCGGCGGCTTCAGATCAACGCCGCGAACCGCGAGCAGGTAGTCGCCTTCCCTCACATTGACGCCTGGGGCCGTCAACGGACTTCGCAATTGTGGCGTCCAGTTCAAGCCACCATAGATTTTCTTGAAGCGATAACGCCCGTTCGCGATTTCGAAGTCTGCACCAAGCAGACCGCCCTTGACTGGCTTCGGATCATAAAGGCGTTCGCCGGTTCGCGTGTAACTGTGGCCAACGGCGAGTTCGGAAAGCATCCAGCGAATCACCTTGTACAGATCGCCGCCACTGGTCAGATGCGGCAAAAACTGCTCGTACTTCTTCTTCATGGCTGGCCAGTCGGCCCCGTGCATGTTCGGATCATAAAAATAGTCGCGATTCACGCGCCAGGCTTCGTGCAGAATCTGTTTCCACTCAGTCTGCGGATCGATCCGCACTTCGATCGAATCGAGATTGAGAACCTTGCCATCGCCACCGCCTAGCGACATACCAGCGGGAAGCCCCTTCGGCGTCGGCATCCCCGAAGGGGGAACCGAGGCAATCGTCCAGGTCATGCCGACATCCGGACGCCCGGCGGGCGAGGCAAAAAGCATCTTCCTTCCATCGGGAGTCAACTCATAGATCACCGCATTGCCTTGAACCGTATCGCCTTTTCGCTTGTCGATGTCGAACCGCATGACCGAGGCTCCCATTGGCCCAGCTCGCCGATCGGGAGAAGGTTCCGGACGAGAAAGGTAGAAGAGTTGACCTGCCGCACCCGCTTGGAGATTGCTGAAACCTCCCGGGGGAACCGGAATCGACAGAATTCGTTGATCGAGTCCTTCGAAGTCGATGGTGAAACCGTCTTTCTTCGGCAACTCTGCCTTCGCGGGGACGTCGCCTTTACCCTTTGGATCTTCCGTCTTGCTCTTTGTTTTCGGCTCTTCGTCCTGGCTGACAATCCGGGGCTTGGGCTCAGTCTTGGGCAACTCGAATTTTTCTTCGTCCGATTCCTTGAGGAACGGCGATGGCAATTCTTTCTTCAGAACGGCCAAGTGGAGTGAGAAACGCGGTGATCGGCTGTCGGCCGAGGACTGCATGAAGCCGTGCTTGCTCATGCCGGTGTCGGTTGAACCCAGGAAGTACAGGTACTTGCCCGAGGGGTCGAAAACCGGATCGGTGGCTTCACTCAGTCCATCGGTCACGGGAAACGATTTCTCCTTTTCGAGCGAGTAGACGAATACCCGGCCAATTTGGGCCGGCGTGTTCATCGAGTAGGCGACCCACTTTGAATCGGGGGACCAGCTCGAATAGACCACGCCGCTGTCGATGCCGAACCGGGGCTCGACAATTCTTGTGGTTTTGCCGCTCGCAACGTCCAGAAGGTAAAGCGATTGAGCAATATCGCGATACACAATCTTCTTCGAATCGCGCGACCAGACCGGGTTGAAATAGAAGCCAGTGCCCTTCAATTTGAGCGAACGCGATGGGCCTTTGCCGTCCTGATTGGCCAGCAACAGTTCGTACTCTCCCGAGGCATCGCTGAAATAGGCAATCGTCTTCCCATCGGGCGACCACGACGGATCGCGTTCGTAAATGCCTGGCGTCGTGGTCAAATAACGTGGGTCGCCCTTCTCGGCCGGAACCGTCACGATCTCGCCGCGGAACTCGAGCACGGCACGTGCGCCACTCGGCGACACACCGACGCCACGAACGTATTTGCTTCCTTTTACAAACCTCGGCCGGGTTTCAACCAGATCGGTCGCGATGCCAATCTTCAGCCGTTGGGAATCCGGCGAATCCGGCGAGATCAGATGCAAGTAGCCGGCCTGTTCGAAGATGAGACTGCCAGCCCCGGCCGCGATGTCGAGCACCGGAAAGTCCGTGAACTTCGTGAGTTGCTTGACTTCCTTGACCGCCATGTCGTAGCCGTAGATGTTGTACTCGCCGTTGCGGTCCGACCTGAAGAAGAGTTTGTTCCCGATCCACTGTGGGTCGGCATCGTTGCAACGGCCTTCTGGTTGCTTGATTTCGACGGTTTCATGATCCTTGATCGAATAGATCCAGATCCGCGAGTTGGTGCCGCCACGATAGTGCTTCCACTGGCCGGTCGCATCGCGGACTGGCGTGTAAGCGATGTACTGGCCGTCTGGCGAGTACGCGGCCTCGAAGCCCCAGGGGATCGGCAACTGCGTCGGCATGCCGCCATCGAGGGGCACCGTGAACAACTGCATGTGCCGGTTGCTAAATACATGCCGGGCCGAGTTGAACAGGATCGATTGACCGTCCGGCGTGAACGTCCGGACAATGTCTTCGCCCGGATGATAAGTCAGTCGCTTCGGAGTGCCACCGGTGACGGGCAGCGTGTAGACGTCCATGTTGCCGTCGTACTGTGCGCTGAACGCCAGCAGGGACCCATCGGGCGAGAAGACCGGAAAGGTCTCGACGCCGATGTCGCTGGTCAGTCGTCGCGGGTTCTTGCCATCGCGGTCAGCAATCCACAGATCTTCGGCATAGACAAAGGCAATGTGCTTCGCCGAAACTGCGGGCCGAGACAACATGCGGGTGTCGTTCGGGTCTGCGGCCGACGCGGTCACGGCAATCGTGAGAACCGCGAGGGCCGCCCAGATGCGCGGGGTCATAAATACCTCCAGATGAGAGTGCAACGATGTGACCGGGTGGGGGAAATGATACACGGTTGACCGGCGAACGGAACGTCTTGCCCTCCGAAAGAACCTTGGTTCCCTGGCAGAGAGTTGCAAAAGGCATTTTGCATCCCGAGCCAGGCGTCTCATATGACCTGTATTGCGGACGACCCCAAAAGTGAAGAGCAGTTTGGGTATTCTGGGGGGATTTTTTTTCGCGCCGATGTGAGGAAGGATGGCAGGGCGGGGGGCTTATGCCCACCATCTCGAACCGGGCGAGGAGTTGCTGGGGCTTTTATCTCATGGACGGCCTGAGGTTCGCCAAAAACGCAATGATCGCTTCCGTAAACACACCTTCGTTTTCCAAGTTCGCGAGATGGCCGGC
>Ga0105046_10002975_pt1 | contig 26805 bp, 14 predicted proteins | sample MAT03_FD_78385 | JGI IMG/M metagenome (GOLD analysis project Ga0105046, IMG submission 78385) | Freshwater microbial communities from Lake Fryxell liftoff mats and glacier meltwater in Antarctica - MAT-03 (megahit assembly) | ecosystem: Environmental > Aquatic > Freshwater > Ice > Liftoff... | reverse complement strand
TCAGCTTCGACCCCTTTCACCTCGTGGCCTTGGCCTCCGCCGCCGTCGATCAGGTACGCCGCGAAGAGGTCAAGTCGGAGCCGATCCTGCGAAAACAACGCTATAGCTTGCTGAAAAGCGAAGCTAAATGGACGACTCAACAAGCGACCTTCATGGCCGACTTCCGCTCAAGCCACCTCAAGACCGCGCGCGCCTGGCGCTTCAAGGAATCCCTGCGCGACATTGTCGCCGCCAACGACGACGCCTGCGCTCGATCGACTCATCGCCTGGGCGCAGCGCAGCCGTCTCAAACCCCTCATCACCTTCGGCGGCACACTGAAAAAGCACCTCGACGGGATCGTCCGTGCAATCTCCGAACGGCGTTCAAACGGCTTTGCCGAAGGCCTCAACAGCGCCATCCAAGCCGCCAAACAACGAGCCCGCGGATTCAAGACCGCCAACAACTTCATCAGCGTCATCTACCTCATCGCCGGCGAGCTCAAGAACCTCCCAGACAGCCCATGCTCACAACCGGCGCGATCAAAGCGCCGCTCGCCTAGCACCCCGGTTCCACACCAAATCACCTAGAACCTAAATAAAGCCCAATCAGACATACATCCTGCGCTGTTGTCTTGAGGTGGAGAGGCCAATCGATTCCTTTCGGCTACGTTACGCTGAAGGACATGATCGGGCTGTCGCGACGTTAGGCAAGGGGATTGGCGTCAGCCCTGCATTGGCGGGCGCGGCGGCGTTCGGCAGCTATCAGGCCGAGCAGCGAGTCGAATTTCGCCGCCGTGATCGGGCTGAACTCCTTCCTTGATCACCGAGACCTTCCACTCTTCGGTGCCGTGTCGGCTAAGGAACTAACTCACTCATTGACGATCCGTGAGCACTTTGATTGTCATTGTCGACGTGCATCGCCGGGGTTATGCAGTCTGAGGCTGTTGTGACTATCCTTCCTACCTAGACTGGAGTCAACTGATAATCCAGAACTCGATCAGTCCCGTTAAAGTAATCTCTCAATACATCTCGTGCGCAACATAATCCACACACGAGGTTTGCAATCTCACGCATCTCTAGCGGGACCGTTAGCATGTACCATCAGGCAATGAGGAATACATGAGGTACGTCTGGAATAGATGGTTTGCCATTCACGGTGCATTTCCTAAGTGTGGTGAGATTCCAAGAATTCTCAATTCCGCATCCGCAGTGGCACTATCCGGGAACAAACGTGACCAGATATTCCCGGCGCCCGAGACGCCCGGCTTGCGCTGAATGAGCAGCACGCGCGCCCGTAGCTGACCAAGGTCGGTGTCGGTTGGAATAGGCGGGAGGCCGGGGATGACTTTCAGGCGTTTGCCATCGGCAACTTGGAGCATGGATAGGTAAATTTCGCCGAGGCGGGAGCCGGCGGCGGAGGCGACGCGGCGGGTCACGAGGACCAGATGGAACAGGCGGTCGCCGGCGACCGGTCCGTTGGGAATTTCCGCTATCAATTGATGGGCGATCGGGTTTCGGCTCTGTTCGATGATTTGCCAGAAGTCGCCGTTTTCGTTCGTGGGCACGAGCGCTAGCTTCGTCCAGTCGTCGACGCCGTCGAAGAGCTTCTTGCCACTCGGAGTCAGGCAGTCGCGCTTAGGCCAGAATTGTATCCAGCGCCCTGGTGTCCAGTTCGAATAGCGATGGGCGATGGTTCGCGCCCACGTTTTTGCGGGTGCCGTATGAAACTCGAACGCGGCTTGGTTCGGGCGAGCCATCGCGGAGATCTCGGCGGCGATCCATGCTTGCCATGGCGCGTATGTACGCGCGTCGGAGCCAGTGGCCGCTGTCAATTCCTGGCGCGAAGAAATCCGCAGCGACCAAATTCCCGGCATGACATCGTCTCGCAGTGGAAATTCCCGCGTGAGCGCGATGCGGATCTGTGAGCCGGTCGCTGCTGCGATGCCGATCAATGCTGGGTACGGTTTGCTCTTCTCGACTAGGATTTGCTCCAGCCGATCCGACGAGATGCGCAAGTGAAAATCACCGAGCCGGAGCAAGATCGGCATGGCGCCAGCATTGGCGTCGTGGAGATCGAGAATGACTTGGCCGGTCTGGTGGAAGCGACGGAGTTCTTCGTCTGAGAACACCCAACTCGCCGACGCCGCGTGCGTGTCGTAACTGACGAAAGCCGCTGGTTCAAGCACGCGTCTTGAGCGCAGTTTGCTCATCTCGAAGGCTGCTGCTGAGGTTGCCACCGCAAACGCGGCACCGATTTGTCGGCGAGTGCTGATTGCGTTATCGAAGCTCAGCCCAAAGGGTCCGGACAAACGCAACGTGGGCAGTTTGCCGTCGGCAAGGCTGAGCGCGGCCGAGAGCAAGGGATCAGCACCGGTCTCCGCGCGAGTGACACTTTGGGTCTCCGGGCACTTAGGCTTCTCACCCGGACAGTTTGGCCATCCGTCGCCATCGCTGGGACAGAGTTCGCGCACTATCGGCTCGATTTCGACTTCCAGACGCTCGCTCAAGCCTCCCTGCTGGAACCAGGCTTCGTTGGTCACGATCAACATATCCGCAGCGGGCTCGATGGCTGCGCCGGCAGGCTCGAACAATGACGAGAACAGCGGCAATTGCAAAGCCAGACTCGGCGTTGGAACCGGTGAGTCGCGTTCGGGCGCGCTTCGCCGCGCCCGTAGATACGGATCGAAATCCGTTCCGCCCGATCCGAATGGTTTTTTGGCAAGCTCGGTAAATTCGCCGCGAGGGTCTTGCCCACGCAAGAGTTCTCGATAACGATGGACTGCGCGCACCGAGAAACGAGCGAACTGTTCGCCAACGGTCGCAGGAATCGTTTCGAGGTGAAGGGCAACTGGGGCGGCTCCAATCGCCATCATCGGCGCCAGCAGGCGCGTGATCTGAGGCGCGCGCCCCAGGCGCTCGACGAACTGAGTCGCTTCCCACAACACGGAATTACTGGCAGGCGAGCTTCCCGCAGACGGCTCGGCATCGAAATCAGATTGATGACGCGGCAACTCGGATGCGCCCCGGCCGTCCCAGCGCCAGTGTTGGGCGGAGAGTTCAAAGCGCCCGATGTTCTTGGCATGAATCGATGCGGGCGCGCGATAGCGGACTGCCAACGCAGAGTCGGTCTCGTTGATTTCGAAGGCTGCATGGAGTTCTGCCGGCGTCGGTAAATATTTGCTCGCCGACTCGATCTTGAGCACGCGTGGCGCCACCCATGCATGCGCTACAGCAGCCCCATCTGGCGCGAAGTCAGACTGGAGGCCCGGATGGATGCGATCGGTCCATTGGGTTTTGGGAATGCCCACATGGATGCGCACCAGTCCAAAGGAATCCATTGGCACGTCGATACGGACTTTCAAGGTCCCATCGGAATCAGGTGTCGGGACGGAGACCTGGTAGACCGAACCAATGCCGATTTCGAGGCGAAGCGCATTCGACCAACTGTTGCGGCACAGTTGGTCGACACTCGCGCCATCCTGCAAATCCGCGTGCTGATCGGCTCGCGCGAGCGAAACGGTCATGCTGGCGACGGCCTTGTTCCCGACCGTCCCTGCGGCGAACAGCTCCAGATGCAAGGCCTGCACGGCAGGATCGGCAAACTGCATCTGGGCTTTTTCGTGCGCAGACTGCTTTTCGATCTCGATCTCCTGCAAAGTCCAGTACGCCTCCAGGTACCCTGCCCTTGCCTCTTTGATGCGGTCTTTGCTTCCATCGCTTGCCTGGCGCTCGTCGGTGACAAGCCATCGATCCAGAACGCTATGGCCGGTGTTTGGCGCGCGCAGGACCAGCGTTCTGTGCGCGCCGACGCCCTCAAGCAAGAGCGCATGCGTAGTCGGCATGTCTTTTTCGAGCGCGGGGAAGAGCGCAGCGGACAGCTCGCTTAGCGCCAGCTCTGCGCGTTCGGCAAGTACCAGCGGATCGGCGGCAGCCAACGGCGGCATGCCAGATACGGTGTGCAGGCGGGTGTCGAGCAAGCACGGCAGAACCGGTACGCGGCGCAGGTACACCTGGGTCGTGATACTGCTTGCAGGCGGTTGCCAAGCATCGGTATGCGGCCTCAGCCTGGTTGGATCCTGGTGAGTTGGATCCTGGTGAGGCGCGGATCCATCTCCGGACCAAAGATCGGCGGGCAGCACCCCCGCGTTACCGATAATGAGCGTAGCCGCCTGGACCATCATGCCGAACCCAAGCGCCGGTTCGCGGCTCCATGCATCGTCTGAATCGAGCAGTGTCAGCAGCGAATCGTTGGTGTCCACATCGGTGCCGCTCCAGGCGCCTTCAACACTCGGTCCGATCGGAGACTTCGGGCGAAACATCGGCGCCGCGTCATAACGCATCTCGACGCCCTTAAACTTACTTGCCAATTTTCCAGCCGAGTCCGGCTTCAACACGGTGTCGACGAGCGGAGACGGGCTGACGGTTTCGACCGCGTCCTGCACGCGGCAAGCATTCAGGCACTGCCAGCCGACGCTCTCTCCACTGAGAAAACTGCGCATGAATAACAGCGCGCCCGCCGCGTCGGCCTGGGCCGCCGTATCTGCTTGCACGCGGACATAGATCGGGTGAGCAGTCGGCGTGATTTCCCCCGGCGCCTTGTCGTGCATCTGGCGCTCGAAGGTCGACCAGAAATCGATTTCGGGTGCATTGGTCCAGCCGCCTGCGCTCGGCGCATCCGTACCCAGATGCCTTGCGTGCAACCAGATTTCAGCGCCTTGAAAGCTGACGCCTGAATTCCAGACGTCCATATCCGCCGACGCACCGTCGGCATCAGAGTCCGATTGCGCCGTGCCCGGAGTGGTCGGCAGAGGTAGCTTGGTTCCATCTGGCAACGTGAACGCGATGGTTGCGACCAGCATGCCCGCGCCAGGATCGGCGATTCGAACGAGACAGGCCGTCTGGAAGACTTCGCGGTTGAATGGCGCCGTTTGGGTCGATAGGCCGGCCAGAAAACGCGGCACCGAGAATCTTTCGCCGTCAGTGTCCGCGGCCAGCGCGAAACTGGCGCTGGCCTCTATGGCGCGCGTCAACAGCCGGCGATCGAGCTCGGCGCGCAAGCTATCGCGGGTGGCGTCATTGACGCTCTTTGCCTGAATCATCACTGCCGGCGCAGGCACTTGACCGGTTTTGCCAATGCCGATCTCGATCGCGGCAAAGCGCCAGGGCGCAAAGACTCCGATATCGCTGAGCTTGCCCGCGGCGGCAAGCGCCTTCCAATGCGTATCGTCTGCCGAGTCGCTGGCCTTGACACTCAGCAACAAACTGAAACCGCGCTCGCCGTTTGCGTCTAGTTCCGGCACCGCGAATAGCTCGGTCGTGATCTCAACTTTCATGGCGAGGTTCCTTCAGGCCGAGCGCGCGATGCGTCCACGCGCCTGTTCGCGCGGGGTTGTGATGGCAGCTTTATTTGCGCCACTGCCCTTGAACACATAGGTAAAGCCGGTCGAGAAACTGACCTTGAAGAAGCGCGAGATGCGCACGGTGACGCTCAAGCTGCCGGTGCCGATCAGCGATCGATCCGGCCGGTAAGTCACGACCAGCAACAGCACCACATCGATATGCAGCCAACCCCAGATGGTCGCGTGCCCGCGTACCAGCAGCGAGAGCGCCAAGGTCAGCCCGGCGCCACTGTGGGCGCCACTGTGATAGCGCCCGTAAACGCTGAGCAGAATCATGACCGAGCCGCGCATCGGGCCGAAGTTGAGCCCGGCCCCCGCACCGGCGCTGATCCCCAAGGTCACCACGCTCGTGAGTTGCTTGTCGCTGGGCACGTAATCAGCTTGTGCATCGAGCCAGCCGCCACCGCCAAGGAATGAAATGAAGATCGTGAATGGCATTTTCTCGCTGGCGATATTGATGCCGACGCCGAGGCTGAATTTCGGAGAGACGCGCAGTTCGAAACGCGCGCCAAGGCTCAGCCCCATGATGGTGACCGCGCCGTAGCCAGTGACCGGGACCGGCAAGTCCAGCAAGGCGCGCAGGCCCTTGGGTATCCCGAGGTCGGCGTCGATCAGTTCGAGTCGCAGACCATCGTCTTCGCCGCCGCCGTAGGCCTTGACCGCATCGGAGATCCAACGGATGAGCTCATTGAGCTCGATGTTCTCGGGCTTGAGCTCAAACTTGAGTTTCCCGTCGGTGAAGCGCAGCGTGGTCTTGCGGAAGCTCATCAGTGCCTTTCCACTGATTTCGAGCGTCCAATCGCCGCTGATCGAACCTTCCGCAGTCTTGCTTTCAACTCCATCGAGCCCGGCAACGAGCTTGGAATGCGCCAGGAACTTCGCGTTGGTAAGCTTGAGCTCGAGCACGGAGATCTTGAACACCGTGGTCGGCTTGATATCGATATCGACGCTCGCGCTGAGCCAGGCGGTCTGCGCTTCCTTGTCGAAGCCATGTTTGACCTTGACCTGCTCTGGGAGCACGTCCGGGAATTTGATGGGAAACAGCCCACCGCTGCGCACACCCGCAAAGTCCGGCAGGATCTTGCTGAGGTCGAAGTCCTGCAGCGATGCCGGCACCAGTTGTTCCAGCATCTCCTTGGTCGGAACGCGCAGTCCGAAGGCTTTGAGCTCGTCGCCAGCCCGATTGACCAGCGCTGCCACGGGGCTGGTTTCGATGGACTTGCGCGCATCGTCGAAGAAGTACGCAATGCGATCGCGGTTGAAGCTAATCTGCGGAAGGATCGGCCCCTCGCCCGCTGCCCGGATCATTCGCAACGTACTGTCGGGATCGGCGAAAGTCGGGGAGCGACGCAGCCGCTTGAGTGCGTCCTCGGTGCTGTCCACGAGGTCGCGCAAGCCGCTGCTGCGTTCGTCTAGCCAACGCTCGGCGCGGTCGGCCACCTGCGCGATCTGGTCACGTGTCCCCGAGGTCAATTTCTCGAGCCGGTCGCGAAGCTCATCGCTGAGCTGATCGAGCGCAGCACCGCTGGCCGCAGCCAGTTCACCGAGTGGTTGCAGCAATGCGCCAAAAGACGCGCAGAGCTGTTCCAACTTGGCGTCGAGGGTTTGCGCGCCCTTTTCGAACGCGGCGTCAATCGTTGCCAGCAGCAGGCTGCGGCGCTTTGGGATCTCGTCGCGCAAGTCAGCGATCGCAATGAATTCGCCTTTCGCCGCCGCATCAATGGCGGCGCGCAACTCCTTGCTGACGCCATCGGCCCAGGCGTCGAGCTTGAAGGCGCCCGATTGCGACGCAGCGAGCCAGTCGTTGCCGACCGCGGCCAAAAAGCTCGCGCCCTCGCGTGCCAGTGCAAAGAGCCCGGTTTGCTCGAACAGGTAATCGCGCCCTTTTTTCAACTCGGCGCGAATGGCCGGGGCGTCATTTGGCGCTTCCGACGCGAGCCGATCGAGTTCATCGAGTGCCGATCTGCTCTGCTGGATCAACCTCCGCAGCGCGGACAAGGCCGGTGTGACCAAGCTGGGAACACTGCCTGGCAGTTTCGATTCCAGGGTGTTGAGTCGCTCACCCATTCCCTTGCGAAATGCGTCGACCTGCAGACGCAGTTGGACTGCATTGCCGATCGCAGTTTCCACGCGCTGGCTGAGTTCGTCGTAGAGCGCGCGCGCTGCTTGCTCGTGTTCGTGCAAGTTCGCGTGAACGTCTGCGAGCGCAACTTCGAGTGATTCGAAACCGTAGCCGAAGGAGCGAGCCAGCGGCTCCATCAATTGCTGTCGACGCAAGTCTGAAAGTGCCCCGACCGCTTCGTCGGCGCGGGCCCTCGCCTCAGCGATGGAAATTACCGCCAACCGCGAGAGCTGGTCCAACCAAGCGTCAGTACGCGCTTCGATCTGGTGGCGAAATTCAATTCGCTGGCGATCCAGATAGCGCCGTGCCTGTGCCTTCAAACCGGCACAGATCGGTTCGGCGTTTTTCAGTTTCCGCGCCCAGTCATCGAGACTCCCACGCAACTTGGCGACGCCTGTTGCAGTGGCATCTGCGCGCCGACTCAACTGTTGCGCCTGGGACTTGAGATCCGCGTATTTCTTGTCGAATTGAGCTTGTGCAAGATTTTTATTTTCCTCGCAGAAGCGGATGATCTGCTGCGTCAATTCCTGGGCCTGCTGTGCCAGCTCCGTGTGTTGGAGCAACTTGCCGATTGCTTCAGCCTCGGCTCCGGCGACGCTGCGGGCCGCACGTCCGCGAATGACTGTGATGGAGCCGGGACGAGCCGACAGCACTCCGCTGCCGCGCTCACTCAGCAGATTCGCCGGACCGTTGGCAGCCTCCAGCCGGTGGCTTACGCGTTCGAAGCCTGGGGGAATCAACTCAGCGGCAGGGATCTGCAGGTCCGGATTCGGGTCGGGCTCGTCCTTGTCCTTGGGATCCTTCTTCACCGGCAGAGGTGCTTGCAGGTCCGGTGCCGGAGCAGGTCGGTCGATGAAGTCGATGCCGGCGAATGCCGGCCAATGATCGGTATCCGCGTTCAATGCGGGATTGGTACTGCTGAAGAAATACAGATTCTGCGGGTCGCTCAGCGCGGCCGTTGGCTGTTGCAGATCAGCGTCGGGTTCACCCAGCAGCAGCGCGCGAACCTGGGGTTTCGGATACAAGCGGGGGTCAGCCTGAGCGTTCCACAGAGGCACCTCTAAGCCGTCTGCGGTGTCTTGTCCCCAGCGGCTAAGTACCGGGATGCGCGTGCTGATGAAGCGCAGGCCTCGCAGAAACGCGCGCGCTTCCGGCGCCTGCCCATTCTCAGGGTATAGCCGCTCCGGCTGCAAAATCTCGACGTATTCTTCGACCTTGCGCAGGATCGGCCTGCCGGTGTGCCGCGGCTGTTCGCAGCGCATCTGCTCCGACGGCAATGTTGATCGTTCGTAGACGATCACATGCTTCGCACGATTCCAGAATCCGGCAATGCGTCCGATACGTTCAGTCGCCACCAACTCACTGCGTCCCAGCGACGTTCGTCCACGAATCAGGGTTTTCCCGTTGGCGAAGCTGGCCTTGTATTCGCCGTAGCCACCGAGCGCCGTGAGCACCGGCTCGGCGATCGTCCCAGCATCGGACAACGGCTTGGCCCAGACTTCTTCGTAGATCGAACGGCTCTCGAACGGCCAGCCAACGCCGCCCTTCAGCGTCCCCAGCGGCGCATTGGTTTCCGTGGCGCTGGTGGGCACCGGCAAGCACGGATAGGCGAGATCAGCCTCTTTGCGCAGGGAATAGGAAACACCCTGCTCCAGCACTGCGCGCGGCGCCGCTTCGCCGTCGTTGGCGCGCTGACCATCGATTTCCAGTTCGAGCGCTGCCGGCCGTCGTCGCAGGCCGCTCTGGAGGCGCAGCCAGTTTTCCGCGTAGTCATGACGCGCCACGCGCCGCAGATCGTCGTTGGCCCCGAAATCGGTCAGGTTTTCGCCCAGACCCGGACTGAACTCCCCGCGCCGTGCAAATGCCTCGACCCAACGTACCCGCTGCGCTGTCTGACGGCCGTCCAGAGTGGTCTGCATGCCATAGACCAGTTCAAACGTCGCCGATTCCATCTCCGCGCCAGGTCGTCGTTGGCCCGGATAGCCAAACACCCGTCGCCAATTCCAGAGGGCCTCTTGCAGGTTTTGATCGGCAGTACTGCCCCGAACCGTCAATGTCGCAGGTGGACTCAGGCGATAGTCCACCAATTTACCGGGCACGATGGTCGAGCTGCGATTCAGACCGCCCTTTTCCATTTCTTCGCCGAGCACCTGCGGCGGCAATCGCAACTTGCGGCCGGCCTTCTCATTCCAGACCATCTGCCAACGCGGACCTTCGTTCGCCGTCTCCGTGTAGTAAGCGATTTCCTCGTTGACCCGGCCACTCTTCGCGTTCAGCAGCTCAAGTCCTTCGAGCTGGGAAATGAAGTACAGGTCCGGATCGATCAGCAGCGTCTTTGCGAGGCTCAGGTCGTCAAGCGGCTTTGCCCCCGGCGTCAGCGATAGCACAAAGCTGCGGTCACGACCTTGTTGCCAAGTCTCTTCCACTTGTAGCCGAGCCGCGTCGCTCGACGCTTTGGCGTGCGCATGATTGATCAGCAGCAGTGGTTCACGCGTGCTGAAGCCCGCGCGCTCTTCGTCCGGCAACGGGTCGTCCGTCCCGGGTGTCAGGTTGCTGACGCGCAGGTCGAAGCCGGACATGCGTGCGCTCACGACCGCTGCATCCTCAGTCGCGACGTAGCCGATGCGGAATCCGCGAAGATTGAGTTCAGCAACGCAGAAACCGCCAGGAGGCTGGGAACCGGTATCGAGTTTGGCGGCGACCTGAAGGTTGATATCGAGGCTGCCGACGCGCACCGAGGAAGTCTGCTTGCTTTCGCTTAACCCGATCCCGAGCAGGATGCTCGGTGCGAGCGGTCCGAAGTCGTCGGACGACACCAGTTTCCGGACTTGGACCTCCGGATGGCTGTCAAGCAGATCGCCGCCGTTGGGGTTGAGAGTAGCGAAACCGTTCAAAGGTCTCGCACCCATCCGTAGCGCCTTGCCGTTGTGGGCACTGACCAGCGGCAACATCCAGGTCTTCCATGGGTCAGTCAGGCTGGCACCGTGTGTGAGCAGCCGCGGCGGGCAGCGCAGTGCAAAGCCGCCGTTGACCTTGAAACTCTCCGCGGAGATCGAGTCGCTGATCTTGAGCAGATGTGGCAGGTCCACCCGCCAACGCAGGACGAATTCCTCATCAAGCGCATTCGGCACAAAGCTCAAGCCGCTGGACCCTCGCAGTCCGTTGAGCGCGAGTCGCAGCGGCGCAACCACGGCCTGTTCGATCAGCGCTGCGCCTGGAACCTGAGCAAGCTCAATCCAATGCGCCAAGCGCCCGACTTTCTTCGCGTCAAAATCCCTGAGCACGTCCGCAGCCTGAATTTGGCGCAGCACTCGGCCAACCAGCGAAACGCTTCGGCCATAGCGGTTGAAGACGCCGGCGTTGACGGTCAGCGCAGCCGATGGGGGTGCCGCCTCGAGTACCAGCAGCAGGGCGTCGCCGGCACCGGTCGATTCGTAGGCGCGTACGATCCGTGCGCGCAGACGCACTTCCTGGAGGTAATCGCCCTTGGCTGCTGGTAATTCCTCTTTGGTGAGTCCGCTGAGGTCCAGCCCGTCGCAGCCCGTCAACTCGGGCGCGAGGCGCCGCGTCCAGCTCGTTCTGCGAATCACGGCGCAGCGTCTGCCGACCATGGCCCCCGGTGCGAGCGGATCCGGCGTCAACCCGAAGGCTCTCGCAAGATCCTCGAGAGACCTGAAGCTCGCGGGCGTGATCCGGATGAAAGCGTCGATGGCGGTTCCACCCAGATTGGCCAGCAACGGTCTTCGCTGCTTCCCATCTACCGCGTGGCCAAGCCAGAGCAAGCTGCGCAAGGTCAGATCGATGCCCCCCTCGTTCAGTTTCAGAACCGAATCAAAGTTATCCGATTCACCGAAGTACGGCTCGATCACCAGCGCTGGCTGCCCGTCATTCAGGTGGAATTCGACGCGGCGCAGGTTGCTGATCTTCGGGCTCGCGGCTGGCGTGAAGCTGCCATCTTCCACAGTGAACACGGTGGGCTTCGGCGCCGTTCCCAATGTCGCGCCGCTGTACACAACGAGCTTGGCCACGAATTCCTCCCAAAGGACAAAACCAACCGGCACCGACATCGGGCGACAGACTCACGCGATGAACTTCTTGAGCTGATCTTGTCTGAATCGAGCACAAGTTCTCGCACCCTTGGCCGCGATAGAAAGTGCGCTGCTTGCTGGGTGCTGGGAGCTTTCGCGCTCGCCGCAGAGCCGTACTGACTCCCGGCAACCGAAATTCGATGCCAAGATCAGCCGAAATGCGCCGGTAGCAATCCCTTCTTGAGCATCCCTTCGACTTTCCACGCCGCCTCGTGACGGGTAACAAGGCCATCCTTGTTGGCGTCCAAGCCACTGTTTTGCTCATAGCGCTTTCGAGCAAGCGCACTCTCACTATCGCGAACAAATAGTGGCCAGTCGTCGGGTTTGTTGATGCCTTTAGGCCACAGAATCGCCATATACACATCCGCCAAGTTCGCCAGCTTATTCTTGTACGGAGCAAAATAACGCTCGACGTAATCCAACTGGATTTCGGCAGTCATCGCCGCAAGCGCTTCCAAATCGGTGCCCAGCGCAGTGGCGGTAGTCGCCATGAACTGAATCAAGCCGGTCGCACCCGAAGCTTTGTTACGCACGCTGGGCGAAAAACTCGCGCCCGTCTCGAACGCCATAGCCGCCATCAGGTGATTGACCTGAATGCCCAGCTTGAGCGCAATAGCGCTGGCTTTTCGACGAAACTCGGGAGAGACCTTCTTGCCAAACGCAATGGGCGGCACATCGGCGGTCGTCGCTTGTCCGTGCATCTCCATTGTCGCGCCCGCTTGTAACAAGAGCGACAAGCCAGACGCAGCGGGCTCCAGATCGGGTGTGCGAATGAAGTAATCGACAGCCTCTGCCCGCACCAAAGTGGCCTTGAACGTCCCTGATAACCGGGCCAGTTTAATTGGAGATCCGCCAATTGATCCGGCGTAGCCTATCGGCACCACAACCGTACCCGAGACTTGACCATCCACGCCGGCAATGATCGCCAAATGCCCGTGCGCGCTCGAAAGCTCAGCCGCGCGCAGGCCAGCAACAACGAAATCCCCTGATTTTGCTGCCGCGATCGCCGCTGGTATGGATCGGGTTCGGCGCCAAGTTGGCGTTGTCCGCAAGTCGGCGACCACTGTGTCGGCTAACACCGTGCCGTCAAAATCTGGGACAGTGAAAAAATGTTTGATCACATCGGCGGCGAAGTCTACGCAATCGCCTTTGTACATCGGATAGGCCAGCTCGCACTGGGCAATGATCTTATCTGCGCGTGGATGAGTCATCTGCGTTTACCTCGGCGAGAGTGTTTTCTTGCCGCTTCCCCGGGGAACTGCCGGGAACCCGAAACGTCGAGCGGCATCGTCAATCCGCTGGCCATTCGAGTTTTCGCAGGTGCTTGTGCGTTGTGCATGACGGGTCTCTGTTGTTACCGTCGATGGCGCTGTAGGCAGACTCGCCGACCAGCGCGAACCCTTCAGAAGAGGTCTCTAGATCGCGCACTTTCTCTGGCCGGAGCAGTTCGCTACCGGATTCAAGATCGGCCCACGACAAGCGATACAGCGAAAAAACCTCGGTCGAATCCAGTGCTGGCCCGGCGACGATCCACAGCCAGTGCCGCGATGTTGTAAGCTCACGTACGCCACGCCCGCCGAGATCCAGTCTGCGCAAGGCATCGAAGCTGACGCCCGATGCGCTCGTCCAATCCATGGGCTGTGCACGCAGCAAAACTGCATCACTCGTATCGTTGTTTGCGCTGGTACGTGGCAGCAATGGTGCTCGAATACCAAGCCAGACCGAAGATTGCAAATCGGCGGCCGCACCCTCGATATTGAATGTCTCTAGTTTTTCGCAGGCCTCCTTCTTCGCCTTCTTTTTGACGTCGCTGCCTGCAATGTTTTTGGCTTCGGTATTGCCTGTCTCGACAATGTGACAGAAATGCTTGGCGCTTGCACCCGAGACCTTCGCCATTGCAGTTGAACAGGACCATGGCTTGTCCGATCCCGGCTGCGATTCGAATATTTGAGTGATCGATGTAGCCAAATCCAGAATACCGAAACGCTGACGTAGCGGCTCGACCGAGCAATCCGACTTGTGTCCGTGCGAGCCCACGACGAGGATTTTTCGCGAAGCCAGTGCGGCCATCGCCTCAATATCCCCGACTTCGACGATGCTACCGCCCGCGTCCTTCAAATTAATCCGTTCCACTGCCGGCGACGCGGCTACCGGATCGTCGACGCGAAACAAGTTGCCATTGGCTTCGTTGTCTCCGAGCCACAAACATCCGGGATGTTGCATCGAACAGGCAGCGGCCAGCAAAGCCGACGGTTCGCACTCGTCAATGCCGAGTCGTATTTCAGACTCGGCTGAAATCGCTTGCGTCGACAGCCCCATTAGCAGCACCAGCGCGGTGCATTCGAAGCGATTGGCACTCATAGATGACGTTCCCTGGATGGCGCAGTAGGTTTCTAGAGGTTCCCTTGGGTTCGGTCGCGACGGCGAGGGGTTCGCCCCCCGAGCGCAACGCAAAGACTCAGTCTTCCCAGAGCGCAAGTTCTCGCAGGGGTTGCCACGTGCTGTGCGCTGCCAGTAGCCGCCGCAAGGGCATTCGACCCGCAAAAGCGCCCGTCACAGGGCAGGCCGGGCGGCCAGGTGCATGCGCTGGCCGAGGCGTGCGAGCTTCAACCGCCGCGCCCGGGCGAGGCGGTCTAGCAGCCTGTCGGACTTGGAGAATCGAAGCGTAAATTCGGCTGCGCGAGGCCAGATTTCGTCGATTTTGAAGGGTAATAGCTCTTCTATTGCCCAAAAAAGCGGCGGAATATGGACCGCGCAGACGGATTTGCAGCCGATTTCCTTCAAGCCCGACAGGCTGCTAGGTGCAGGCATTCGGCTTCGTCCGGCGCGGTGTTGGACTGACCGTCGCGACGCATGCGTCGCGACCGTACCGGGACCGCCAAGACCGGGAAGTTCAATGTCTTGTCGTATGGGTTCATCGCGGGGAGCGCAGCGACGAACCCAGGCAGGCTGCTTGGGATGACCTGCTTTCGACTTGGTCAGAGATTCCCTGACCAGGAGGCCTATGGCACGGCAGACCGCGACTACGAGCTGGTTCCGTACTCGCGCGATAACTCTGCCGGCGCGTCGGTGATCTCCAGAAGATCGACCGCGGCTGCCATTTCAGTTCCGGCGGTGTCTTGCTCAATGATGAAACTGCCCGGATGTAACTGCTTGCCGACGAGTTGCTCAAAGTCGGACTGATCGCCGCTCACCGTCAGCGAACGGCGACCCTTGCGGAGAACTTCAAAACCATGGCGTTGGACCACGGCGGCCGCGCGATCAACCAGCGCCGGCTCGGGTCGCAGTGACGGCGAGATCGGTTTTACGCGGAGGGAAGCCAACACTTTCATGCTCCAAGCTTACACCAAGCACACTGCTGCTGCCGCCTGGACGAGTCCATAGCCGGTTGCAACGTTCGGTCGACCCGTTGACGGCAGACCGAAGGCGTTGGTTCCTTTGGTGATTTCTTTCGCGCTTTGTTGAAGCAACTGCCGCGCTTGCTCGGCGGTCAGCGCGCGACTCAGGCTTCGCGCCCGGGCGCTCATCAGGGCGAGCACGCCAGCGACCTGCGGGGCGGCACTGCTGGTGCCGCTCATCACACACCAGCCGTCGCCGGGTGCGGTTCCATCGCCCTCCGGAAAAGGGCCGTCGAGATCGAGGTCGGCCCTGCTGCCCGGCGGGCACGGCAGCGGAATGTAGACACCGGATGGCTGTTGGCCGCACAAGCCGCAGACGTCCGGCACCAGGCGGTCCTGATAACGGTCGCTTCGGAAACCACTGGCGTAGTTGCTGGCTTGCAAGGCATCGTGTTCATCAGCGTAAACGCCGCCGACACTGATCACTTCCGGCATGCTCGCCGGCCACGCGCGCAGCGTGCCGTTGCCTGCGGCGAATACGACGATGTGGCCGTCCTCCACGAGGTCGCGCAACACGTTCTCGATTCCAGGGTAGTTCTGCTCGTGCTCCCAGCCCCAGGAACAACTGATGACGCAGGGGTTCTGTTCGCCCGCGATTTCCAGCGCGGCCTCGATGAGCGTGCCGCTGGCATTGGCGCCCGGCGAGTAGGAGATGCCGACGAGGTTGGCTCGTGGCGCCACCATCAGGACATTTCGACTGACGGCAGTTCCATGTCCGCTGAGATCCTCGCCCACGGCTGCGCCGCCTGGAACTCGAATTCCGCGAACCTGCGCCTTGGCAAAATGGGGATGGTCGGGCCAGAAGCCGCTGTCGACGAGACAGACGGTCTCGCCCTGGCCGTCGCCGGCTTTCGGACTCACCTTGAGCAAGCGTCGCATCGACGCTGCGGTCAGATGGTGATAGCCGGGGCGTGGTGGTTTTGAATTTGGACCTGCAAATTCGACCGGCGGCGGAACGAACACGAAGTGGTCGATCAACGGGTCTTGCAAGTGCGGCACTACGCTCAGCGAGTTTGCAGGCGTGAAAAACATCTGCGATGGCGCTACGCGAGTGGCCGGCTCGTCAAATGCGCCCAGGGCCCGCGAGGACTGGCTTGGCCAGGCGCGCGCGCTGAGTTGCAGCGGTTGACCGATCAGTTCTGACACCAGGCGCGCGGGTGCCTCGACCGTAATGCTGTAGCGGTTGACTCGAAGTACCCGGCAGCCTTCGCGGATCAATCGATCCGGGAGGTTGGCGATGGATTCGTCGCTCAAGCGCAGCCCCGCACGCGCGCCACTGTCTGGCCGAGCGCGCGACTCCTGCAGCTTCTGGCCCAGCCGGGTTCGCGCGGCTACCGTGAACACCACGCTCGTTTCCATCATGCCGGCGGCCTGCGCCCTTAAGGCCTCGTCGTTGCGAAGGACCGACGCCAGCGCCGGGCTCACGGACAGCACAGTGGGTGTCGCGGTCGTCAGTGCCTGGGGTGCACCTGGCGCATCCCAACCCGAAAAACTGCGCGGTTGGATCGGAACCGAGCTCGCGGCAGCCGGTTGGCGTACGGGCGAGGACAGGCTGGGCTTGATCTTGCTCCTGATCATGTACTTGTCCTTGCCCTTGATCTTGTCCTGCGGCGGCGGTTCCAGAATCATCGTGGCTTTCATGTCACAGCCCTGGTGCGAGCTGGCGCAAACGCGCCGAGACGACTGGCGCTCGGCTGCCGGACATCGGTACAGGCGCCGGCGCACCGGACGTCGTCAGCCGACTGCGCAGCAGGACCAACGACAGCTCCGCACCCACCTGTTCCAGTCGACCGGCAAGCTCGGTGGGCGCGGCATTGAGTTTGTCAGCAGCCCAGCGTTCGGCCTCGCCCTGGCTCCATCCGCCGATCATGGCGATGGCATCAATGCGCGGGTGAACCTGCGCCGCTGCCATGGACTGAGGCGCTGGAACCGTGGCTGGCAGAGCCGCATTCACCAGTGCACCGGCATCGACAATGCCCGGCCCCGCCTTCTTCTTGGGCCACCCAGGCACTTTGCGGGTACTCGACTGCAAGACGCTTCGGAAGGCCTCGCCAAGGCCGACGCCATAGCGCGCGAACAATGCAGCACGTCCATGTCGCTGCAGCCAGAGCGCGCACGCCCCCGCTGTAAGCGCTGTTGCATAGCTGGTGCCCGAGCTGCGCGCGACCTCAAAGGCCGGTTGGCCGGTGCGATCGCTGTCGGATTTTCCGCGCCACACTGATTCGCCCGGCGCGGTAGCCGCGACCGCTTTGCCGAGCGCCGAGCCAGACCAAAGCCCGTCGCGAGCATTCGACGCCGCCATCGCGATGACCTCAGTGTAGGCAGCGGGAAAGACGACGAACGGGGTGTGGTTGCCCGCTGCGCTGATCAGGATGACGCCGCGCTGGGTGGCATATCGGATTGCCGCGCGCAGGGAATCGCCGCCCCAAGCGCCGCCGAGACTCATCGACACCACGTGACAGCCGCTGTCAGCAGCGTGGTAGAGCGCCTTCGAGAGATTGCCCCAACTGAAGTGAACGACGCTGTCAAGTACGCGAAGTGGCGCCAGACTCGCGCCGGGTGCGATACCAAACACACCGGGATGAACCTGGGTCGTGCCGGCGCTGACCATGACCGATGCCGTGGCGGTGCCATGTCCAGCAGCGCGTCCGGTCAGCGGATCAACGGGTACAGTTTGGCCGCTGTCCTTGAAATTTCGCCCGCGCTGCAGGTCCAGCGCCAGGTTGGTGATCAACTCGGGATGGTCGGTGTAACCGGTATCCGGATGGCCGACGATCGTGCCCTCACCTGGACGTTGGCCGGGGAACCTCTGGGTCAACGTGTCCCAGGCCTGGCGGACGTTCATCTTCGCGAGTGCCCAGTCGATCGGGTCGGACTCGGGGATGTGATCGCCGCGAGAGAATCCGCCAAACGCACGCGGGTCGGGGACGGCATCGACGTCGTCGCCCATGCCGGGCACGGGCACGATCGGCTCGGCACTCAGTAGATCCGGGACCCCGTCGCGCAGGGTGTACGCCAGATCCCAACTGTCTGGCTCCGGCAGGGCGGCCGTTTCCGCGATTGCCGGGAGGCACCATGCGGTGCCGTCGGCGCTCAGTTGTTCTGGAGCCACGGCGAGGCGTGCCAGCACACCCCGGCCCGCGAGTACCGCACCGACGGCATCCCGGACCTCATCGCGGGTTTTTCGCCCGGCGAACTGCAACATCCAGCCTTCGACGCTCATGGAATTAGCTTCCAGGTTCTGAGGTGCACTCCGCTTTCCGCGAACGGGATTTGAGTTGTGACTGCGATCCTTAGTTAGGTCTGGTCGGCGCCCAATTTCTCTCACCCGTTCGCAATGAGCGGGGCCAAGTTATTTCTGAGCGGCGACTTAGTGCGAGGAATCCCGCCGCACGGGGACTAGTTCTCGCTGTGTTGGTGCGGCGCGAAGGGCGTAGACAGCAGGGCGGGTCAGATCGAACGCTGCGCAGGAACGAGGCCACCCAACGCTGCAGTCGCACGGACGCCACCGGACCAGACGCGGAGTTTCCGCGCCGCAACCACAATCTCCTGGAGTAGCCAGCATGTGTGATCTCGAACTACATGATTACGAGGACGGACCCACCGCATGCCGACCAACTAACGCGGTGTTGCGCAGCATCAGGCGCGAAATCAAGCAAGCGCACGCGCTTTCGGTTGCCGATGTGCGACTCGCGGCCCATATGGGTCTTGTTGCAATGGATATTCCGCGTCGCACCGGCTTCAATGATGGCGTGTTCTACCCGCCGCAGGATGCGGTCCCTGAAAACGCGCCCGCCAATCGTCCACTGCGGGCGGCCCGCATGGCACGCGCGGAGACGGCCGCATCGGCGCCGGCGCGCAAGCTGCATGCGATTGCCCTGCTGGTCGATTTCAGTGACAACGCGGGGGCGCGTGCGGCAGCGGACTTTGACTGCATGCTGTTCACCGCCAAAGCCATCGGCCTCAGGTGTGAAGGTGCCCAGCAGCGCTCGCACGAGTGTCCGGTTTGGTCGCACTGCCACCATGGCTCACCCGATGACCGGAGGGCTCCGGTCTCCCTGCTGATTGGATACCGGTCAAGTATGCGCGCATACCAGGTGCAACCGTTCATCGGTCAATTGCCCGATGTGAAGCGGCAGCGCGATGAACTAGCGCCGCGCAAGACCGCGGTGCCGACGATCACGGTGGAGATCCCGTCGGCGAGCCGCTACGACGCGTTGCTGCCCAGTGCGCAAGCAACGGCGCTCGCTGAGGTTGCAGCATGAGCGCGCCGTCCCATGAGCCCGGGCGCAACGCGTTGCTGCTGGGTGAACTGCGCCTGCCCACGATCGCTCGACTGTGGTCGGACCAGGAGGGCTGGCCGGCCGGACGCTTCCTGAGCGCGCTGATCGAACACGAGGTCGCCGAGCGCGCCAGTCGGCGCATCCGACGCCATCGCGACGAGTCGCAGCTCAATGCGGCCAAGACGCTGGCCAGATTCGAGTTCGCCGAGGTTCCGATGTTGTCCAAGGCCCACGTGATGGCGCTGGCCAGCGGCAAGGCGCTGGGCCAGCACCGCCTCCACGCCGTCGTGGGCCAGCAGACTGAAGGCCATCTCATGCCCGTCACACCCGGAGGCGCTTGTGAGTACGTATTTGCGTGTTGAGGCACAGAACCTGACTGCGACGCTGTTTGATACCGATCAGATGAGCGTGATTCGTGGCGGCAGCTTGATCTTGCGTGACGCCATTCTCGGGGCTGCCACAGTCCTTGGCCAAGGCGGCGCTACTGCCGTTCGGGTCGGCGCCGAAGCGGCGGTATTCCGGTTGGCGCCAACCGGCACTTCTATCGAGGATCTGGTGCAACAACTGCGGAAGCAACTTGCAGTTGCGGCGCCGGAATTCACCTTCGCGGTCGTGAAAGCGCAGGCCGAAAGCGACTCCGAGGGCATCGACAAGACTGCGGCTGTGGCACGCTGGAAACAGGGGCGCAGCTTGCGACTGGTCCCTGAGAAGCCGGGCGCAACGGGCACTCGCGAGGTGTGTCCGCTGACTCGCGTTCGGCCGGCGCCCGAAGCGGTGCTCCATGGGAAGCACAGATTCTTGTCGCTCTCGGCAAAAAGGCGCATCGAGTCCGGACGAGACCTCCGGCAATCGTTCTACCAGCAGGAAGCCGATCCCGGGGTGGCTAGAGGCTTACAGTTCGCCTCGCATCTTGAGGATCTGTCGACCGGCGGTCCGTTCCCGTCCATCGACGGCAAGATCGCCATTCTCTCCATGGATGGGAACAGCTTCGGGCAAGCAGCCGCGCGGCTCAGCGGCGCAGAAGCGGCCAAATTTGATGAACACCTGCGGCACCTGCGACGTGCGCTGCTGACGCGAGTACTCAATTTCTTGGCTGAACCCGCGGTCCACGCCAATGAACGAAAGCACGGCGAACATCTGCGCCTGGAAACACTGCTGTGGGCCGGCGACGAATTTCAGCTCATTGTTCCCGCTTGGCTTGGAGTGCCGCTGCTGCAGGCCGTCTTCGATGAAATCAAGACATGGCGCACGAGCCCCGGCAAGGCCGGCACGCCGTTGACCGTATCGGCTGGCCTGCTGCTGTGCTCACATAAGATGCCCATTCATCGTGCGCTCGGATTGGCGGGCGAGCTGCAATTACGCGCGAAGGCGGCGGCGAAGACTGGCCCCAATGCGCCGCGCAATGCCTGGGATTATCTGGTACTGGAGTCGCTGGATTTTTCGGCGGCGATGAATCTGGATGAATTCTGGAAGCGTCGTCTCGGGACAGCCGCCGCGCCACGAGCCTTGCTTCCGTGTACCAATTATACCGTCGGACTAAAGGCTCTGGAAGAGGCGTTACGCAATTCAGACTCGCGACGCAAAGTTTATGCTTCCGCGCAATTGATCGCGGAACCCCAGGCCAGCCATGCGCGTGAAACCAATGAATGGCAGAAGACCCCGGAAGCCTCCCAGGTGCGCACTGCAATGCGTGCGCTTTTGCCGGTGGCTCAAACGGAAGCTGAGGACGTTCCGTGGCTGCACCTGCGCGAGCTCTGGGACTATTTGCTGCCGCGACCCCGCAAAAGCGCGACACCAGGAGACCCGGCATGAGCAATATCCGATTGATCTTAAAACTGGGTGTACGCGCTCCTTTCTTGTTCAAGTCCGGTGCATCGCTGCCCCTTGGGCTGGACGCCGCCACGATGGTCGCGGACGACGGCTCGCCATTGCTGCCGGGGACGCATTTACGCGGCCATATCCGGCATGCCTGGAAGGAGTTCGCGGCGCTTGCGGGCGCTGATCTGGATACTGCCTTCATCGACGACTGGCTCGGAAACGAGAGTATCAACAATAGTCACGATGAACCCAAGCGCGGCCGACTCCATTTCGACGCTTACTGGCGCGCTGCGGAGGACGCGACTTTGCTGGATTTGCCGCGTGGAACCTGGTTGTCGCCGCCGGCAGTCCATACCGCGCGAGCCTCGGCAGCGCCGGTTCGATTTCGCGTCCGCATCGATGACAAGACCGGCACTGCCGACCCCGGCGCCCTGCAATTGATCGGCCAAACGCACGCGGCCGGTACCTGTGTGAATTTTACCGGCGGCATCGATGCAGGTCCGCTTTCGATTGATCAAGAAAAAAAGCTCATGCGCTATCTCACACGCGCGCTCGAATGGACGCCCGCACTCGGAGCGCTCAAAGGGATTGGTTTCGGGGTAATCGAGAAATTATCGGTCGATCCAGTCACGTTCAAGCCGGACTCGCTCCCTCTCGAGGCAGAGTTCGGCGGATCGCGGCGCACGCTCGCATTCACTCTGGATCGACCCTATTGCTTCGGTGCGCGCGTGATCGAAAACAACCGCTTTGAGAGCGGCGCTTGTGTTCCGGGTGGCGCGATTCGGGGGGCACTTTTTGCCTGGTGCAAGCGTGCGCAAAGTGCATCACAAGAACCGGACAAAAGTGCTGCGTCAACCATTCTCGGCCTGGCTGACCATATTCACGTCTGCCACGCCTGGCCTTGCAGTAGCGAGGGCCGCGTCCCCATGGTTGTGCCGCAATCGGCACTCGCAGTCTCCAAGATTTTTCTCGACGCCAGCGATGCCCACTACGCCGCTCCCTTTCTCGTTCGCGGGCAAAACGGCCACCCAAACGAAATCCCCAAGTTTCCAAACGATTGGAAGGAACAGTCCGGGGCCTTCGCTAGCGAACATCAATGGGCCAGCTTGGTCCCGTGGATCGAGGTGCGCACCGCGATCGATGCAACGACAGGATCAGCCTTTGAAGAAAAACTGTTCAGCCTCGACTGCTTTCTGCCAGGCGAAAATGACCGTGCCCACACCTTCCGTTCGCAAATACTGCTGAACGGGGATGCCAACACCCACGCCGAGCTTTGGAAGTGTCTTTCTCGGGCCCTCCCGATGGCCCTGCATCATCTGGGGAAAACCGAAGCGCGCGCGGAGAACTTGAGCTGGAGCGCAGTACCCCCCATTGATTCCAAACCCAAAACCGACGAAACCGATCGTATCGTCATCACACTCGCCGCGGACGCGTTGCTATGCCAGTTCGATGACAACGCGGAAATCGGCAAAGAAGACGCGCTCCTGGCGGCCTATCGCACGCACTTTGATGATCTGAGTAGTAAATCGCTGGAGCTTGTCGACGTTTTTGCCGACCAGCGGCTGGTAGGCGGCACCTATTTCCGCAACCGCTTCTGGCATGCGGACAATGCCTACCATCCGCGCGTGTTGACGCTGGCCGGCAGTGTCTTCGTCTTTAAGGTGATCAATGCTCTGCTCGCCGCCGAGAAAGTCGCGAGCTGGCTCGCATGCGGACTTCCAACGAGCGGTCCCCCGAACTGGGAGGTCAATCCCTACTTGCCCGCCAACGGCTTTGGCGAGATTCGCTTAGGAACCGGGATCATCACCGGCAACATCGCGGCGACGCGCCGCGTTCAAATCAACCAAAATGCCCCCGCTAGGGAGGCCGCACGATGAGCTACCGTCGCGTCTATATCAGCGCCACCATTGAACTGATTTCACCGTTACATATTGGGTCAGGTGAGGAGGAAGCGCTCAGCGCGCGCGTGCTGCGGGCGCACAATGCGAATCGCGCCGAACCCTTTGTCGACTGGGCCTCCTGCAAGAAGCAATTGAAGGTCGAGGAACCGAAGGGGCGCTATGCGCGCACCTACCGGCAGGGCAATTTAGCTGCCATCGCAGCCTCCAGCTTTCGCGGGCTCTGGCGGCGCGCGACGGCGGACCCATTCGTCGTAAAGCGCTACTTCGGACCGGTCACTGATGAGCGCGCTCACCTCGTCGCCGGCTGCTTGCGCATCCATGACCTGAGCGTGCTGCCTGTCGGCCTGGAAAACGCCACCCGCAATTTGCCGCTCGGCGAAAACGGAACCGGGGTCACTCAGGGAATTCGCATCAACCCCATCACCGGCACTGTGGTTGAGAATTTTCTTTGGGCCTATGAGTATGTGCCGCCCGGGGTTCGGTTCAAGTTGCACGCAGAAGTTGTTCCACCCGAAGGTCAGTCCGTCCAGGACGCGGAACTCTCAACTCTGCTTTGCGGATTGCTCCAAGTCGGCGCCACCGCCGATCTGGCACTGGGACACGCCACCACCAAAGGCTTCGGCTTGCTCAAGGTCGTGGAGGCCGACTTCAAGGGACTCGACGACGCCTTGATGGCGAAATGGTTGATCAACGGCGGTGACCTTCGCAAGCTCGCCAGGGCGCATTCGGTGGCAGCGGAGCAGCCGGACAAAACAGCCAAGGCCGTGACGCTGGATCTTCACTTTCCCTATGGATTGCTCGCTGGCGAACCGAGACTTTCAAGCGCAAAGACGCGCGGCACAGATCCAGCGGCGCAACGTGGCAGCGCGCAGACCGCCAGCCAACAGTACGCGCGCGATGCTAGCGGCAAACCCATGATTCGGGGTAGCAGTTTGAAAGGGCTACTGCGCGCACATTGCGAGAAAATCCTCGCGACTGCAGTCGCCGCCCAATGCGCCACCACCACCAGCGCCGCAGCCGCAGCCGCAGCCGCAACGGATCGCTCTGGGAAAGCCCTGCAAGCATTATTTGGCGACACCAATCGCCGTTCTGCACTGAGTTTCACGACCGCGAGATGGTTGAAGTCCGATTCCGCCGATCCCGCCAAGGTCGAGCAATGGCGCACTTTCGTCGCCATTGATCGCTTTACCGGAGGCGCCGCCGACGAAAAGCTTTACGATGCATTGGCAGCGAGCTCGTGCACCCTTCGCTGTGAAATCTCAGCGTCGAGGACTCTGCAACCCTGGGAAATCGGCCTGTTGCTGCATGCGCTGCGAGACGCGCTGGATGGGGACCTGGCCATCGGCTGGGGAAAGAGCAAGGGACTCGGTCGATTCCGTCTGGCTGCCGTTTCAGCCGATAAGGTCTCGATAGAAGGCGCACCGGCGCTGAGGAATTGGGCCCAGGAGAGCAGCGCCTCGCGTACGGCGCTTCTCGCCTTCGACGTGCTGGTAAGTGAGCTTGCAACAGAAGCGCAAACATCCAGCGACGAAAATACCGCACGCAAAGGATTCCGCTAATGCCCCGTTTCTATGCCCCATATAACTTCGTTCCAATTACCGGCGAGTGCAACGGCGTTTCGACGACCAGCGTCAACGCGGACGCCATAGCCCAGGGAAGCTCAGAGCATCCGGCACGGCATGATCTTTGGCAGGCGGGCCGCCTCAGCGGTCGCGTCCTCTGCGCCGCAACCACCACCTCGCCGCTGGTCATTGGCGCACAACAAGAGCCGCACGAGCCTCATCGCGGACATGACTCGGCAACCCGCGTGAATCCCTATCGGGCTGATGATGGCCGGCCGGCGATTCCGGCCAGTAGTTTGCGCGGGCTGATTGGTTCGATAGCGGAAACGCTCAGCCAATCGGCAGTGCGCGTGCTTCAAGATCGCAAATTTTCCGTGCGAAAGCCCGCGGATGCGAAATCAGCTCTTTCCGCGGTCGGGCATCTCAAAATTGACACTGCCGGAAGCATCCGAATTCAGCCGCTATCCTTCCCGATCTTTTACTCAGGATCTCCGGTAGCCCGCGAATGGCTTAGGGTTTACGGGCTGGAAAATGCCCAGAACCCCGCCCAGTCTATCGCAATGCTCTTGCCGGCCTACTTAAGTGCCTATGAGCCCGCTGCGACCGGCATCCAGCGCGTCGCCGGTAGTTTCTTGGCGCAACCAATTGAGTCTTCAAAGTGTAGCACCCGGCACTGGTATGCGCATCGGGCCCTTCCGATTCTTAATTGGAACGCAGCGACGCAAAGCTTGCGCTACCGCGACCATCCAGCGGGTGTGCTTGTCGCCAGAATCAACGGTAATCCGACTCAGACCGTGGACGCGTTGCTTACCCAGGGAATGATCAAATCGCTCGGGATCGCAGGGCACGAAGACGAATTGCCCAGAACCAAGAAACACGAACTATTCATCTTCGTTCCAATTGCCCTGCCTCGTTCGCTCCCGTTAACCCGCACAGCAGTCTCGAATTTCGACGAGGTTTTTGAAGAAGTTAGAGCTCGCTGTGCGTACTTGCCGTTCACGAACCAGGGTTCAGCTCAAGGCTTGACTGCGGCTGCACACGAGCAACAACTTGTTTTCTTTGATGTGGTTGCCATCCAGGGCGTCTTGCGTGTGAGTGAGATTTCATTTTCTTCAATCTGGCGCCGGCGCGTGCCGGGCTCACTCTACGGCGCGCTCGGTCGTATAGGGCCTGACTTGGTTCCGCTCGACAACGCCAGGAATGCTCTGACGCCCGCTGAACTGCTCTTTGGCGTGGTTCGCGAAGAAAAGCGCGATACCGAACTAGCGGCTGCCCAGCACCCTGCATTCCAGGCCCTCGCCTCGCGCCTTCGGTTTTCGGATGGACAAGCAGCTCCCGGCGCTGTGCTCCAATCACCACCAGTCAAGTTGCAGATTCTGTCCTCGCCCAAGCCGCCCTCGCCTTCCATGTACTTCAGTCAACAATCAGACGGTGTGCAGCCCACCAAATCGTCGCTGGATCTGAGGCTCCACAATCCGAATGGTCGAAAGTTCTACCTTCCGTTTCCCGCAAATCAGCGCACTACTGCCAATGCGCGCTCCAATTTCGGTGAAGCGAACCTCGACAAGCAGAAACTGGTGGTTGAACCAATCAATTCGGGCCAGACCTTTTATTTCGAGATACGTTATGAAAACCTCAGTCCCGATGAACTTGGATTGTTGCTGACGTCCTTGCGACCTTCTGTCGACTTCGAGCACCGCTTGGGCCTCGGCCGTCCGCTCGGATTCGGTCACGTGCGCATCGGCGTGCTGGCGCTGCAAGACCGCGAGCGACCAAAACGTTATACCGCCGAAGACTTTCTGAACGGAAAGAACGACGGTCTCGCGTTTGCGGATCCCAGCGCGCGACCGACCTCGCTTCCAGTCGCGCTTTCAGACTGGCAATCGCTGTTCACCGACATTTCTGCGGCCACAGCTTGGGACTCAAATGCGCCGCGGCCTAGTCTGGGTACACAGGGTCTGGTCGATTTGCCGACTTTGGCGATTCTGTCGACACTGGGGAACGTGAATAAGCTGGAGCCGGGGGTTCCTGTCCAATACCCACGCTGTCACCAGCAACTGAATGGGCACGGGCAACCGCTGGGAGAGGATAAGCTGTTTGCATGGTTCGTAGCGAACGACCGCGCGGCCGTGCAGCAAGGGCTGCCACGGGTATCCGCAGACGGCAGTCTGGCCACGCTGAACTCAAATCAAAGCGCCAATGACCACTGAGGCAACCCCATGCTCCCCGCCGCCCTGATTCCCAACGCCTGGGCG
>Ga0105046_10002971_pt1 | contig 26821 bp, 21 predicted proteins | sample MAT03_FD_78385 | JGI IMG/M metagenome (GOLD analysis project Ga0105046, IMG submission 78385) | Freshwater microbial communities from Lake Fryxell liftoff mats and glacier meltwater in Antarctica - MAT-03 (megahit assembly) | ecosystem: Environmental > Aquatic > Freshwater > Ice > Liftoff... | reverse complement strand
GGCGCGGCGCATCCTTACGAGCCGATGCCGCCCTCGCAGATCAACGCGATCGGTGCGATCCCCCCGGCGCTCGACGCCCTGGTGTTGAAGGCGATCGCGTTCGAACCGGCGAAGCGGTTTCAAAACGCCCCGGAGTTCGCGCAGGCGCTGTCCGAGGTCCTGCTCGCGGGTGTCGCCGAGAGCGCGGCCCGCAGCCGTGTCCGCGACGACTCCGACGTCTCGCCGGCCGCGAAGTCGGCGGCGCGCACGACCACGATGCGAGCCCCGCCCGTGTCTCTCGAGACCGTCGAGGACCCGCCCGAGCCCGTGGTCTCGGCGATGCGATGGTGGACGGTGGTGTCCACCACCTGCACCTCGATGGTGTTCGTGTTTGCCTTCGCCTCGCTGCTGCGGCGCGCCGAGTCGCGACCTACGCTCGATCTCGAGTCGGACGAGGCAGCCGTGGTCGACACGTCGCGCGGGCGGCCCAACCCCGATGCGGCCGCGCCGGTAGCGATCCCGGCGACCCTCGATCCGCCGACCGCGGCCACACCGTCGCCGGAAGCCCTGGTGCCGCCGCCGGTGGTGATGCCTCCAACGCCGGAGCCGGCGCCAGTGCGCGAGTTGCCGCCGCAGTCGGATCCGTCGTCACCGCCCGTCAGCAAGGTGCGCAAGCCAAAGCCGCCGCAACCGGCCGAGGACGACCCCGACGAGCTCATGCCGATCAAGCGCCGACCCGGCAAGTGACAGCGGCAGCGGCGAGGGTGAGGCGAGCGGTGAGGCGAGCGGTGGGGTGTTGGCCGTGGCCCGTGATCTCCGGCGGCCGCGTGCGGCCGCAGCAAATGTGATCGTGGTGGCGCGTGCGGCCGCCGCGTAGTCGGGCGCTCACGTGGCTCTACGCGGTCTGCACGGCCCCTGGCGGCCCACGTACGCACTTTCTGCTTGCGCGCGCGCTACAGGCGCGCCAATGTCCGCGCCGCCATGTTCACGCTCACGCTCGACCCACCGGAGGTCTCGCCCCGTCTGGCGATCATCACGATCGACCGGCCGGGCGAGAAGGTCAACACCATCGCCCCCGCTGCGCTCGAGCAGGTCGAGCAGCAGTTTCGCGACATCGAGGCGACGCCAGGGCTCGCGGGGATCGTCCTGATCTCCGGCAAGCCCGACACCTTTATCGCTGGCGCGGACGTCGAGGTATTCGCGACCGCGAAGGAGCGCCGCGAGATCGAGGCCTTCGGACGTCGCGGTCACGAGGTGCTCGCGCGGGTCGCCGCCGCCAAGGTGCCGATCGTCGCTGCGATCCACGGCGCGTGCCTCGGCGCTGGCCTTGAGCTCGCGCTCGCCTGCACCTACCGGATCGCCACCGACTCGCCGAAGACCGTGCTCGCGCTGCCCGAGGTGATGCTCGGGCTGTTCCCCGGCGGTGGTGGTGTCAGCCGACTGCCTCGCCTCGTCGGTCTGCGTGAGGCGCTCGACATGATCCTCACCGGTCGCAACATTCGGCCGCGCGCCGCGAAGCGCATGGGCCTGATCGACCAGGTCGTCGCCGAGGAGGCGCTGCTGCCGGCCGCGCGCGCCGCCGCGGCCAAGCTCGCCACGGGCAAATTGCAGCCGCGCCTGCACCCGAAGGGCGACGTGATGCGCACGCTGCTCGAGCGCAACCCGCTGGGCCGATCGCTGGTGTTTCGCCAGGCTCGCAAGACCGTCGAGCGCAAGACCTTCGGGCTGTACCCCGCGCCGCTGGTCGCCCTCGATCTGATCGAGAAGGGCCTCGGGCTGCCGCTCGAGGAGGCGCTCAAGCTCGAGCCGCCGGCCTTCGCCGAGCTGGCGACCGGGGCCACCTCGCGCTCGCTGGTCTCGCTGTTTCGCCGCAGCAACGCGCTCAAGAAGCAGCCGGTGTACGACGCCGAGGGCGAGCGGGTCGAGGGCGCGGAGATCCGTCGGCTCGGCATGGTCGGCGGCGGCTTCATGGGCGCCGACATCGCGGTGGTCTCGGCCGAGAAGGGCATCGAGACGCGGATCCGTGACATCGCCGCGGAGCCGCTGGGCAAGGCGCTGGCGCACTGCAAGGCGCACTTCGACCGCCGGGCCCGCAGCGTCGGCGAGCGTCACGTGTTCAAGGCCCGCAGTCGCGTCAGCGGCGGCCTCGACCTGACCGGCTTCGGCACCATGGACCTCATCATCGAGGCGGTGCCGGAGGTGCTGACGCTCAAGCAGGAGGTGTTCGCCCAGCTCGAGGCGATGGTGCCGCGTACCACGATCCTCGCCAGCAACACCTCGGCGCTGCCGGTCACGCGGATCGCCGAGCGCCTGCAACACCGCGACCGTGTGATCGGCCTGCACTTCTTCTCGCCGGTGGCGAAGATGCCGCTGCTCGAGATCGTGAAGACGGCCGAGACCTCGCCGCAGACGCTGGCGACCTGCCTGCGCTACGCGGCGCAGATCGGCAAGACCCCGATCGTCGTCAACGACGGCCCGGGCTTCTACACCACCCGCGTGCTCGGCTTCTATCTGATGGCCGCGCTCGAGATGGTGCAGGCCGGGCATAGCATCGAGGCGGTCGACCGCGGGGCCCGCATGGTCGGCTGGCCGGTCGGCCCGATCACCCTGCTCGACGAGGTCGGGATCGACGTCGGCGCCAAGGTCAGCAAGACGATGGCCGCCGCGTTCCCGGACCGTATCAAGGTGCCGGATACCGTCGATCAGTTCCTCACCGAGAAGCGGCTCGGTCGCAAGACCGGCCGCGGCTTTTACGTGTACCCGCCGGAGCAGCGCGGGCTCTTGGCACGCAAGGCCCGCAAGCACGTCGACCCTCAGGTGTACGCGTACTTCGCCGGGCGCCAGGCGATCGCGGAGGAGAGCAACCCCGAGGAGCTCGGCGAGCGTCTGACGCTGATCGCCGCGATGGAGGCGGTGCGCTGCCTCGAGTCGGGGGTCTTGCAGAGCCCGCGCGACGGGGACATCGGCGCGGTGTTCGGCTTCGGCTACCCGCCGATGCGCGGCGGACCGTTTCGCCACATCGACGCGCTCGGCCCCGGCGCCGTGTTGACCCGCCTCGCCGTGCTGCGCGAGCGCCACGGCGACGCCTACGCGGCCCCGGAGCTGCTCGTTCGCCTCGCCCGTGAGGGCAAGAATTTCGCCAGCCTGGCCCCCGCTGTGGGCAGCCCCGAAGGAGAGCACGCATGAACGCCCGCACGATCCGCAACGTCGCCGTCATCGCCGGCGCCCGCACGCCCTTTTGCAAGGCGGGTGGCGCCTTCATCCGCCGGTCGGCGGTCCAGCTCGGCGCCATCGCGGCGCGTGAGACCATGCTGCGCGCCGGCATTCGTCCGGACCGCGTCGAGCAGATCATCTTCGGCATCGTCTCGGCGCCGGTCGGCGCGCCGAACATCGCCCGCGAGATCGGGCTGGAGGCGGCCTTCCCGGCCAGCGTGCCGGCCTACACGATCAGCCGCGCCTGCATCTCCTCCAACCAGTCGGTGACCTCCGCCGCCGATCAGATCGCGCTCGGCAGGTCCGACGTGATCCTCGCTGGCGGGGCCGAGGTGCTCAGCGACGTGCCGATCTTGTACGGTCGCAAGTTTCGCGACGCGCTGTTCGTCGCCAGCAAGGCGCGCACGATGACCGACCGCCTGCGGGCGTTTCGCAGCGTGCGCCTGGCCGACCTGGCGCCGGTCGCCCCGGCGATCGCCGAGCCGTCGAGCGGGCAGACGATGGGCCAGGCCGCCGAGAAGATGGCCAAGGACTTCGGCATCAGCCGCGAGGCGCAGGACCGCTTCGCGGCCAACAGCCACGCGCGGGCCGTCGCGGCCTGGAAGAGCGGCGCGCTCGGCCAGCGGGTCGCGCCGGTACCTGTCCCGAAGGGCAGGGAGCTCGGCATGGTCGAGCGCGACGACCACCCGCGCGAGGACACGACCGAGGAGAAGCTAGCGAAGCTGAGGCCGGTGTTCGACCGCGAATTCGGCACGGTGACGGCGGGCAACGCCTCGCCGCTGACCGACGGCGCCTCGGCGGTGTTGTTGGCGGCGGAGGAGGTCGCGCGCGCGGAGGGCTGGCCGATCCTCGGGATCTTGCGGGGCTACAACTACACGGCGATCGACCCCTTCGAGCACCTGCTCATGGGCCCTGTCAGCGCGATCGCGGGGGTCCTGGACCAGACCGGGCTCGGTCTGGCCGACATGAACGCGATCGAGATGCACGAGGCATTCGCGGCGCAGGTGCTCAGCAACCTCCACGGCCTGGCGTCGGCGAAGTACTGCCAGGAGAAGCTCGGTCGCAGCGCGCCGGTCGGCGAGGTCGACCCCGAGTTCGTGAACCAGTGGGGCGGCAGCATCAGCCTCGGGCATCCCTTCGGGGCCACCGGCGGTCGGCTCATTTTGCAGTTGCTCGATCAACTGCAAGCCAACGGCGGACAGTTCGGGCTGATCTCGGCGTGCGCGGCCGGTGGCATGGGCGCGGCGATGGTCTTCGAGCGGGTGTGACCCGGGCGCGCGTCGCCTGGGCTCGCGCGCTGCTCCCACTCGAGCAGCGCGCTACTCCACTCGAGCAGCGCGCTACTCCCACTCGAGCAGGCTGAGGCTCGCGCGCACCAGCGACCCCATCGTGGTGCACGTCAGGAAGCGGTCGTCGCGGTGGTGGTGGGCGAGCTCCTGGCGCAGGCGGACCACGTGGGTCTCCGGCGCGAGCTCATCGTGGGCCATGACGCCGAGCAACTCCCCGAGCGCCTCGTGTTCGGCGCGGGCGCGGTGGCGTAGCAGCGTGTGCTCCTCTTCCTGGTACTGGCTGACGGACTCGGGGGTCATGCAGCGGATCGCAAGGAAGATGATCGCGTTGTTCTGCGAGTAGTACTTCGGCATGTAGACGTTGCAGCGGCCCTCGTAGCTCTGCTGGTCGAAGTCGACCGCGCGGATGCGATACATCGTCTCGTCGAAGTCGGGGATCACGTGGACGACGAAGTTGCTCGAGTGCATGTCGCCGAGCAGGCGCAGGAAGCAGCGCTCGTTGAATTTGACGAACTCCTTGCCGAGCCGCACCTCGTCGATGCGGGTGTCCTTGAGGTTGTCGCGGATGAACTGGTCGCCGGGGATCCCGGAGATGTGCTCCTCGATCAAGGTGAGGCCGTCACACAGGAAGTCGACGCGGTTGGGCGACAGCAGGTGCTCGAGCTCGAGCCCATAGATCCGCGAGGCGTCGGCGTTCTTGACGTAGAAGTAATCGAAGTTCTCGTTGAGCGTGTTGAGGATCCGGACGCGAAACGGCTGCGTGTTGCCGTAGCTGCAGACGTCGACCCTGTCGGTCACCAGGTGCTTCATCAGCGAGGTGTTGCCCATGACGCGCAGGGTGGCGTAGATCCGGACCAGGTCCTGGTTGATCTGGGCGCGCTCGGAGGAGGGGTAGAGGACCGACCGCCACAGCGTGTCGCGGCCGCGTTTGTCGTAGACCGGGGTCGTATCGTCGTAGCGAGTCAGGTCGGTGTAGCTGACCGGCAACTCGGCGGCGCGGCTGTGCCGCCGCAAGAACCCGAATAGGCCCTCGGAGACCCTGTAGCTCCGCTTCTTGCGTGAGATCATCGCCATGCAGGGCCGGAGTTTGGCAGCCACCGCGGCTTACGGGCAAACGGCGCGCGTGCGCCGAGTCATAACGTGAGGCCCCCGCCGGGGTCTGGCGAAGGTCGCGTGGCCTCTGCCAAGATGCCCGGTCGATATGCACCTCCGTCCCTTGTCGCTCTGTCTCGCCGCGCTCACCCTCACCACCGCCTGCGGCGACGACGGGAGCGGCGAGGCCGGCAGCAGCGGCGACGCGAGCACCGGCGCGGACGCTGGCACGACCACGCCGACCACGACGGACACGCCGACGACCGACGGCGAGAGCAGCGACACCGGCGCGGAGGGGACCACGGGCGACGACACCGGCGAGGCGGCCTTCCCGGTCGGCGGCTGTGGCCTGCCGGAGTATCCGATCCTCGACACGGCGGACATGGGCGAGGTGATCGACCACGACTTCGTGATCGAGTTCGAGCCGGCGGTGATCGACGGGCTGCTCAAGGCGCAGGGCTTCGATGCGCTGACGCCGGTGAAGTACGGCGCGCGTGTGTTCAAGATCCGCTACGTCACCCAGGACCGCGGCGAGCGGGTCGAGGCGACCGGCTTCGTCAGCTTGCCGGTCGGCGATACGGTCGAGGAGCTGCCGGTGGTGCTATGGGCCCACGGGACCACCGGCTTCACTGACAAGTGCGCGCCGACGGCCGCCGCGGACGGCTACGTCGTGCCGGCGCTGCTGGCTGCGCTCGGCTACGTCAGCGTCGCGCCCGACTATCTCGGCATGAACGGCTGGGGCGCGCCGTCCGGCTTCGTGCACCCCTACATCGTGCCGGAGCCGACCGCGATCGCCACGCTCGACTCGCTGCGCGCGCTGGTCCGCTTCGGCGTCGACACCGGCGAGGAGATGTCGGCGACGCCGGGCAAGGACATCCTGCTGTTTGGCGCGTCCGAGGGCGGCTTCGCCACGCTGTGGGCCGACCGCTACGCTCCGTTCTACGCGCCGGAGTTCAAGATCCTCGCCAACGTCGCGTCGGTGCCGCCGACCGACGCCTTCGGGCTGACCCGGCACGGCGCGACGGTGTTTGGGCCGACGACGGGGGCGCTGGCCGCCGCGATCGTCGGCGGGCACGACTGGTATCGCGTCAGCAGCCCGCTGAGCGAGGTGCTCAGCGAGGGCCCGCCCGAGGACGTCTCGAAGCTGCTGCCCGAGTTGATGATGAATGACTGCGGCGCCGACGTGCCGGCCTCGGTGACGATGACCAACCAGGTGTATCAGCAGGCCTTCATCGACGCGATCGAGGCCGAGGACATCGACTCGCTCGGCGAGGTCGGCTGCATCCTGCAACGCGCCTCGCTGCGCACCTCGGTCATCCCCCTCATGGTCAACACGCCGACCCTCGTGGTCCAGGGCGAGCTCGATGACCTCGTCTATACGCCGGTGGTCCGCGACGACCTGCCCAAGCTCTGCGATCAGGGCTACATCATCGAGCACTACGAGTGCGCCGGCCTCGGCCACACCGACGCGGCGACCACCTCGATCCCCCACGTCATCGCGTGGGTCAACGCGCGCATCGCCGGTGAGCCGCTCACCGACTCGTGTGTGATCCACGCGCCGGTCGACTGCGCGGCTCCCTGATCGCAGCATTTAGTCGTTGGGCCAGGGCTCGGGCGGCGGGGGCGGCGGGACCTCGCCGGGCTGGGTCGGCGGGGGTTCGGTCGCGCCGACGGCGATCAGGTTGGCCTTGAACATGCGGATGTAGTTGAGGTCGTCCTCGATATCGAAGTCGGGGTTGGCGGCGAGCCAGCCGTCGACGTTGGTGTCGAGGCTGTCGAGCACCTTCCAGGCGCCGTTGAAGTCGCCCTGGCTGGCGCGCGTGGCGGCCATCTGGAAGCCGACGTAGATGTTGAGCATCACGAAGCCCTTCTCGACGCTGAGGTCCTCGAAGGTACCCTTCTCGAGGTCGACCTGGTCGGGTGCGACGGGGATCTTGATGGCGACCTTCTCGTCGACGAAGGTGTCGGTCTTGGGGATGCGGTAGCGGAACATGAGGTCGCCGACCGCCTGGGTCGGGGACGCGCCGTTCTTGCGCAGCAGCTCGAGCAGGATCGCACCGCCGCCGCCGCGCCGTCCGCCGTTGTCGTGGTCATCGACGTCGGTGCGGTGGGCGAGCTGGAGGTTGGGGATGTCGATGCTGCCGGACCCGTTCGAGAAGTCGAACAGCTTGGTGCCATAGATGCCGCGCAGGACGTAGGCGTCGCCGATGTCCACGTCGAGCGAGACTTCCTCGGCGAGCGGGACCAGGAACGACGTGACCTCCTCGTGGAAGACCTCTTGCACGGCGGCGGGGTCCTCGAGGAAATAGAAGCTGCCGCTGGCCTGCTCCGAGAGCGTGCGCATGAGCGTGACGTCGAAGTCGGCGCCGACGCCGATCGTGTTGAGGCCGAAGCCCTGGCTGGCGAAGCCCGCGGCCATGCTGACGATCTTGGCGCTGTTGGTGATGCCTTCGGTGGCGTTGCCGTCGGACAGCAGGATCACGCGGTTTTGCGCGCCCTCCTGGTAGTGCTCGGCGACCAGCTCGAAGCCGGTGCGCAGGCCGTCGTAGATGTTGGTGCCGCCGTTGGCCGAGATGGCGTCGATCGCGTTGATGAGCTCGGGGGCGTCACCGCTGACGGCCTCGACCCGGACCTTGGCGCTGGTCGAGAAGGTGATGAGCGAGATGTGGTCGCCGGACTCGAGGCCATCGAGCATGCGCATGAGGCCGTCGCGGACGTAGGCGATCGGCTCGCCCTCCATCGAGCCGCTGGTGTCGATGACGAGGCTGAGGTTGAGCGGCGGGCGCTCGAGCTTGGTGATGTCGATCGCGGTGTTGAGGCCGACCAGCACGGTGATGCAGTCGGAGCCGGTGATCATGTTGCCCATCTGGCCGAACAGGCCGTGGACGCAGACGTCGTTCGGGCACGCGGGCTTCGGCAGGACCAGCTTGTGCTCGTTGAAGAAGCCGACATCGTCGATCGTGTTGGGGCCGGGAATTTCGCCGCGCTCGAGGATCTCCTTGAACTGGCCGAAGTCCTGCGAGCCGCCTTGACCCACGCCGAGGCCCGCATCGCCGCCTTCGTCGCCGGCGGTCGGGTCGCCAGAGCTGGCGGCGCCATCGCTGGCGCTGCCGCTGACCGTGCTGGCGGCGTCCTCCGCACTGCCGCCGTAACCGCCGTCGCTACAGGCGGCGAGCAGCAGCAGCGGGGCACACAGGCCGGCGAGGCCGAGCAGGGGACGGGGAGATGGATTCGAGGTGTTCATGGGATGGGGCTCCGATAAGCTAAATGGGCTGGTTGGGAAGTCTCAGGGGGCGCTGGGGACACGCACGGCGACGATCTCGAGGTCGGCTCCGAGCTCATCGGGGCCCTCGGCGCAGATCGGGTTGAGCAGGACGCGCTCCTCGGCGTGGGCGACCCACAGCGACAGGGTGCTCGCGGCGCCGGTCAGACTGAGCATGTCGCCGGCGCGGGCGGTCTGCGGGGTCGAGTCCTCGTAGCGGATGCTGATCTCGCTCGGTCGGGCGACGGTGCCGCAGACGGGGTCCGGGGCGATGGACTCGTCGTAGACCGCCTTGGCGGCCATGACGGTCTCGACGAGCTTGGGCAGGCTGCGACCGCGCGAGACGACCATCGCCACGCCCGGCGCCGGGTCCGGGTCCATCGGACCGGTGACGCGGTTTAGCTCGAGCACCTCGCCGGCCTCATGGGTCTCGACGGTCAGCCACTGGTCCTGGGCGTAGGGGAAGCTGGCGGGCGGCAGGCACAGGTACCAGCGCGGGACCTTGGCGCCATTGTCGAACTCGAGGCCGAGGCAGCCGTCGGGGCCGACATCGAGGCTGGTGAGCTGCATCGGCGCGCCGGTCTGCGGCGGGTCGCTCCAGGCGACGCGCTCGACGTCCGGGCCGGGCAGGTAAGCGTCGACCGGCGGGAGCGGGTCGATCGCGTACACGATGTCGCGCTGGTTGGCGGTGACCGAGAGCTCGCCGTCGGCGTCGGCGCCGAGCGTGACGCCGCCGGGGCGGTGCTCCGAGGGATCGCTGATGTCGCCGACGATCCACTCGACCGCGATGTCGTTGGCCTGCCAGAACAGGATGAAGGGCTCGGCCAGGCGGTCGCCCTCGATGCGCACCGCGTAACACTGGCGGCTCTGCGGGTTGACCAGGTCGCGCACGGCGGCGTTGGTGCGCGCCGGCATCGTGTAGGTCAGGCCGGCGCCGAACAGCGGCTCCGAGAACAGCAGGCCGGGGTCCTCCTCGAGGGCGATGCAGTCGAGCTGGACCTCGGGGAGCAGCTCGCGGGTGCGGATGATGATGTCGGCCTCGCTGCTGTTGTGCAGGTACACGTCGGCCTGGATGTCCTGGTACTCGATGATGCCGGAGTCGACGCCGGTGTCCCACTCGCCCTGCTCGCCGAACTCACCCCAGTCGGCCTCGCCGGCATCGGCCTCGCCGGTATCGTTGGGCTCGTTGGGCGAGCTGGTGGCGACCGACAGCGAGGTGCCGGTGACGATCGCGGCGATCTGGGCGATGCGCGGGGCCAGAGGTTGCAGCGCGGGCATCGGGCGGGCCATCGCGGGGACCAGCGCGCGCCAGCCGATCGCCAGCACGGGCAGGGCGATGAGGTCAGTGGGGTCGACGGTGATCGCCCACGCGTTGCCGGCCAGGCCCATCAGCCACGACCAGGCGTCGGCGGCGGCGGGCGAGACCTTGATCGCCGCGAACACGGCCCCGACTGCGACGTGGCTAAACAGCAGGCCGCGACGGCTCCGAAGGCCGAGCAGCGCGGCCAGCAGCGCGGGCGCGACGATCATGCCGGCGAGATCGCTGAGCTTGCCGGTGAGGCTGCCCGGCAAGATGCCGGCGCCCTTGAGCAGGTGGTCGTTGACGCCGAGCACGGCGAGCGCGAGCAGCCAGGTCGGCGTGAGCAGGGCCCGACCCGGGCGGAGGCGGGGGCGGGTACACAGCATGTTGGTCAGCCAGCGCGGGATGGTCATAAGAAAAGGCTCGCGGCCACCCGCCTTGCAAGACATCGGCCAGCCGGGTTCGGCGGGCCAGGAGCAGGGCTTCGCGGCGATCGTCGGCGATCGTCGGCGATCGTGACAGCGTTGCCAAGGCTTTTCAGCGGGGGCCCTCGCGTCGCGTCTGGCGGCGCCAGCCGCCGCCAGACGCGGGTGCCACCGCGGCACCCGTGGCGGACCGCGACATTGTGATCACGGCTCCAGGCGGTCGCCTTCCCGCGCGCAGGCGATCGGTGCGGCCCTGGGGTCGAGCTGGTCCGGGTAGTGGATCAGTCGCATGCGCCCGCGGATGGCCTCCGGGAGCTCTGCGAGGGCGGCCAGCGGCGTATGAACGCCGTAATTGGTCTCGTGGAAGATGAGGTCGGCGGGCGCGAGCCAGTCGATGAGGGTCGGGTCGAACGCCGTGTCGGCGCTGTAACCGACCCTTCGATCACCAACGCGCATGCGCACCGCCGAGGTCGGGATGTGGTGGACCGTGCGCCGCCACTCGAGGTCGATCGGGCCCAGGCGCGTCACACCCGGGCCGAGCGGCTGGATCTCGGCGTAGTCACTCAGCTCGAGCCGGCTCTGGGAGCCGTCCGGATGCATCAGCGTGTCCATGCCGCCGCGCAGGCGGGTGTCCCACAGGCCGGCGAGGACCTCGGGGATCGCGTGGATCGTGGTCTTGCGGCCGGTGACGAAGCGGCGCCAAAACAATAATTGCTCGAGGCCGCCGACGTGGTCGCCGTGCAGGTGGGTGATCAATACGTGGTCGATGTCGTCGAGGCCGACGGTGATGTCGCTGTGGATCGAGAGGTCGCGCAGGGCCCGGGCCAGCGCCGGCGGGGCGTCGATGAGCAGGCGCAGGTCGCCGGCCTCGACCAGCAGGCAGGCGTTGTAATAACGGGCAGTGAAGGCGTCACCGACGCCGACGACGCGGACCTGAAAGTCGGGCATGCGGGCAGGATACCCCTGCGGCGCTCCGCGACGTTGCAGGACACCACAAGCTCGCCCGCACGGATCTGCGCGCGGCCGCAAGTGTTGGAGACGACAGGGAGATCGGGCGCGCAGGGGGCGGCCCGCCGCGCGCAGTGTGACCGGGTATGCCGACCCTGACCCGCACGCTCCGCACCTCCGCCCTCGCCGCCTCCGTCGCCCTGCCGCTGCTGTCCAGCGGCTGTTTCTTCCTCGACGGCGAGACCCAGTTCCTGCAGGCCGACGACGTCCGCCTCGAGCTGCCGGAGTCCGTCAGCAACCGCGACGCCGACCCCTCGCAGATCCACGGCGACCTGCACGACGCGGTGCTGCGCGTGACCGAGGACGTCAACGGCTGGGTCACGTCGATGGTCGAGACCTCGGCGCGCGTGGTCGAGTACCTCGACCGCATCCCCGAGACCAGCCGCGACGGCACCGCCCGCGTCTACGGGCCCTACGCAGATCGCGACGGCCGCGACCTGAGCTGGCTGGTCCGCCTCGATGAGACCGACGAGGGCACCAGCTTCGCGCTGTTCGTCGGCCTGCGCAGCGCCAGGGCCCAGGCCGAGATGGGCGAGCTGATGCGCGGCACGCTGGTGGTCGGCGAGGACACGCGCAGCGGCGGCTTTGTCCTCGACTTCGACGTGGTCGAGAAGTACAGCGAGATGAAGGGCCCGGAGGTCGAGCTCTACACCTACGCGGGTGCGGTCAGCGTGAGCTTCGAGCGCGCGTTGGGCAGTCAGTTCAAGCACATCGACATGGACTTCCAGGACCTGTCGGTGCTCTACGAGGGCTTCCTCGACGACGACGCGTTCTTCAGCGACGACACCTACAGCTATCACCGCGAGGCCGACGGCGCGGGCAGCTTCCACCTGGCGCTGCTGGGCGAGTGGGACGACCGCGGCTGGAGCGGGCCCGAGCGGGAGAACATGACGCTGGACGCCGCCTGGACCCCGGAGGGGGCTGGCCGCACGCGCGGCACGATCGTCGAGAGCGCGGACATGGGCGACATGAAGCACGGCGATCTCATGATCGAGGAGTGCTTCGGCGCCGATGGCTTCCTGACCTGGCGCCAGATCTCGGAGGCCTACCTGGTCGAGGTGCCGAACTACGACATGGGCGAGGCCAAGAGCTGTGCGCTCGGCGTCGAGGCGCTCGGCAAGTAGTACGCGCCAGTGGCGGACCGGACCCGGGACTCGGCCGGGCGCGAGCCCGGACATCCATCACGGCCCCACAGAACGCCTATCTTCGGGAATCTCGCGGGCCGGTCTGGTGTTCCGGAGGAGCGCAGTATACTGCCCCGCTCCCATGGCCTCCTCGCGTATCAGAAGCCTGACCAAGCTGGCGTTGTTGCTCGGCGTCCCGATCGCGCTGCTGCTCGGGCTGTTCGGCGGCGGCGTTTATTGCGGGCACACCAACCGCGAGGCGATCCTCGGCTTCGAGCGCGACTGGCTCGGCATGGAGGTCACGCTGCCCGCGAAGACGGAGCCAGTGAAGCCGGAGCCGGTGAAGACGGAGCCGGTGAAGCCGGAGCCGGTGAAGCCGGAGCCGGTGAAGCCGGAGCCGGTGAAGACGGAGCCGGTGAAGACGGAGCCCGTGAAGACCGAACCGGTGGCGCCGGTGGTCGATGTGCCGCCGACGCCGGTGGCGCCGGTGCTCGTCGAGGTGACCGACCCCGTGCCGGTGACCGTCGCGCCGAGCCTGCCGCTGCCCGACGACCTGCGCGCGCGCCTGGCCGAGCCGGTGCGCGTGCGCGTCAAGGTGCTGGTCGACCCGGAGTTGGTCGACCGCCGCCCCGACTGGATCGCGTATGTGCAACGGCACGTCACGTGGGCCTCGCAGGTGCTGGAGGCGCAGATCGGCGTGCGCCTCGAGCTGCGCGGCGTGGTCGTGTGGGCGAGCCCGGAGGGCACCAGCGCGGACGCCCAGCTCGCCGACCTCCAGGCCCGCCCGCGTGATGGCACCGATCTCCTGCTCGGCCTGAGCAGTCGCGGCTTCACCGGGGTGCCGCCGATCACCACCGCACCCGAGTCCAACGCCGGGTACGCGCTCGTGCCGGTCAACCCGGCCTCGCGGGCGCCACACCTTCGCGGCATGCTGTACGCGGTCGGGCAGGCGCTCGGCGCCGCGTCGGTCACCGACGCGACCACCGAAGCCTGGCTCGCCGGCAGCTTCATGGCCGACCGCCGCGGGCCCGACAGCCAGGCGATCACGCTCGACGCCGACAGCCGCCGACGCCTGCTCGAGCGCAAGAGTCTGCCCTTCCAGGTCAGCGTCGACGATGGAGAGCACTGATGGCCCAGCCCCCGCGCACCGCCAACGTCCCGAGCAAGCAGCCCGCTCCCGCGGCCGACGAGCCCGTCTCGCGGGTGCGCTGGCTGCTCGGCTGGGTCCTCACCCCGTCGCTGTTCTTCGGCGGGATCTTCCTCGGTGGGGCCTATCTCGGCGCCAACCACCCCGACGGCTGGGTCACCCGCACGGTGACCTGGGTCGCTGGCGTGTTCTGAAGCTCCATCCGCACGTATCAACATCGTGGCAAGGTGCGGCCGGTCTCGCGGTGCATGAGCTCGCGATAGCGGTCGATCTCCGCGTCGACCTCGCTGGCCGCCCCGCCCCACGCGGCCACCAGACGCTCGGCCACCGGCCGCGCGACGCGGACCCCCAGCTCGGCATCGGTGAGCGCGAGCGGCAGCCGGCGGCGCAGGATGTCCTCGAGGTGTACGCAGCCCTCGGCCGCGATCGCGTGGTCGACCTCGACCCAGAGGTACGGCAGGTCGGGGATCAGGCGCTCACCGAGCGCGCGATCTCGATCGATGCGGATCATCAGGTCGCGTGCGAACGGGCCGTGACGGCTGGCGAGGTCGGCCATGATCGGGTTGCCCGGGTTGCCCGCGTTGCCCGGGTCGCCGAGTTCGGCGGGGTCGAGCGGCACACCCGGCACCAGCGGCCGGCGGTGCGTGGTGCAGCGCGGCAAGTCGACGCCGAGAGCCTTCTCGACCCGGTCGACGGCCTCCTCGGCCATCGCTCGATAGGTCGTCAGCTTGCCGCCGACGACCGCCAGCACGCCGGTCTCGGTCTCGATGATGCGGTGGCTGCGGGACAGCTCGACGGTCGAGTCGCCGTCGTCGGCCGACGCGGCGCGCACCAGCGGCCGGACCCCGGACCACGCGCTGACGATGCGATCGTGGCGCAGGCCCTGGCTCGGCAAGATGCGGCCGATCAGCTTGAACAGCTCCTCGGCGTCGGCCGCGGTGACGCCGGAGGACCCGGGGTCGCCCTCGTAGACGGTGTCGGTGGTGCCCAGGTAGGTCCGCGCGCCCCACGGGACCACGAACAGGATCCGCCGCTCCTTGGCCGCCTGGACCACGACCGGCTGCCGCAGCGGCAGGTCCTCGGATCGCAGCACGACGTGGATCCCCCGCGACAGCGAGAGCAACTGGCGACCGGCGGTCCCGAGCAGCCGCTCGGAGGTCCACGGCCCCGCCGCCACCAGCACCGCGCGCGCGCGCACCAGGCTGCCGTCGCCGAGCTCGGCGACATGCAGCTCGCCCTCGCGGCGCAGCCCGACCACCGGCGCGTAGGTCAGGACCTCGGCCCCGTGCCGGCGCGCGCTCTGTAGTGTGGTCAGGGTCAGGCGGGCGTCGTCGGTGACGGCGTCCTCGTAGGTGACGGCGCCGCGCAGGCCCTCCGCGGCGAGCAAGGGCTCGAGCCGGCGGGTCGCGGCCGGGCCGAGGGTACGGTGGCCGCGGCTGCGGTACAGACTGAGCGCGTCGTACAGCGAGAGCCCGACGCGCAGCTTCCACAGCGGCAGTCGGTCGCCGCGGTACGCCGGGAACACGAAGCGCGTCGGCGAGACCAGGTGCCCGGCGATCTTGTACAAGCGACGACGCTCGCGCAGCGCCTCAAAAACCAGCCCGATCTCACCCTGCTCGAGATACCGGACGCCACCGTGGATCAGCCGACTCGAGCGAGAACTTGTCCCATAGGCCAGGTCCCGGCCGTCGACCACCAGCACCCGCAGGCCGCGCATGGCGGCGTCGCGGGCCACCCCGGCCCCGGTAATCCCGGCCCCGATCACGAGCAGGTCCCACGGCGTCGTGCCGGGCGTCTCGCTGTCGCTGCGGACCCGGGCCTCGAGCGCGCGGATCTCCCCCGGTCCCCAGGCGGGCGGGGGCACTTGTTCGGTGAGCGCATCGTGAATGTTGGCGTGAACATTCCCGCGATTATTGCGCCTGGGGGCGGGCATTTGTGACACTGTGCTCAGCCTACTGCGAAGGGGAGACCTCGATGTCCTCGTACACGCTCCACATCCAATACGTCGACCGACCCGCCGAGACCCGCACCTTCACCCAACCCAAGGTCACGTTCGGTCGTGACAGCGGCGACATCGTCTTGCACGACACCCAGGTCTCGGGACGCCACGGTGAGATCGTCTTCGATGGCAGCACCCTGCGTTACACCGATGTCGGGTCGACCAACGGCAGCTTCCTGCTGCAAGGCCAGCGCGTCGCCAACATCGAGCTCACGCCGGGCATCGCGCTCCGCCTCGGCAACTCGTTGATCACGGTGCAGGTCATCGACGCCCCCAATGTAGCCGGAAAGGGCCGCACCGTGATCGCCGGCCCGGGCATGGCCCCCGGGTTCCCCGCCCCCATGCGAGCCCCCATGGCAGGTGCCCCAGCCGCCCCGGCCACCGCTCCAGCGCCCATCTCGAGGCCTGGCATGCCTGGCATGCCGTTCCCCGCGCCCGCACCGCCCGCGGCGCCGCCCGGCGGCTTCGCCTATCAAGCGACCGCCCAGATGCAGAGCCCGGCGATGCCGGCGGGCATGCCCGGAGCCGGCATGCCCCTGCATAGCCCACCCGCACCGGCCTCGGGCTCGTTCGTACCGCAGCCTGGGGCCATGCCAGCCCCGTTCCCCGGCGCGCCCGTGGGTGGTCTGGCGCCGATGACCCCGGTGCCGATGCCCACCCCGATGGCCCCGATCACGCAGCCGCCGAGCCCGGTCGGGGCCCAGCCGATGCCGGGCCCGCCGTCCCCGGAGTTCGTGCCGATGCAGCCCTCGCCGCAGCCGATGGCTGCCAGCGGCGCCGCGGTCGCGCCGGTCGCCGGCTTCGCCAACAACATGGTTGCGGTCGTGGTCGGCGCCTGGGAGGCGATCAAGCCGCAGATCATCCCGGCGACCCTGATCACCGCGATCCTCAGCGTGCCGATGGCGGTGCTCGGCTGGTTCGTGCTGGTCACCTTCGGGCCGTTTGGCTTCGGCGCGCTGCTCCTGATGGTGCTCGCGCTGGCCCAGCTCGCTGGCACGCTGATCCTGATGCCCGCGCTGGTCCGCTTCGTGCTCGGTGTGCACCTCGGTCAGCCGGTCGACATCCGCACCGCGATCATGTCGCAGGTCGCCGACTTCAAGACCGTCGGCCTTAACTTCCTGGCGTTCGGGCTCGTCGCCGGCGTCGCGGCGGTGTTCCTGATCGTCCCGGCGATCTTCGTCGCCGTGTTCATCGGCCAGATCTACTTCGTCGAGGGCAAGCGCTTCGGCGGCGCGATCGGCCGTAACGTCGAGCTGGTCAAGCGCGACTGGGTCACCGCGACCGTCAACGTGCTCGTGCCCGCGATCGTGCTGGCGTTCGGCCTCGGCCTCGTCGGCTACATCCTCGGCGTGCTGCCGGTCATCGGCGGCCTGATGGGCGCGCTCGGCCGCGCGGTCGGGCAGGCCGTCATCACCCCGATCATCCTGATGATCTGCACCCGCATGTACTTCGACTACCGCCGCCGCTTCGAGGGCGGCGACCCGGAGGGCGAGGCCCGCGCCCGCCTCGGCGCCCCCGCGCTGCCCCAGGCCTGAGCGCTCGCTCGTCGCCTGTCCGCAGGGGCATGTCCGTCCGGACATGTCCCTGTTCGTACATCCATAGAACCTGGTCTTTGGGACATGTGTGCAGGCACCGCCGCGGCAGGCATGCGCCAGGTCACGTCGCACACCCGCGCTCTGTTTGGCGGGAGTGCGTGGGTGAGGAGTGCCACCGCCGCGGCGGGGCGGGCCGGGTTTACCGGTCGGCGTTCGTCGCATAGGCTTCTCGCCGCTGCCATGGACACTCCCACGCCGCCCTCTGCCCTTCGTCACGACCTCAGCGCGCTCGACCTGTACCCGCAGTTGACGCCCGAGCTGCTGCGCCTGGCGTACACGGAGATGTTGCTGGCCCGCTGCCACGTCGAGCGCGTGGTCCAGGAGTGCGCCAAGGGCACGATCAAGTTCTCGATCTGGGGCTCCGGCGAGGAAGTACACGGCGCCGCCGAGGCGCTCGCGCTGCACGAGCTCGTCAACCCCGAGGCCTTCGGCGTCGTCGGCCACTACCGTTCGGCCGGCTTGCTGGCGATGTGGGCCCGCCTGCGCGGCTACCCCGACTTCCACCTCGACCACATGCGCCAGCAGTTGTGCCGCACCACCGACCCGTGGACCGGCGGGCGCCTGATGACCGCGCACTTCAACGACATGCGTTACAACATGCTGCCGGTGCAGAGCGCGCTGGGTATGCAGCTCGGCAAGGCGGTCGGCTACGCGTTCGGCCTGCGCCGGCAGGGCTACCAGGACGGCCTGGTCGTCGCCGTCATCGGCGACGGCACCTGCGCCGAGAGCGACCTGCACGAGGGCATGACCGGCGCGTCGATCCTCGAGCTCCCGGTGCTCATCTACGTCACCGACAACAACATCGCGATCTCCGTCACCCCGGAGGACGGCCGCGGCATCAAGGACTTCGAGGCCTACGCGCGCGCGTTCGGCTTCGCCTTCTTCGAGTGCGACGGCAACGACTTCCTCGGCTGCTACGACACCACCCGCAAGGCCGCCGGCTACTGCATCGGCCAGCAGAAGCCGGCGATGGTGTGGGTCAAGAACCTCTCGCGGCTCAACAACCACTCGTCGGCCGCGGACTTCACCTTCGACTTCGACAGCTACGACCCGCTGCTCGACTTCGGCGCGGCGCTGGCCCAGCGCGGCGTCGTCTCGCCGCAGGACATCTTGCGCGCCAACGGTCTGCTCGAGGGCAAGGACTACTTTCGCCGCCACGACTTCGGCGCGCTGGCGAAGCAGGCCGACGACCACATCGTCGAGACCATGCGCCAGTGTGAGACCGAGCCCGAGCCGACCTACGAGTCGATCTTCGAGCACATCCGGGCGCCCTTCGCGACGGTCGCCGAGCCGCCGGTAGAGGGCCGCCAGACCGCCATTTCGCTCAACGGGGCGATCCGCGCGGGGATGCAATCCATCCTCCGCAACAACCCCATGACCTGGCTTTACGGCCAGGACGTCGGCAAAAAGGGCGGCGTGATGGTGGCGACCAAGGGCCTGTACGATCGCTTCCCGGAGCAGGTCCGCGACGCGCCGATCAACGAGCCGCTGATCCTCGGCTCCGCCTTCGGCTTCGCGCTGCACCCCGGCGCCACCGCGATCCCCGAGATCCAGTTCTCCGACTACAGCCTCAACTGCTTGCACTGGCTGGTGTTGCTCGGCAATCAGCTCTGGCAGTCGAACGGCCGCATCAACGTCAACGTGATCCTGCGGCTCCCGGTCGAGCCGCTGCACGGCGGCTCGGTCTACCACTCGATGTGCATGGAGGGCTTCTACGGGGCGATCCCCGGCCTGACGATCATCGCCCCGACCACCTCGCGCGACGTCTACGGCATGCTGCGCTCCGCGGCCGAGTACTCCGGCCCGGTCGTGATCTTCGAGTCCAAGGGCCTGTATCGCATGACCCTCGGCGACGCGTTCCCCAACGAGCCGACCGACCCCAAGGAGATCGCCGCCCTCAAGCGCGCGATCGGCTTCGGCGGGCACATCCCGGACCTCCCGGAGGACTTTCGCATCCCGCTCGGCAAGGCCGCGCTGCGCCGCGCCGGCAAGGACATCACGATCGTCACCTGGGGCCGCTGCACTTTGTTCTGCAACGAGGCCGTCGCGCGCCTCGTGCAGGAGGGCGTCGACTGCGAGCTGCTCGACATGCGCACGATCGTCCCGCCCGACATGGACGCAGTGCTCGCCAGCGTGCGCAAGACCGGGAGGTTGCTGGTCGTGCACGAGGACCGCGTGTTCTCCTCCCTGGGTCGCGAGATCCAGGGGGCCGTGCACGAGGCCATGCGCGGCGAGAACGTGCTCTCGCGCGTGCTCGGCCAGGACGCGGTGCCCGGCATCCCCTCGCCGGTGCACGTCGAGGATCAGATCGTCGTCAGCCCCGAGAAGGTCCACCGCGCCGTCCACGAGCTGATGGCCCAGCGCCGCGCGACCGAGATCGTGACCACACCGGTGGCCGCCCCGGTGGCCGCGCGCGCGGCTTACAGCAAGCCGCAGATCCTGTGGACCCCGAGCCGCAACTTCGTCACCTGAGAGATCACGCGGATGTCGGAGGCCTCGGTACTGGACGAGCTGCGCGTCGGCGGCCTGACGCTCACGGGCATCACCCGCGGCGGCGTCGAGACCTGCGTGATGGTGCAGGAGCTCGGCCTGATGTTCGACGTCGGCATGTGCCCGCCCGGCGCGCTCAGTTATCAGACGATCCTCGTGTCGCACGGCCACGCCGACCACCTCGGCGGCCTGCCGTATCTGGTGTCGCAGCACGGCCTGATGAGCTCGCCGCCGCCGACTGTACACATGCCCGAGGAGATCCTCGCGCCGATCCGCCAGATCTTGCACGGCTGGTCCGAGATCGAGGGCTTCGCGCTGCAGGCCGACCTGCATGGCCACGCGCCCGGGGCCCACTTCAGGGTGGGCCGCGACCTGATGGCCCGCTCGCTTCGCACCCGCCACCGCGTGCCCTCGCTCGGCTGGGTCATCGAGCGCACCACCCACCGCCTGCGCCCCGAGTTCGTCGGCCGACCGCCGCGCGAAATAGCAGCGTTGCGGGCCGCGGGCGAGGCCATCACCGACGCCCACGTCGAGCCGGTCCTGTGCGTCACCGGCGACACCCAGATCGAGTTCTTCGACGACAACGAGGTCGCCCGCCGCAGCCGCGTGCTGGTCCACGAGGTCACCAGTTGGGACGACCGCCGCGGCGTCGAGCAGACCCGCAAGTGGGGCCACACCCACCTCGACGAGGTCGTCGCGCGCGCCGAGCAGTTCACCGGTGACGCGCTCGTGCTGGTCCATCGCAGCATGCGACACACCCGCGCCGAGGCCGAGGCGCTGGTCAAACAACGCTTCCCCGCGGCGATGCAAGGCCGCGTACACGTGTTCGGGCACTGACCATGACGGATCCCGCCGACTGCGACGTGCTCATCCTCGGGGCCAGCTTCGCCGGCATGGAGCTGTATCACCGACTGCGTCGCACGCGGGCCGGTCGTGCGCTGGCGATCACCATCGTCGACCGACAGACCGAACACGGCTACATCCCGCTCATACAGGAGCGCCTGACCCTGCGCCTGCCGCTGGCCCGCAGCGCCCTGCCGACCGCGTGGTGCGTGCAACAAGACCCGCGCGCGCGCTACCTCGTCGACGAGGTCATCAGCCTCGACCCCGACACCCGCGAGGTCGCGCTCGCCTCGGGCACCCGCCTGCGCGCCCGCTTCGTGGTCGTCGCGCTCGGCTCGCTGCTGGCCCCCCCGCCGACCATGCCGGGCCAGCAGCACCTGCTCGGCTACAAGTTCGCCCACGAGTTCGTGGCGACCCAGCGGCAACTGTGGGCCCGCCTCGAGCGCCCCGGTGCCCCGCACGTGGTCGTCATCGGCGGTGGGATCAGCGGCGTCGAGCTGGCCGGCGAGCTCGCGCACCTGTCTCGCAAGGCGCCCCCGGGGCAGGGCCTCAAGGTCACCTTGGCGGATGGTGGCGATCGCTTGCTGCGGGGCCTGACGCCGAGGGCAGGTCGCATGGCGGCGCGGCAGTTGGCGCGCCAGGGCGTGACCCTGCGCCTGAATACACGCGTGCTCGAGGTCCGCACAGCGCTCATGTACCTGCACACCGCCGACGGCGAGCCCGACGAGCTGACCCACGACGGCGCCTTCTGGGCCGGCGGCATTCGTGCGACGCCGGTGCTGGCGCGGCTCGGTCTGCCGACCACGCTGCGTGGATACCTCGCGGTCACGCCGACCCTGCAATGTGGCCCGCACCCGCAGATCTTCGCCTGTGGTGATGCAGCGCGGGTCGTCGACGAGAGCGGCGAGTGGCCGACGATGCAGCGCGCGATCGAATGTATCTGGGAGGCGGGGGTCGTGGCCCACAACATCCTCACCCTCGCGTCCGCGGATCCGGCCCGGCCGCTGCGCCGACTCAAGCTGCGCCGCGACTTCCCCCACGGCGTCAGCATCGGCGCCGCCTCGATGATCGTGTACGGCCGCCTGGCGGTCGAACTCGGGTTCTTCGGCGTATGGTTTCGCCGCTTCCTGATGCGGATGTACTTTCGTCGCTACGGGGCCCCAGGGGGCACCGGACCCGCCCGCCAGCCCTCTGCTGCGAATGCCGACGCCGCGCGTGATTAAGCGCGTGACCGCCCCCTGCGATCGTTGACGTCGGGGTGACAAAGCTTGGGCATGCTCGCCGCATGCGCCTACACCGATCCTCACTGTCCCTGCTGTCCCTGTCCCTGTCCATGCTCTGCGCCTGCAGTGACGATGGTGGCGCCGGCGCGACCAACTCGAGCACGGGCGCGAGCACCGGCGCTGGCGGCTCGACTTCCACGAGCGGGGCCGAGACCGACGCACCGACGACCAGCGCCAGCGCGACCACAGGCGGCCCCGGGACCACCAGCGGCGCGACCACCAGCGGCGCGACCACCGGTGAGGAGCTGACCACCGGCATGACCGAGGGGACCACCGAGGGGACCACCGAGGCCACCACCGAGGCCATGACCGGCAGCACGACCGACAGCGGCGGCGGCGTCATGGTGTACGACCCCAACATCGATGGTCCCTGGCAGATCGAGCGCATCGAGGGCGAGTACGATGTCGACGGCGTGAGCGTCGCGATGGACGCGTACTATCCGGTCATGGGCCCCGAGGCGGGCCCCTATCCGGTCGTGGTCATCGCCCACGGCTTCCAGCTCCCGGCCTCGCAGTACACCGGCTATGCGCAGCGACTGGCGACCCACGGTTATGTCGCCTTGACGGCTGACTTTCAGGCCGGCCTGTTCAACCCCGATCACGTCGCCTACGCCAATCAGGTGCTCGGCGGCATCGACTGGGTGGCGCAGGATCCGACTCTCGGCGCGCTGTCGGACACCAACAACGTCGGGCTGACCGGACACTCGCTCGGCGGCAAGCTGGCGGTGCTCGGCGCCAGCCTCGACCCGCGCGTGCGCGCCAGCATCACCCTCGACCCGGTCGACGGCGCGATGAACTGCGACCCGCAAAAGTGCCCCGACGTCACCGGCCTGCTGCCGATCGACGTCCCGCTCGGCTTCCTCGGCGAGACCCTCGACGGCGACGGCTTTATGGCCTGCGCGCCCACGGCCGACAATTTCTTGAGCTTCTACAAGGCCGCCAGCGCCCCGGCCCTCGCCGTCACCGTGCTCGGGGCCAATCACATGAGCTTCCTCGACGACACCGACAGTTGCGGCTTCCCGTGCAGCTTCTGCAAGCAGCCGACGCTCAGCAACGCGGCCGTCAACAGCCTCGCGCGCGCGTACGTGGTCGCCTTCTACGGCGTTCACCTGCGCGGCATCGCCGACTACGAGACCTACCTGACCGGCGCGCAGGCGCAGGCCCGCTACGTCGATACGAACCTCGCCGAGATCGCATCGAAGTGACGCTCACCCGCCGAGGCGCCGGCCGATCGCCCGGTGCAGCGGGGTGATCCGGGCCGTGCGCGAGGGACCGCAGGCCCGGACCCACACGCTGTCGATCGGCGCGGTGGGGATCGATAATTTCTGGTTGCGCGGGGTCGCGTCCACGCAGCGCCCGCGCGAGCGCGTGCCGTCGACGAACTCGACGGTCACGCACAGCAGGGCCGACCCACGCCCAGCCATGTCGACGAGCATATGCTTGCCCCGCGACATCGTGCGGTGCAGCGTCAGCGCGCCGACCTCGGCGGGCGCCCCTCGGCGAGTCGGGTGCTGCGCCACGACTGGATCTCCGCCTCGTGCTGGGCGCAATCCGAGCACCGCGGCGGCGCGGGCGGGTGGCAGGCGCAGAGCGTCAACAGGAGGGCGAGCTCCGGTGGGGGGTGCACTGCGGGAGTCTACGCGCGGGCGTGGGTCTGTGGCAGGCTCGCGGACATGCCCTGTCCCTGCGGTCTCCCTGCCGCGTACGACGCCTGCTGCGGCCGCTTCATCGCCGGCCCGCGGCACGCAGAGACGGCCGAGCAACTGATGCGCAGCCGCTATACCGCCTATGTCAAGGGCGCGGTGGATTACCTGATAGTGACCACCACGATCGCCTCGCGGGCAGGCATCGATCGCGTCGCGCTGGTCGCCTACTGTCGGACGCTGCGCGGCATCTCACTAAAGATCCTGGGCACGGTCGCGGGCGGGCCGATCGAGCTTCACGGGGTGGTCGAGTTCGCGGCGACCCTGCGCGCGGGCGGGCGAAAGTTCGTGCAGCGCGAGCGCAGCCGCTTCGTGGTCGAGGACGGCCGCTGGGTGTATGTCGATGGCGAACTCGGCGAACGGCCAGTCAACTGAAGTTGCCGGGCTTGAGGCCGTTGTAGGCCTCGTGGGTCATGCACGCGAGCGGGCGCAGGCGGCCGCCCTCGTCGCGCAGCACCAGCCGGTGCCCGCGCCCGACCGGCACGCTGACGATGTTGCGGTCGCTCTCCCAGCGCTTGCCGCCGAGGCTCATATAGGACTCACCGGCGGCCAGTCGCCGCAGCAGCTCCCGCGCCTTGAGCACGCGCTCACGGCTCTGTAGATCGCGCAGGTCGATCGGGTCGTCCGCGAAGCTGTCCTCCCACGTCGCGCGCGCCTGCTGATGCGCGGCCCGCTGCGCGGCGGCGGCCTGCTGCTGGGCCACCGTCTGCACCTCCGCCTGTTGACAACGGTGACAGTATTGACCCTTACCCTGATGTCCACACGCGAACGATCGTCTCGCCATACCCCACCTCCCCATCCCTCACGGATCAACGCTCGCCGCCATCCACTTCGGCGCCGAGCAGGCCGCCGATCAGCGCGCCCCACGGCCCCAGCACGAACCCGCCGAGCAGCCCGCCGAGCAGCGTGTGCCGACAAACGGTAGCGACCCCACGCGAGATCGCGGCCGGCGCGTCGCGTCGTGGCGGGCATGCCTCTCTGGCCTCCGGGACATGTCCCCGGAGACATCCGCAGCACGCCGGTCGCAGCGTCCGGGCGTCGATGTCCCACGCGCCGCGACCGCTGCCGCGGGCATATCCGGTGAACGCCAGCTTGCGGCGACAGGCGTGGCAGTAGCCGCGCGTCGACTGATAGATCTGCAGCAGCGCGTCATCGTCGGCGGTCGCGTCAACCTTCATACACGCGTGCGTAGCACGGCCCAGGGGCCGCTCTTGATCTGTGCCGGAGCAAGCCGTGGACCGCTGCTCGTGGCCTCTGCGGACGCCTGCACAAGCGCGCGTGACGAGCCTGCAGACCGTTGTTCTACCCCCTCGCTCGCGCGGCGGCGGCGCGGTAGTTTGGGCAAGCATGGAGCTACGGGAGCGGGCGGCGAAGATCTTGGCGGTGGCGCGCGGCGAGGGCCGCGACGTCGAGGCCGCGACCTCCGTGGTCCTGGCCGAACTCGAGGCCGTGCTCGCCGAGCGTGAGGGCACCTGGAAGCGGGAGATGGGCGCGCTGCTCGAGCTGGCGCGCGGTCAGGAGCGCGAGCAGTGGAGCCTCGAGGAGGCGCTGCGGCGCGTCACCGAGCTCGCGGTCGATACGCTCGGGGTCGCCCGCATGGGCGTGTGGCTGTTCAACGCCGACCAGACCGTTCTCGAGTGCGTCGACGTGTTCGACGCCGCGACGCGGGTGCACAGCGCGGGTGCCCGCCTCGAGCGGCACGCTTCTCCCAGCTACTTCAGCCTGCTCGCGGAGGCGCGGGTGATCGCCGTGCGCGACGCGTGCCACGACCCGCGCTCGGCCGAGTTCGCCGCCATTTACTTCGCGCCGCACGGGGTGGTCTCGACCCTCGACGCGCCGATCCGCTGGCAGGGCGCGCCGGCCGGGGTGCTGTGCTGCGAGCACACCGGGGTGATGCGCGCGTGGCGGGACGACGAGGTCAGCTTCATCGCCTCGCTCGCCGACGCCGTGACCCTCGCCTTCGAGGCCGACCGTCGGCGCAAGGCCGAGCGCGCGCTGGCCCAGAAGCTGGCCCTGATCGAGGCCCAGCAGGCCGCGTTGCAGCGACTCGCCTCGCCGGTGCTCGAGGTCTGGGACGGCGTGCTCGCGGTGCCGTTGACGGCCGGCTTCGACGCCACGCGCCGGGCGATCCTCGCCGACACGCTGGTCGCGGTGATCAAGGAGCGCCGCGCCGCCTACGTGCTGCTCGACCTGACCGGCGTCGACGTCGTCGGGCCCGACACCGCCGACGCGCTGGTGCGCATGGTCCGGGCCGCCAACATGTGCGGCGCGCAGTGTCTCATCTCGGGGATCCACGGCGAGGTCGCCCAGACCATGAGCGCCCTGCACACCGAGCTGCGCGGCCTGGTCACCACCAGCAGCCTCAAGACCGGCCTCCAGTACTGTCTTCAGCGCGGGCGCTGACCGGTCACCGCGGCCGACAGGCACCAACATCACGCGAACGCTTCTGACGAGGCCGCGACGCCGTCGCTATCGCGGCTGACGCGGCGGATCGCCGACCCGCTCGATCACAGCGCGCGGGGGGTCGCCTGGTCGAGCGCCGAGGTCTCGCGGTGGCGTACGTCTGTCCGGATCGGCGCTGATGCGCCCGACGCGGGCGTGCCGCTGGGATCGCACCGCGGCGACCCGGCGGGCTCGCGGCGCGGCGGGGCCGAAATTGCCCGCATGGCCGGACTGCGTGCGCTCGAAGCGGGACGACCCCACCACGGAGGGGTTGCCAGCGCGAACACCGGCCTGCGATCGTCGCGGGCCAGGTGTCGCGCGACTTCTCAGGGCTGCTCGAGCGGATGATCCCTGCGAACCTGCGGGCGAAGCACGAGACGCGGCTGCGCGCCCAGACCCTGCTGATCGGCTCGTTCGGGATCACTGTCTTCGTGCTGATCATCGGCGGCACGGTGATCGCCGCCGGCATCTTCGACGCCAGCCTCGCTGGCACCCTCGGCACCGCCCTCGCGCTGGCCTTGCTGCCGTACCTGCAATATCGTACCGGCTCGTACCGGTTCCCGGGCGGCCTCATCACCGCGCTGCTGGTCGTCACGATGCCGCTGTATTGCGTGTGGTTCGGCGCGT
>Ga0105046_10002969_pt1 | contig 26846 bp, 28 predicted proteins | sample MAT03_FD_78385 | JGI IMG/M metagenome (GOLD analysis project Ga0105046, IMG submission 78385) | Freshwater microbial communities from Lake Fryxell liftoff mats and glacier meltwater in Antarctica - MAT-03 (megahit assembly) | ecosystem: Environmental > Aquatic > Freshwater > Ice > Liftoff... | reverse complement strand
TCCTCTGGATCGAGTAGTTCCTTTCACAAGTATAGATGGGGAATACTCGACGCGTAACCCCGATTCGTCGATGTGAACAGGGAAAGATGCACGACACGGCTTGGTCGCGAAGAGGATAAACAAGGTTTCATCGCGGAGGTCCTTTGCCCGTCGGGGGTCCGTGAGAATTGAGCGTCGCGTTAGTTGAAGAGAAGCAAAACACTTGCCAGAAGTTTGGAGCACCTGATGCGTAGGCACGCGAGATGCAGCAGAAAGAAGCATCGATTGTGCGATCCGGTACTTCAGGCAAACGATGTAACAAAAACGGGATGTCGGCAGAGCCAATCGCTAAATTGAGAAACAGGATGCGCACGACAGGCAGTTGGCGGTTCGTTCAGTCGAGGCCGGCAGTTCATTTCAGATTTCTTTGCATTGAGGAGTTGCACATGGATTTCTCCGCGAATACGAGCAAACAAAGCCCCCGAGTTTTGGTGGTCGAGGATGACCCGGACACCGCGCGGTCGTTGGCAGTTCTTCTTGGCGGGTGGGGCTACCAGGCCGAAGTAACGCATGATGGCGAACAAGCCGAGAAGGCTGCCCTGGCGCGACGACCCGACGCCGTCATCCTTGACATCGGCTTGCCTAAAAAGAACGGTCTCGAAGTCGCTCGATCGTTACGCGGTCATTTCAGCACGGAATTGCTTATTATTGCGGTGACAGGGCGATCCCAACCGCTTGATCAAGTAGCGTGCGCGGCTGCCGGAATTGACATTCATTTCCCGAAGCCGGCAGACCCCGAAAAGATTCGCGAGGCATTGGCTCGGTTTTTGGAAGCCTGAACCAAACATTCATCCAACTACCGAAGACATCAGCGTTTCCAGGGTGTCGTAATCGACCGGCTTGGTGAGGTGCTTATCAATGCCGACTTGCCGGCAACGCTCTCGATCTTCTTCTTGTCCGAAGCCGCTAACGGCCACTAACAGGATGCTTCGACTTTCCGGCTCCGCGCGAAGACGCCGCGCCACCTCGTAGCCGTCGAACCCCGGAAAGCCGATGTGAAGAAGCAGCACATCGGGCCGGAAAGTCGCGGTCGCTTCCAACGCTTTAGGGCCATCATGCGCCAGCCGCACGTCGTGCCCGGCCCGTTCCAAGAGCATAGCCAAGGTGTCCGCCGCGTGTTTGTTGTCATCAACCACCAACACCTGACGTCGCCTCGTGAATTTTTGTTTCGGAGTTCGCTCCACGATTCCGGCCGAAGGATTCTTTTCAATTTCGCCAATTGGCAAGTGAACGGTGAATTCACTTCCTTGACCAAGTCCAGCACTGAGTGCCTCCACCCGACCGCCGTGTAATTCGACCAGCCGGCGAACAAGCGTCAAACCGACCCCGAGCCCTCCTTGAGCGCGATCAATCGAATGGTCCATTTGGGTGAACATATCGAAGATGCGAGTTAACATGTCAGTCGGAATGCCAGAACCCGTATCGCGCACCCGAATCACAGCTTCGTTAAGTTCCTTTGCAACAGCCAGCCAGATGTGGCCGCCCTCGGGTGTGTATTTCGCTGCGTTATTAAGCAAGTTCGAGAACACTTGCGCCAACCGGGCCGGGTCGCCGATTAGCTGGATCGGTTGCTCGGGCAACGAAACGCTGAGCTCGTGACGATACCGTTGAATGGTCGGGCGAATGGTCTCGATGGCGCTCGCGACATCGTCGGCCAAATCAACGACCCGCGTTTGCAGGTGAATCTTCCCCCGCGTGATTCGGGAGACGTCGAGTAAGTCGTCCACCAGCCGTACGAGATGCGTCACCTGCCGATCGATCACATCGCGAGCCCAGACAACTTGAGGATGATCGATGCCGCATTGCCGGATGACATGCACGGCATTCCGGACAGGCGCCAGCGGGTTGCGTAACTCATGAGACAACATGGCCAGAAACTCGTTTTTCCGGCGATCGTTTTCCTGGATGTCGCGGTACAAGCGGGCATTGTCGAGAGCGCTGGCGGCCCGTTCCGCCAGATCCTCGACGAGCGGTCGGGCTAAAGCGGTGTTCCCGATCGCAACGCGCGACGGTCAGCGCTCCGAAGACGTGGCCGCGCGCGGGCAGCGGTATCACCAGCGACGAACAGATTCGACGGGCAGGCATGCCCACGCCGTCAAAGGGATGCGGCAGATCGAGGTCTTCGAGCAACTCGGCTTTGCCGGTTGCCAGTGTGCGGTCGTGACTTTTACGAAGCTGATCGTTCGGCGCCTCTTTTTCGCTCATTACGGTGAAGACGATCTCGTCAGACCCGAAGCGACGCCAGGCGAATTCGCATTTCCAGTCCGGCGCGGCCCCTTCGGTTCGAGAGACCGCCGCGAGATCGCCCAAAGACGGAACGACTAGACGCAACAAACCACGCACGGTTGTCTCAAAATCAAGCGAAGTTGTCAGCACGCGGCTGGCCTCGGCAAGAAAGGCGGAGCGACGAGCCGATTCTTCGGCGGCCGCCCGTTTCGTCTGCTCAATGGCCTGATGGGCGACTTGCTGCCGCATGCGAAACAGTTCAACAAACACGCGGACTTTGGCCCGCAAGATTTCCGGCACCACGGGCGTGGGGATATAATCCACGCCGCCCGTGGCGTAGCCCTGAGAGGTTTGCACTTCGTCGGCGAAGGCAGTCAGAAAGATGATCGGGGTATGAGTGGAACGTTTGCGTTGACGGATGAGGTGCGCCGTCTCGAAACCATTCATGTCGGGCATATTCACATCAAGAAGGATCACCGCGAAGTCCTTCTTCAGAACTTCCCTAAGTGCATCACTCCCGGACTTGGCACAGACCAGATTTTGCCCCATTTCCTCGAGAATCGTCCGGTAGACCAGGTGCTTTTCAGGGAGGTCATCCACGATCAGAATGTTCGTCTTGTCGTTTTCCAACATGATTGAACCCCCGCCTGTGCATCAATCCAAGTTGTTCTGAGCACCCTGTTGAAGTCGGACACCAATTCCCTTTTTCAATCACTCTCACCTTTGATCCTATGGATGCAACCAAGCGCGATGGACCGAGAACATCTGATCGGTATCCACCGGCTTCGAAAGATAGTCCCATGCGCCGGCTTCGATGCACTTGTCTCGATCACCCTTCATGGCCTTGGCGGTCACCGCGACGATCGGCATATTCTTCAGTCGCGGAATCTTGCGGATATCCCTCATCGTTTCCATGCCGTCCATTTTAGGCATCATGATATCCATGAGCACAATGTCGATATCTGGATCTTCCTGAAGGATGCGGATGGCATCGCGGCCGTTGTCGGCGGAAATGATCGCCATCGCGTGTTCTTCAAGCACGGACGAGAGAGCGAAAATATTTCGCATACCGTCGTCGACGATCAGTACTTTCTTCCCCGCAAGCAACCGATCCGCCTGGTGGAGGTTGAAGAGCATCTGCCGTTTGTTTTCCGGCAGCTTGGCCACATTGCGATGCAAGAAGAAGACGCTGAGATCGAGCAATCGCTCGGGCGTATGAGCCCGGCGGACCGTGCAGTTTTCGGACAGCCGCTTCCACGCTCCGTCATCTTCACCCTCACCAAAGATGATCACGGGCAAACGCGAAAAGCCAAATTCCCGCCCCTGCAAGGCCGTGTTCAATTCATCAGCGAGCTTGCCAACCTCGGGGGAGAGGATCGCACAGTCGATCCGCCGTTCCCGCAACATTTGCAGGGCCGCGTAGCTGTCGGGCACCGCGGTTACCTGAACGTCGTCGGCGCCGATCGCGGCGACAACTCGTTCGCGCTTTTGCGAGTCGGGCTCGACGACGAGCAGGCTCATCACTGGTCGTGTGATGAAATCCGCGATTCCATCGAGTAGGTTGTCCAAGACGTCGCGGCTTTGGATAGGCTTGGCCACGAAGGCTAGCGCCCCCGATGCCAAGGCCCGTTCGCGTGATTCATCCGTCGAGATCACGCAGATGGGAGTATGACGGGTTGCAAGATCGTTCTTGAGACGTTCCAGAACTCGCCAACCCTCAATGTCGGGAAGGAAGATATCCAGTGTAATTGCGTGCGGCTTATATTCCCGCGCCATAGCCAACGCGTTCGCGCCCAGGGACGTCACCAATCCCTTGAAGCCGCGCTCCCGTGCCGTATCGAGCAGGAAGCGGGCGAACGCACTGAGCAAAACCGTCATTTCACTAGTCGCGTGCGTTTCGAGCATGGTTTTCAGGGAGTCCTCGGATGCCATTCGAAGATTCGGAGAATGCGTTCGTCATTGAACACAGGTATGGTTGGGAAGGGTAATTCGGCGGCAAAATCGTCGCAAGTAACATGCCGGAAATTGGTAAGGGATTTGCATTGAGGCAACTCGCTTTTGATCTCAGGCCAATGATGAATGAGAATACCCCCCATCGGAGCCAAACTCGAAGAATCACGCATAAGGTTAATGTAAGTTCAGACAAACCGAGGAGGCATCAAAAGACGGACGGTATCCATTCTATAACATGTTGCTATGAAACAAGTTATGATGCTCTATTTTTGAAGAAAAGTTGAAGGCTGATTTCGTGCAACGTCAAAGGTGTGGCTTCCATCATAAAATGGTAAATGGGATGCTTGTTGATTGAGAAGCCCGAACGATCATGTAAGCGTAAACGTGAATAGGACTAGTCGGGAGGAGCCGACCGTGAAATCGCGAAGAATTCTGCCTATCGTTAGGAAGTTCGCTTCCATGTAGGCGGGACAAAGATTCTTTTGCCACATTTGAAAAATCAAGTACACATGATATAGAGGAGAGAAAATGGACGCAGATGCGGCGCAGGTCATTTCAGAACGTGATCAACTCTGGACGAGTCTTTGGACACTTCGTGGCGAGATCGAACAATTGGCCCAAGGAGCGTTGGACGGAAGCGAGCGACAAAATCAGCTCATTCAGGTACTTGCTCGAATTGTCACCGCGGAGCTTGAGTTTCGATCGTGTGCAGAGACTCTTTCCTGAACACGATCATTTCGGAACTGCAAGAACGTCTGTCTTTTTTGATGCGTGTTCACGCAAGACCCTTTCCAGTTCTATGGGGTCGGCTGGCTTGGAGAAAAAGCGGTTGAATCCCGCCCGGCTCGCGTTCTCCTTTACGTTGTCGGTGGAAAACGCTGACACGGCAACGACAAACGGCGCACTACCGCGTACGCGGCGAATATAGGCGGCAACATCATAGCCGCTTCGACCAGGCAGCCCGATATCACACAGAATGACATCGTACTCTGAGTCTTCCACCATCCGCACGGCTTGATCGCCATCATACGCGATACTAACGTTGTAACCGTTATTGCGCAATATGAACGCCAAGCTATCAGCGACATCGCGATTGTCTTCCACGACAAGGAGCGAGCGCAGGACAGTTGGTGGTGACTCGGTAGTTTTCATAGAGACTTCAATCGGGTTAGACCGTGTAAACGGATGAAGAAACCAATCTGCAACTCGTGTACCGCCGACCTTTGGATTTCCTCTTACACCACGGTCATGAACGACGGTTTAGGCACGCGATCGCGGCCAATCGCTTTTTGTACAATTCCCAACTCACCCAATCGGAGACCGCACGATGTTGCTTGATTTATTTGCCATTCTGCCGATCCTTGCCATGGGCGCGGGGGGGCCGCTGTTCCACGTCAGACCTAGTCAAAGATCGCCGCTCACGTTGCTCAAGGTCGAGAAGCGAACTTCCCGTCGCGGTCCGTGCCGAAGCAAGTCGAGAGGGCAAAGGCGAACGAATGGACTGCAAGCTTAGTGATTATAACCGGCATGATAGTTGCGTACGTCAAAGTTCAAGTCTTGGGTCGTGTATCGGCAGGTCCGGGGGCAGGCGACAAATTCAGGGCCGTGTTCACGAGCCCGACGTGCGTGAAGGCTTGCGGGAAATTGCCTATCAATCGGCCCGATCTTGTGTCGTACTCTTCCGAGATTAGACCGACATCGTTGCAGAGCCCCAAGAGACGTTCGAAAAGACGGCGGGCATCGGCTTCCCGGCCCATCAAGTGAAGATTGTCCGCCAGCCAAAAGGAACAGGGCAGGAACGTCCCCTCACCCACGGGAAGGCCATCGACCGATTCTTGCGGAACATATCGAGCCACAAAGCCATCGGCCATGAGCCCTTTCTCGATGGCTTTAACGGTCCCAATCACCCGGGGATCTTTCGCCGGCAGGAACCCAACCAACGGGATCATGAGCAAGCTGGCATCCAACTCACGCGAACCGTACGATTGCACGAATGATCCCAATTCGGCATTGAATCCTTCACTGCACACCTGGGCGTGAATCGCGTCGCGGACCTCTCGCCAGCGGTCGACGGGACCATCCAACTTGAAGCGTTCGATCGCCTTGACTCCTCGATCGAGCGCGACCCACGCCATCACTTTCGAGTGTGTGAAATGCCGGCGTGGGCCGCGCACTTCCCAAATTCCCTCATCGGGCCTTTTCCAGGCGGTCTCGACAAATTCCAGAATCGCTTGGCCGCTGGCCCAGGCATCCGCCAGCGGTTCGAGCCCCAAGAGTCGGGCGTGATAGAGAGCGTCGAGCACTTCGCCGTAGACGTCGAGTTGAAACTGCTGCGCGGCCGCGTTGCCAATGCGGACCGGACGAGAATTTTCGTAGCCGGGCAGCCAGGTCAACTCGAGTTCGGTCAGTCGGCGTTCGCCGGCGAGGCCATACAAGATCTGCATCTCGGCCGGTTTGCCCGCGATGGCGCGGAGAAGCCACGCTCGCCACGCTCGGGCCTCGTCCAGATAGCCGGTGTTCATCAAGGAAAAGAGCGTGAAGGTGGCGTCCCGCAGCCAGCAGAAGCGATAGTCCCAGTTCCGCACGCCGCCGAGATGTTCGGGAAGTGAAGTTGTGGGAGCGGCAACGATTCCACCGGTCGGAGCATAGTTCAAGGCTTTGAGCGTGATCAGCGAACGTAAGACGGCGTCACGCCATTCACCCCGGTAGGTGCAGCGGCTTGACCATTCCCGCCACCATTTTTCGGTGCCGAGTATTGCCCACCAGGGATCGATCGGCGCCGGCATCTCTTCGTGAGATGGATGCCAAATCATAGTGAACGATTCACGTTGTCCGGCGGTCACTACAAAGTCAGCGACGATCGTAGCGCCTTCTCGCCGTAACGGCACGGGGGTGATGAGCAAAGCTCGATCGGGACCGCCGATGGCTGACATACCGCCATCGATCCGCTGAATCCACGGCAAGATCGCGCCGTAGTCGAAGCGGACGATGAACTCCATCCGCATCCGCACTTGGCCGCGTTTTCCTTCCACGACGCGGACGAGATCCGGCGCCTGCACCCGCATTGGCATGCAATCGGTGACGGTTACCGCGCCTTCGTCCGTCTCGTAGTCGGTTTCGAGAACGAGCGTTCCCTCGCGATAATGTCGTCGGATGGAGCGGGGTTCGGATGCCGGAGTCAATAGCCAACGGCCATGTTCCGGCGTCCCAAGAAGTGCGGCAAAACATGCGCCTGAGTCGAAACGTGGGACGCATAGCCAGTCAATAGAGCCGTCACGGCTCACCAAAGCCGCCGTGTGGCAATCGCCAATCAATGCGTAGTCTTCGAGTCGAGAGGCCATGGGACGTTCCGTCGCTCCATCGCATCCCAGGTTGAAGTGGGAATTGGTTGATGCTTCGATCCCTGCTCAGCGAACCTGCACCAAAATCCGATTCGCCCGGATCGGCAGATCGGTCTCCACCCGAACGACGTGAAGAGCGATCTGCTTATCATAAAAGTAGTCGGCTTCACCACAAAGGACGAGGCCATCTTCCTCGTATTTAAATGAGAAATGACGGATGCGGCCGCGCAGTCTGTCGCGAACTTGAGCTTCTAGCTGGGTGAGATCCGGTGCGGTGATCTCGCTCTCAACCACGCCACGTTCTTGAAAAATTTGCGGCATCATGTGGGTGCTGTCCATTAGCTCGGATGCGTGATTGATGTCTTGGGGAAACGTCAGTTGGACTAAGGCGGCTAAGGTTTTTCATCTACTTCGAAATGAATCGCTTGCCACCGATCAAGTTTGGCTGTTTTCGAGTCTTATTCTCAGATAGGACAAAAGATCTCCCGGTAAATTAGCCCCTATCCTTCTACTTACTATTGTCTAGTTGTTGAACAAGATGTATTCCGAGGTTGGATCGAGCACCGCATCACCGGGAGATGTCGATAATAGATGCAACCAGCATGCCAAACAAGTTTGTTTCGGGCGAGAAGTCGAAAGGTTGTGTACGAGCGGGGTTCGAATCGACTTAAAGTATTACCTAGTAAGCATTAGCAATGAGCACGCCCTGATCAGTCACGGCACTGAGTTACTAGCTGACGTTCTACGAAACATCAGGCAATTTCCGAATCGGCAGCGAGTTTCCCATCAATGTGTAACCCTCTTCCCAGCACTGCGACCTAGAAGAATTCGCAATCAACCGGGCTGAGGGACCAAAGTTGGTTCTGCGGCAGAAATGCGAACGGATTCTGATTGCGCCCGACGAGATTCGATCTCCGCCTCGGGGGCCGCCATTGCGGCGTTTCGGCAATGGCCTGAAATGGTGAGGACGGGGCAGGGGGACTTGCGGACAATCTGTTCCGCCACGCTGCCCATGAGGAGTCGCGACAATCCGGTGCGGCCATGGGTTCCCATCACGATCAGGTCCGCATTGATCTCGCTCGCCACGTGCAAAATCTGTCCAACTGGCTCGCCGTCTTCCAGCCGCCTTTCAATCATCAGGGAACCGGCTGAGACGTTCGCGCGTTCAAGTTGTTCCTGCAGCTCTTGAAGCAGGAACTTCGTATGGTCGGGCACGTTCCCGTCGGCAAAAGCGATGTCTGGCGGCGCCATGACGTGAAGAATCACGAGTTTAGCATGGTAATCTCGTGCCAGGGAACACGAGAGATGGAAAGCATTCGCGGCGAATGCCGAGAAGTCGGTCGGGTGAAGAATCGTACGGATGGCAAGCATATGATGCGCTCCTTGGGAATCGATGGCAAAAGACATTTGTTAGTTCGACATGTTCGCCACGTCGATTCCGAGAGCCGTGGCTAACTGGATCTGATGATCCTGTTCCTGAACGAGTATCTCTCGAATGTGCTCTGCCATGGCAAATTCGCCGAGTGCCTCGCATTGACGAACGCGATCTCGGTAATGCTTCACGGTTTCGTTTTCATTGTCCAGGTCGAAGCGAAGCATTTCTTCCGCCTTGTTAGAAATCTTCACCGGTTTCGGCGTGACGCAAGGCGTGCCGCCGAGATAGTCGATCTGCTTGGCGATCGCCAAGGCGTGCTGGAGCTCTTCCCCCGCGTGGATTTCCAACTCGGCAGCGATGTTCATGTATTGCGCGCCTTTGAGCATTTGGGAATACACGACATAGCCGATTACCGCCTGATACTCGCGTGCCAGATCCTCGTTGAGCAGGTCGATGAGTTGTTGCCGGCTCAGGTGCTGTGTTTGCTCGGTAACCTGGGGCGTTTTGGAATTGAGCGTTTCAGCCATCGGAAGCTCCTTCGTTGCGTTCTGAATATCGATCGGCCAAGTGCCGAGACTTTCGAGGATGTTCTTGCTGAGTGATGCAAGTGCTGTGCCGTGACGGTCGAACCCCGAGCCGACTTGAATGGCGGCTTTTGCAGAACGCTGACGCTGAAGCTTGAGAAGTGAACTGCCGATTGATCCGAAGCCGACGCCTTATTCTTTCCCTCTCGGCTTTTGCATCATCAGGTCTTCGATAACCTGCTCCTTTTGGCTGATCGCCGAAACCGCTCGGCATCACATTTGCCTTATTGTGCGCCGGAGACCACATTCTCCCTCCCTCGCGGCCGGGAATCGGCCGAGACTTTTTCAACACGGGGTGACATCATGGCTGCTACAACCAGTCCGACCCGGCAGAAATGGGAAGGCCGCTGGGACCAACTCGTCGGCAAGGCCAAAAAGGCCTGGGGCGACTTGACCGATGACGACATCATGAAAGCGAAAGGCGACTACGAAGAGTTGCTGGGCCAGATCAAGACGCGCACCGGCCGCACGCGTGAAGAAATCGAAAAAATGCTCGACGAATAGCCAAAAGTCTTGTCCAAAAGAGGGGACAATCGCAATCCCGCTAGTGCGGTCGGTTGCGGGTGTCCTCTCTCTATTTGAGGAGCCGATTCCATGAAGATCTTTCATTGCGATAACTGTCAGCAAGTGGTTTTCTTCGAGAATGTGCGATGCGTGAATTGCGACCATATTCTGGCTTATTTGCCGGACTCCATGTCGATCGGCTCGCTCGAACCGGTAGATGACGTGACTTGGCGGTCGCCTGCTTAAAAGCCGGATAGCACTCTCTACCGGCTCTGCGAGAACTATTCGAAGCATGACGTCTGCAATTGGGCGATTCCCAAAGATTGACCCACACAAGCTTTGCTCGTCCTGCCGGCTTACACATGTGATTCCGGATCTGGGAAAACCCGGGCAAAAAGAAGCATGGTATCGCCTGGAGACCGCCAAGCGCCGGTTGGTGTATAGCCTCCTGAATCTTGATGTTCCCGTTTTGAACAAGCTCGACGATTCGAAAGATGGATTGTCGTTCGAATTCCTCGCGGATCCTGATCCGGACGGCAAGGACGCCAAGCCAGTTCTCACCGGCCATGCCGACGGCGTCATCACGATCAACCTGGCGGAAGCGGACAGCGCGGAACGCGAGAAACGCCGGATCGAAATGAACGGGCCATACCGCACTGTTCTCGGCCATTTCCGCCATGAAGTGGGGCACTACTACTGGGATCGCTTGATTCGAGACAGCGATCGCCTCGCCGATTTTCGCGCCCTGTTCGTCGACGATCAGAAGGACTACCAGGAAGCGTTGAAGCATCACTACAGCAAGGGGCCGAATCCGGAATGGCAGCAGCAATACGTGAGCGCCTACGCTAGTGTTCACCCCTGGGAAGACTGGGCAGAAACCTGGGCTCACTACCTTCACACGCACGACGTCCTGGAATCCGCTTACGCGTGCGGTCTCACGCTTCGACCACGGGGGGCGAATGAGCCGAAAATCAAAGCCGTTCCGCGACCGCGTCCCGATCGACCGGAATCGTTCAACCACATGATCAAGTGCTGGTTTCCATTGACCTACCTCTTGAACAACTTGAATCGCGATCTGGGCCTGCCCGACGGTTATCCGTTCGTTCTTTCGGAACCGGTAATCGAAAAGTTACGATTCGTTCACGAAACGATCGGTTCCGCAAGTTCCTGATCGAACCGCGCCACGCGTTTCGCAGCGATCGGCAGGACCATTCCCACTGATCGCGGATTTTCCAGGAGAACACGTGTTTGGGAGGAGGAAATCACGAGTTTTCACGTCGGTTGTCGACATGGCATGGATGTTGCATCTGAATGGGTCATGTCGAAATGCGTCGGGCATTTCCCAACGTGCGATTCGAGACGCGGGGCGTTTCGATGAACCTTCACTGGAGGATGCAGTCATGAATGCGACCAACTTGCAGGGCAACTGGAACGAAGTCAAAGGCAAGGTCAAAACCAAATGGGGCCGCCTTACCGATGACGACCTGATGCAGGCCGAAGGCCGTAAAGATCGGCTCGTCGGCATGATTCAACAGCGTTACGGCATCGCTCGTGAAAAGGCCGAGGAGCAACTCGACGAGTTCATGGGCGGAGCCGAAGGCTGGATGTCCCGTGCCAAAGAAGGCGCTCAGGACGTCGTGGCTCGCGCCAAGGAAGGCGCTCATGATGTCGTCGAAAAGGGCAAGGAAGTCGTCGAGAAGGGCAAGGAGTATGTCGAGAAGGGTAAGGATTACGTTCAGAACACCAACGCCTCCCAGATGGCGACGGATCTGAAGGACCTGATCGGCCGCAATCCCGTCCAGTGTGCGATCATCGGCCTCGGGCTGGGGTTCCTCATTGGCCGCCTGCTCACTTCCTCCAAAGGGAGCTAACTCGTGAAACTTTCTACTCTGCTTCAGATCATCGGCTCCGGTTCGGTCCTGATGGTCGTGGGCGTGGCCTTGATTTTATTCGGGGCCGCGTACGGCTTTAGCGCCGGAACGGGCGTGCCCTTATGGGTCTCACTCGTGGGACTCGGGCTGTTAGCGACGGTCGTTGGCATCTTCGTCATCGATCGCGGCAGCGTGGAAGCAGAAGAAGAAGTGAAAAAGTTGCCGATGATCGATGCTCTACGCAGCCCTTACTTGTTGCTGGGAGCATCTGTCGTCGTCGGCCTCCTCGTCGCCCGGCTTACGCGCAAACGGCCCGTGATTGTCGAACATGCTACAGTTCGAGAGATCGACGAGGAGCCGCCGGTTCCGCTCGTCGACGAGACGTTGAAGAAAACTGAGGGGCTTAATATCCCCAGTTTAGTGAGCGCCCACCTGCTTCAACTCGGCGCGATGGCCGGCGACATGGCCATCAATTTGGGAATGAAGTCGCTCGGCATTCCGTCCATGAGGGAACTCCTCGACGGAATTCTCGGCGGAGAGGAGCCGAAGAAAGCCACCCCACCCTCGCCAGAACCGGTCGAGTCCTTCGATGAAGAATCGAATTCAAATGTTAGAAGTCGTTTCTCCATGCAGCACGCCCATAACGGAGCTCATCGTGACGACTTTGACCCGCTCATCCACTAACGGTGCCGGGTGGATTGCCCCGAGCAACCCGCCTTTCATCTTCGTTACGATTCTTAAAAGGAGATCCAGCCGATGGTGAGCATCAATCCAGACCCCCATGCCTCAGGGTATAAATTCAGCCCGACGTATCACGTGACGGCGATTTTCGACAATGTCAATTCCCTACCGGCCGTGCTTGAAGATCTGCGGGAGGCGGGAATCGAGGAGGAAGACGTCGAGGTTTACGTTGGCGACGAGGGGGCGCAGCGACTTGACAATCGCGGCAAACGTCATGGCGTCATCGTCCGCGCACTACATGATCTCGTCATGCTGCTCTCCGATGAAACCGCGATCCAGGCGAAGTTTGTCAAGGCGATCCAAGCGGGAGGCCATGTCGTATCGATCGACACGGATGGCGACGCGGCGAAAAAAAGCATTGCCATGGCGACCTTGGCGACCAGCGGCGGTAAGGATGTGTCGTACTGGGGAGCCGTGGCCTTCGAAGGCCAGGCTGATGAGCCCACGCAGTAGACCGTCTGAAAATGATCATGTGAAGAAGCTCCTTCAGGAGCTTCTTCTTTTATTTGGTCTTATTCGAGCGCATGTTGTTTGCGGTGGTAGGGGCCATCATAGACCTGTGTGCTCTTGAACTGTTCGTGCCGCCCATCGCCTGCGGCCGGTTTCACCTTTTCCAAAAGCTTCTTGAGCTCCTCGCCCTCCAGCGGCTTGAAGTCGCGGGCGATGGCGATGTCTTGCTGAAGCACTTTCATCGAATCAATGCCGACGACCAGTGAACTGATGGGTTGCGACAGCGAGTAACGAATCGCCTCGTCGACTGTGCAGACCTTCTCCGCAATCAGTCGGCCGCCCTTTTCCTGGTTGCCGCCGCCCAGACTCTTCATGCCGATCGCGCCCATTCCCTTTTCTTTCAACAAGGGGAGCATCTCCTTGGCGAAGCTGCGATAATAGTAATCGCAGATGTTAATCGGCATCTGCACCGTGTCCCAGGCGTGCTTATCGAACATCATCTTGTGGATGTGCGGCGACTTGTGCCCCGTGTAGCCGATGAAGCGGACCTTCCCCGCCTTCTGCGCCTTGAGAGCCTCGGCCAGCGCCCCCTTCTCGACGATCCACTCCGGGTCGTTGTCGTAGTTGATCTCGTGGAACTGCCAGAGATCGATCACATCGGTCTTCAATCGGCGCAAGCTGTCATCGAGATGCTGGCGCGTTCCCGCGGCATCACGGGCACAGTTCTTGGTCATCAGGAAGACCTTTTGCCGTTTCCCGGCCTGAGCGAGGGCTTGGCCCATGATCTCCTCGCTGCCGCCGTCGTGATAATCCCACGCATTGTCGAAGAAGGTGATCCCCTCGTCGATCGCGGAGTGCATGATCTTGATTGCTTCGTCCTTGTCCTTGACGTCGCCGATGTGCCAGCCGCCGAGGCAGAGGGTCGAGACCTTCACCCCCGTCTTGCCCAGCGGCCGGGTCGGCAGCCCTTTATGGGATGCATCGTCGCCGAGCGCGGCCGAGCCCAGCAGTCCCACGGCAGCGGTGCCGGCCATGCCTTCTTTTAAAAAGTCGCGGCGAGTTTCGTTCGAAGTGCTCATCAGTGTCTCCTCAAGGTGACGAATCGTCCTGTGTTAGGCTATGCGATTCGGTTAACCCGGTCGAGCGAAGAATCGCGGCACCGATGGAGGCAATGTCAAAGGGAGCCCTCAGTTCCAGTGGTTTCAATCGGTTTCTCCGCGTCGATCACAAACGCCAGGGCAATGGCGCAGCCGTAAGAGACCGCCGCGGTCACGAACACCGCGGACCAACTGAACTCGCGCTGTACCAACCCCAGGATGAGCGGGCAGCAGGCCGCGCCGAAATTCCCCCACATGTTCGCCCAGCCGAGCACGGGACCAACGCGCTGGCCGCCGATGTCCTGAGCGATCGCCCAAATCGCGGGGATCGCCAGGTCGGTGCCGAGCGTGACGACGCAGAGCGCCGCGACAACCGCCCACGCCGAGTCGGCCGTCGCGCAGAACAGGAACGCCGCGGCGCATCCCGAAGCCCCCAAAATGATGGGCACGATTCGGCCGCGCTGAAGGCCAAGTTTGCGGATCAGCCAGTCGGTGAGAAAGCCGCCGGCGAACATGCCGATACAGCCGACGAATCCCGGCAACGATGACAACAACCCTTTTTCCGAGCCGGTCTTTTTGTGGACGTTCTGCAGGTAATCGGGAAACTGGGTGATCAGGAAGGCCCAGCCGAAATTGATGAAGAACTGCATCAGGCTGAAGGCCCAGAGCGTGCGGCTGCGGAGGAAGATGCCCAGGGGTGTTCTGCTCGGCAATGCGGCGGAAACCTTATCCGGCATGGCAGCCTCCGCCTCGTTCGCCCAGGGATGCAGCGCCGGTCGATCACGAACCACCCAATAGAAGACAACGGACCAGAGGATGCCGATGAGGCCGAAGAGCACCAGCACCACGCGCCAGCCCGGCACCGCATTTCCGTTCCAGATAATGGCGCCGGCGAACAGGACGACGAGTGCGGGGGTGAGCAATTGACCGAGAGCCCCGCCAAGCCGGCCGCCCAGGGAGACTACGCTGTTAGCGAAGCCGCGTCGGGCGACCGGGAACCAGCCCTTGATGATCGACGCGGCGTTCGGATAAGCGCCGGCCTCGGTCACGCCCACGGCAAGCCGGGCGCCAATCAGTGCGGCAAAGCCGCCCGCCATGCCCGAGATCGCGGTGAAGAATGACCAGAGAAATAGGTACAGGGCCAGCATCCGGCGAAACCCGAAACGAATGCCAAATACCCCGGCCGGAACCTGCGAAAGGGCGTAGGACCAGAAGAAGGCACTCTTCACCCAGTCCATTTCTCCCTCGGTCAGTTTGAGATCGGATTGGATATCGCCGGACACCTGCGCGATGCAGACGCGGTCGATGTACATGAAGATCGCCATCACGGCCGTGACGGCGAGAACGAGGTAGCGGACCGACGTTGGTTTTTGAGACATGGAGTTCAATTCTACGAAAACGGATGGGCAAGCCGAGCGGGGCAGGCAACCGGGCTATTATTGAGGCCGGCGGGCAGGTCGATTTCACCAGTCAGCCGGGTCACGACTTCTTCCACCGCCGTCTTCGGCTTTTGCGTGGTCGAACTCGCTCGGAGATCGTACGACCTGATCAGCGGGCAACGGTCGCGTGATGCCGGGTCCGACCACGAACTCAAGAGTGCTGATCGATCGAACTCTACGCGGCGCGGGCCTGGATCGCTCGCTGAAGATCGTCATCGAGTCATTCAATGCTGGCACCATCGTTCGTTACGTTGAAGTCGGCCTGGGCATCGCGGTCGTCTCGATCAGTCCGGCTTTACGACGGCAACTGCAGACGTCTTCGAGGATGCACCCGATCCTGGCCATTCGCGACATCTCATCGATGTTCGATAGCGAGTCGTTGATCATCGCCCATCGCCGCGGCCGTATGCTGCTTCCACATGCCAAATCGTTCCGGCAAATGGTGCTCAAAGTTTTAGCGCCAGTGCCGATGCCCCGGAAGAAGCACCGGTAATCTCTAAAATGCCTCCAACCCGCCCACGGAGGTTTTCTCATGCGACTCTCTTTCACGCTGGTCCTATTCCTTTTCACCACACAATACGCCGCGGCCGCGGAGCCGGCTTACGAGCGTCGTTGGGTCTACTGCTCGCACAATCTTCTCGTGGAGAAGAATGTCGATGATTTGATTGCGATCATTCAACGGGCCGAGAAGGCCGGCTACACGGGAATCATGCTCGCCGACTTCAAGTTCAACATTCTCGGCCGCATGCCGGAGAAGTATTTCAAAAACGTCGAGCGCGTCAAGAAGGCGGCTGCCGACGCCAAGCTTGAAATCATCCCCTCTCTTTTTCCGATCGGATACAGCGATGGCTTGCTCTATCACGATCCGAACCTGGCTGAGGGAGTGCCGGTCAAGAACGCCCCGTTCCTGGTGAAGGGCAAACAGGCGAAGTTAGCCTCCAAGCCTCCGGCATTCCAGAACGGGGAGCTTGAGAAATCCAGTAAGGATCGCTTCACAGGCTTCCGTTTTCAAGATGATCCGGGTGTCGCCACCTTTGCGGACAGTGAGGTTCGCCACGGCGGGAAGTCATCTTGCCGCATGCAGGATGCCAAAGGCAACTGCCGGCTGATGCAGACCATCAAGGTGCGGCCTTGGGCATGCTACCGCTTCTCGTGCTGGTTGAAGACAAAAGATCTCAAGCCGTGCGAGTTCAAACTCCTGGCGCTGCCGACCAGCAAGGGCGGCCGGGGACTGACCTTTCACGAGATTCATCCCAAAGAGACTGAGGATTGGACACAAATCGAGGTGGTTTTCAACAGTTTAAACGAATCGGAAGTGAATCTTTATCTCGGCGTTTGGGGTGGGCTGCAGGGCAAGCTGTGGATTGATGACATCAAGGTCGAAGAACTCGAACTGGTCAATGTGCTGCGCCGCGATGCCTGCCCGCTGGTGGTAACGAGCGAAGACGGCACGACCGTCTACGAAGAAGGCAAAGATTTTCAGCCGGTCCGTGACGAGCAGATATTCAAGGCCCAAGGGGGTGGTTACGACTTCAAGCACGCTGGCCCTGTGATCAAGCTCCCGGAAGGCTCACGCATCAAGGATGGCGACACGCTTCTGGTCTCCTGGTATCACCCGATTGTCGTGCATGGCTTTCAGGTGGCGGCCAGTTTGAGCGATCCCAAAGTGTTCGACCTATTGCGCGACCAGGCCAAACGAGTCAATAATCTTTTTCAACCCAAGACATTCTTCATGGCCCACGACGAGATCCGCGTGGCCGGCTGGTGCAAACAAGCGGAGAAATCGGGTAGAACTCCCGGTCAGTTGCTGGCGGATAATGTATCGCAGTGTGTCAAGATCCTCAAGGAGACGAACCCGAAGGCGCGGATCGCGGTATGGTCAGACATGTTCGACCCGAATCACAATGCGGTGGATCAATATTACCTGGTGAACGGCTCGCTGAAGGGCTCGTGGGAGGGGCTGCCGAAAGACGTGATCATCGCCAACTGGAATGGCGGCAAAGGGGCGGCGAGCTTGAAGTGGTTCGCGGACCGCGGTCACGAACAAATCATCGCCGGCTATTACGATGGCGACCTTCGCAATTTTCAACAATGGGACGAGGCACGCAAAGGAATCCCCCATGTGACCGGTTTCATGTACACCACCTGGCAGCACCGGTACAATCATTTGGAAGAATATGGCCAGGCGCTCAAAAAATAGAGCGTTGCCATGGGCAATTGGGGCGACCGCATGCTGGACTTTCTTGCTCTTCTACTTCTTGACGCCGCTGAGGATCTCGGAAAACTCACCCGCGTTGCCGGCGAACGAGGGGACCGGGATGTCGTAGCGGTGGAGCATGGTGAGGTAAAGATCGCCGAGCGGGCGCTCGGCCGGCTGCTTGATGAAACGGCCGTGCTTCAGGCCGAGGTTCTTGCCGCCCGCCAGAATGGTGGGGTAGTTGCGGGCGTTGTGGGTGGTGCTGGTGCCGCTGCCGTAGAGCGCCATGGTGTTGTCGAGCAGACGCGATTCGCCTTCGCGGATCGAACCGAGACGTTGCAGGAAGTAAGCGAACTGTTCGGCTAGATAGCGGTCATACTTCGCCCAATCCAAGGAGTCGTTGTCGTGGCTGAGGCCGTGATGACCGCCCTTGCAGACGCCGGAGAGCACAGGAAATCGGTCGCAGACGCCGACGCCGTCTTCCGCGCACATCTGGTAGGCGGCGGCACGCGTCGTGTCTGTTTCGAACGCCAGCACGATCAAATCGAGCATGGTCCGGATGTAGTCGGTCGGTCCCTTCGGGGAGACGTCGAGGTTGATCTTGGTGCGATCGACCGACGGCAGCGCTTTGCCGAGCCAGTCTTCGGCGCGCACCAGCCGGTCTTCCACTTCGCTGAGAGATGACAGGAACTCATCAAGCCGTTGCTGGTCGGGCCGGCCGAGGTTATTGCGCAGCGAGCGCGAGTCATCCAGTAGGAAATCGACACGACGGCGTCCCGAGGCCAGCGCTCGCTTTCGCGCGTCAAGGTCGCCGCTTGCGGGCGGCTCGAAGAGACGTTCGAAAATTCGGCTCGGAATCGACTCGGCGGGGATGGCCCGGCCCTGGGCATCGAAGGAGATGGTGGTCGAACGGCTCTTGGTTCCGACTCCGCCCTGGCTCGAAAGGACTAGCGAGGGGATGCGGGTCTGAGAGGCGTAGCGGCGGGCGATCGCCTGGTCGATCGAAATCGAGTTTTCCAGATTGACGCGGATGTCAGCCCCCGTGAGCCAAACGTCGACCGTGTTATGCCCGACGAGTTGCCGACTCGAGGGATGCGACAGCCCGCTAAAGATGGTCATGTCGCCACGATGCGGCGCCAACGGTTCAAGTGATTTAGTTAGTTTATAGTCCGAGCCGTCGGTGTGAGGGAACCAGTGCCAGTCCTCGTAATGCGGCTTGCCCTTCGAAGGCAATGCCACGCCGTTGCCGAAGAAGAAGGCAGCAAATCGCTTCGGCCGCTGGACGGCGGGAGCGGCGTGCGACATCGCTTCCAGGTAAGGCAACGCCAGCGACAGGCCCGCGCCGCGGAGGAAGGTTCGTCGATTGAGTTGCCAGGAGGGACTTGGCATGGTGGGTCACCTTACGGTACGTGGCGAAAACGAATGACTGGCGGGGATCAAATCGATCATGGCGGGGAGGTCATGCTACCTAAAGAATATCAGATTCTACGGTCGGTGCTAGTTCTTTTTTGGTCGTTCTTTGCTGTCCGCAGGGGCGCGGCGCCGTCAGCGATTGGTCAGTTCTTTCCAGGCCCAGAGACAGGCGAGGAAGAAGCGTTTGCCGTCTGAATCCGGCAGAGCGGAAAAGTTCGCGATGACGTCCTGCGCTTGCTCAATCAGCATGAGAACCTCAGATCGTTCAAACCGTTCGTTGCGGTCATAGTCGGCGTGATTGCGCTGTTCTTGAAGTTCCTTGAACACCACCGCGATCTCGCGAATCGACGCACGGATAGGATATTTGCCCGCGGCGTCGCGCGGGAGCCCTTTGATAATCGCGTCCTTCAAAGTCCCGCCGGCGAAACTGACGGACGCCTGTTTCATGACGTTGTGGACAAACGCGCGACCCAGCGTGTAACGATAAACCGCTTGGCCATGTTGCCGTCCGAATATGAGGCTACACGATTCCTCCACGAGAAAATGAAAAAGAGCATAGTAGGCCGACGATACGGCACGGCGAAGGTTTACTTGCTTTGGCTTTCGTGCATCCACCTTGGCCAGCATCTCGGCCTGTGCGAACAGGTCCTCATGCATGGCTAATCCTCATCCTCCTCAGCAAGCTCACTCGGCTTGGCAAATTTGAAATGAGGAAACAAATTGATGCCGTACTTCAGCAAGTTGTCGTAAACGGCCAGCTTAAACTTGCTGATGTCTCCACCCCTTATCTTCTCGACGTCGGTTGAATCGTCGAGAAGCACCGAAATGCGCAACGCGGGATCGCCGTCCCAATCCGTATAGTCCTCCGCCTCGATCTTGAGAATGTGCATCCCCGGCGGGACGGGTAATTTCGTCAGGTCGAGGGCGTCGTGAATGTCAACGGTTAGCGGCATGGCGGAACTCCGTGCGGAACGTTACTCTCCCTTATCCGCATTATATTGCTCTACTTCGACTGAAACGGCTCGCTTGCCACAATCAACTCAATGAGTGCCGGTAGCCGGTCCTCGCGAGCTCGAAGCTTCGCCACGAGGCCATCGGCCGTCTCGACGTCCGTAAGCGTGAGTGAGCGCCCCAGGGCGTAGGCCATCACCTTGCGCAGCATCGTTCGACGAAAATCGTCGGATCTCGTCTTGAGCAGTTCATTCCGCAATTCTCCCATACCGTCGACCTTTACTCCGCTGGGTAATTCGGCTTTGGCTTCGACCGCGTGCGACGTCCGCCGCTTGCGCAGGTCGGCGCCTCGTCCGTCGCGTTGCCAGTTGCCGATGGCGTCGTATTCTTCGAACGCGATGCCCCAGGGGTCGATCTTTTGATGGCAACCCATGCAGGATGTGTTGCTGCGATGGAGGGCGAGAGCCTGGGGAATTGTCAAGTTCTTCACGCTCGGCTGATCGCGGTTGAGCTCCGGAACATTCGGCGGCGGGGGCGGCGGTGTTTCGTCGAGCAGGTTCTTGAGCAGCCACATGCCGCGCTTGATCGGGTGCCCGTCTCGGCCGTCGGACAGACCCGTCAAGATGCTGGCATGGGTCATGACGCCGCCGCGGTGGTGAGCCTCGTCGAGCTTGACCTTGCGGAACTGCAGCCCAGTAACGCCCGGAATGCCGTAATGGGTCGCCATGACGTCGTTGATGCAAGTGAAGTCCGAGGCGAGGAAATTGAAGATGCTCAGATCGCCGCGCAGGACTTCGCCGAAGAAGTGAATCGTTTCCAGCCGCATGGACGCCGCGAGTTGATCGTCGAAGCTGGGATAGCGGTCCTTGTTGATGGTGACCCGCTGAAGGCGATCGAGTTCCAGCCATTGCTCGGTGAACTGCTCGATGAACGCCCAGGCTCGGGGGTCTTTGATCATGCGGCGAATTTGTTCGGACAACACGGCAGGGTCACGCAATTTCCCCTGGTCCGCCAGGCGGCGGAGCGTCTCGTCGGGCATCGTGCTCCAGAGCAGGTACGAGATGCGCGATGCCAGCTCATGATCGGTCAACTTCTCCTTCGCGCTGCCGGTACGGCTGGCCGGCAGGCCCAGAAATCGGGGCGAACTTAGAACGACGCCAAGCGTTTCACGAATGCTGTCTTCCAAAGTCTCGGCGGTCTCGCGTGCTTTGGTCCAGTATTTCATGAGCCGATCAAGTTCGGCCGGGGCGAGAGGACCGCGATAGGCGCGCTCGGCAAACCGGCCGATGACTTCGCGAGCATACGCCGGCTCGGGCAGATCTTTTTTGGCAAACAGGATGTTGGTGTGTGTCGCGGGCGGCCAGGTTTCGAAATAGGGGCTCTCGAACTCGATCCACTCGATCTTCAGCCTGGGTGGCAGTTTTTCGTCCTTGATCGCCTTGGCCGAGTTCCACGCCGCCACCACAGCGGAGTTCTTATCGTTCAACGTCCCCGTGTTCGGAACGGAGACGTTTTCCATCCGCACCCGGAACTCGTAAGTCCGGAAATCGGTGTGATCGATGACGATCGGCTCGCCGATGATTCTCAACTCGACGCCGTGAAAGTTCGTGGAACCCACGGCCATCGTCAGGACGGGGATGCGGGAGGAGTCCGCCTCTTTGTCCGGTTCGACCCGTGCGGCCCGGACCTTGATGCGCGTCTCGCCCTTGCGGAACGCTTGATGGAAACCGAAGGCGTAACAGCGTTCGGGCATCTGCACGGCCGCTTCACCAAATCGCCGAATCGCGGACGGCGCCAGCGCCTGCTCCCATACCTTGTTGTCTTTGTCTTTATCCTTGTTGGGTGCCGACATGTTCCAGATGCGGAATGCCTTGCCTTTATTGGTGTCGTATTCGAACGACGCACCCGGCTGGCCCTCGGGCTTTGGCAGCGGCTTCGCTTCGAAGTCGGCGAATTTCTCGCCGACGGAAAGTCGATAACGATGAACCACGGGGGCCGGGCCCGTGACGATCGCCTCGGAGAGAGCTTCATCCGCGATTTGTAAGTACGTTTCATACTGAAGCGGCGACATCCGCAGGGCGTCGCCATCGTTGCGGAAGCCCTCTTTCGACCGGCCGTCTTCCGGAAGCCTCGCACTGAATTCGATCGGCAGGCCGAGCAGATCTTGCATCGTTCGCTCGTACTCCCGGCGCGTCAAGCGGCGGAAGGTGTGGGCCTCATTCTTGGCAAGCGCAGCATGTCGGCGCTCTTGGACAAGCCAGGCCGTCATCAACGCGCGCTCTTCTTTCTTGAGGGTGGATTCTTTCGCGGGAGGCATATCGCCGAAGTTGAGCCGATCGAGCACATCGCGCCAGTGATCGCCGTCGTTGCCTTTGACGAAATCGGGATCGAGCTTGTCGATCCGCAAGTCCCCCTTGGGCTTGACGGCGCCATGACAGCCATGACAGTGCTTCTGAAAGAGCGGGGCCACGCGCGCGAAAGGAACGGCTTCGTCCGCGGCAAGCACCATCGGCGCGGTTCCCGCCAACAGAGCGAAGGATGCGAACAACCATCCCGACGTCACTCGGCAAAATGCGAACATGGTAGTTGATCTCGATTGCGGATCGTCAAACCTAAGGAGGCAAATCAGAGGCGGGAAGGCGAGGAAGTACAACAATTATTAGATGGCACCCGGCGACGAAAAGCAATGCATATTTCGCAGGAGCGAGGCGCTCGAATGCTCGCGTGTTCCTTACTTCGGCGTGTCGGGTCGAATCGCTCGGACAGTACACTCAACAGCGATGCCTTCATCGCAGTTCGAGCCTGGCCCTTTCTACTGGCCCTTCTGAATCGTCAACATCGTCCCCATGCCCGCCTTGATGACAACTTTCGGCGCCGTCACCAGTCCCCATTTGTCGGCGATGACGGTGAGGAGGAACCGACTGCGAGCGCGGCGAGGGTCCAGAACATGCGAAAGGTCATGGAAAGTCTCCTGGGGCGGCTAATTGTTGAGTTTTTTATAACAGAGCGTAGAGTAATCTGCTCTTATAGGGAAGGAATAGCCCAATCGATGGTATGCTGAGTGGCATTCGACAGTCTGAGAAAGGAACCCGCCGATGCTCACCTTTCCCGCCGCGGATCCCATAAACTTGTGCGACGGCCCCTCGCGCCGTAACTTCCTCAAGCTCGGCGCCCTGGGTATCGGCGGCCTGACTCTGGCTGACCTACTTCAACTGAAAGCACGCGGCGCCGTCAACTCCCAGTCCAGTTCGAAAGCGGCCATCTACGTTTACCTGTGGGGCGGACCCAGCCACATTGATACGTATGACATGAAGCCCGACGCCCCGGTCGAGTATCGCGGCGAGTTCAAGCCAATCAAGACCAACGTCCCCGGTTTCGACATCTGCGAGTTGATGCCGCTCCAAGCCCAAATCGCCGACAAGCTGGCCCTCGTCCGCAATCTGAAATTCAACCCGAACTTCCATGACCCGGTCGAGTTGTTTTCGGGGTACCGCAAGCCGGCCGAGTCGGGCTCCGCTGTCCGGCCCGACTTTGGCTCCGTCGTCAGCAAGTTGCAGAGCGGCTCCCGCCCGCTCGATTTGCCGCCCTACATCGCGCTCGACAAGAAGGCAGGCTACGAGTACCGCAACGGCCCCGCCTACCTGGGGCTGGCCCACAAAGCGTTCGTGCCCGGAGACAATCTGGAGAGCCTGGCGCTGCCGAAAAGCGTGACGCTTGAACGACTGAATGACCGCCAAGTGCTCCTGCGCAGTTTCGACCAGATGCGCCGCGATCTCGATGCCGGTCAGGGCGTGCTGGAGGGAATGGACTCGTTCACGACTCAGGCCCTGGAGATGATCACCAGCCCGCGGACGCGTGAGGCGTTCGATGTCAGCCGCGAGCCGGAACGGATACGGGCCCGTTACGGAGAGGGCGAGGCGCTGCGGCTTCTCCAGGCGCGCCGCCTGGTGGAGGCCGGCGTCCCCGTGGTGACCCTGACATTCGGGGGCGTGGTGCCGACATCCGTCTGTAAAGACAACATCAGCGCATCAAGTTGGGATACGCACCAGAATGGCTTCTCTTGCTTGCGTGCCAAGCTTCCCCTTCTCGACCGGGCGATTCACGCACTGATTACCGACCTTCATGCGCGCGGCATGGAAAAGGACGTGACGGTGATGATCGGCGGCGAAATGGGTCGGTATCCCGTGGTGGGCAAGGGGGGATGCGGCGCCTCACCTGACGGCCGCGGACACTGGACGCACGCCGGCTTCAGCCTGATCTCCGGCGGCGGCATGCAGATGGGGCAAGTGATTGGGCGGACCGACAAACTCGGGGAGCGGCCGGTGGGCGCCCCCTACACCCCGCAAAACCTGCTGGCAACTCTCTACCGCGCCCTGGGCATTGATCTCGCCACGACGTTGCCCGACCACACGGGCAGGCCGGTACACCTTCTCGACGATTGCGAGCCGATCAAGGAATTGATGTAAAAGCGAACGGCGTTGAGTCGCAAGCGCCCGGGTCGAATCCCTTTCCCGCACGACATCGCCAATCGTGGGTGAAACAGTCTTCACCCGTTGCATTCTTCCCGCTTGAAGATCGGCCTTCATTTCAAGATACTTGATCAGAGTGGCGGCGATGCGACGCTGATTTTGGCCCGGTGGTGTAATTGGCAGCCACGCAGGTCTTAGGATAGTCCCGCGGCGCACGCCCCAAGTGGCCAAAAATCGCCCAAAACACTGCGATTTATAGGGTTTTCGAGCGATGCCATTCGGTTGTCGAAAACCCCTCAATACCCCCTAGAACCGTCCCTCCCGGTTGTGATCACAACCGGTCATGTCAACGGGCATTAGTGCCAAAAGCGGTCCAGCAGTTCCTTCAAAACTCCCGATAATCCACCTCGATCGGCACGTCGAATTCCTCGCGCGGGATGAACCAAACGCCGTAGACTTGCTCCTCGTCGTCATCGTAAACGTCCTGACGGTCGTCGGGGGCTTCATCGACCAGCCGTGGCGTTCCGTCCGTCATCTCGATGCTGGCGATCGGTTCCATCGTGGTGCTCACTTCGCTCTCGGCTTCCGCCATGACGTCTGAATTCCGAGTTCCCGCCTCCTCCGCCGAACCTTCGCGAGGTGCGCCCGATGAGACCCGCCACCATCTGATCGGGCATCGTCCCGAGCAACTTGTTCTCCTCTGGCGTCCACTGACCTTTAGCGCGTTTGCATGCCGGGATGCCGAGAGCCCGCCGTCGTCGGGCAACGATTGTCCGCGATCGGCCAATGCTAAAAGCAACCGCCTGATCCTTCATCGTGCCCGGCAATGCGTCATCTTTAGACTTCCAGGGCCGGGCGGGTGAGCAGGCACCTCGCTCGGCAATCAGACACTTGATGGTCCGCTTGTGTGATTTGCTCCGCGCTGGGCGTTGGGCCGGTGTCAGGTTCAGGGGCTTCCCGCGCGTCACCTTCGCGCCTCGCTCGGATGCTGCGCGCTGCAGCCGTAAACTTCCCACGATACCGAACTTCCCTTCCACTTCGAGTGCTCGTCGCCACTTCCAAACGGTCTTTCCGGACACGCTAAACCAGAACTTCAACGCCTCGGTCGCTTCGATCTGAACGGCCCGAACAAGGTCCCCCGTCAAGATCGGCGACGGGGCCGAGAACCCTTCAAGCGGAATCCCCCTCGGCCAGGGGATGCGAGCATCGGTCCACGATGTTACGCGGACATTGCAACCGCGGCGTTGGCAAAAGAGGACGTCGTGACGCTTGACCCGAGGGGGAGCGTACCCTGACGCACTTTTGCATTGCCGTCGCTACTTCATAGGAAAACACTGGCGTCCCGTTGTCGTTCCGGTATGATCGGACGATCATTCCCCCGAGGTTGCCCCAATGAACGATCCGCACTTTCAGCCCACCGTTGCCGGTCCCGTTGAACTGTCGCCGAAGCAGACGCTCGTCGGCGATTCAACGCCCCAACCCGTTCCTTCACGCTCCCCCTTCCCGGAAATCCCCGGCTTCTCGATCGTCAAGAAACTCGGCGCCGGCGGCATGGGTGTCGTCTATCTCGCCGAGCAAGAAGGCATGAACCGCCGCGTGGCCATCAAAATGATCCGCGACGATGTCTTTTGCGGATCTGAGTGCGCACCCATGCGGGGGCGGCGGAAACCCTCTTGCGAGGTAAAGACCGCCACGAGCCCTTACCGCTTTTATGCTGGAACCGGTAACAGCGCGCGGAACATCTATTCGCTTGATTTTATCTGAGATATTTGCCAGAAAGGGTAACGAATTGCTTGGGACTTGCGCCGAAGACCGAGCGCTGACACCGATCGAAAAAAGAGAGCCAGTTGCGATCGTCAGAGGAGAGCCAGTCGTAGGGAGCTTTTCATCGTATTCTTCCCCTGAAATTCTCGAAGAATGTCTACTTCGCCGTCTAGTTCCCCGTGACAACTGGCCCCGCCTTCAAGATCGGAAATGGCTCTCTTCTTTCGATCGGTATCAAGCGCCGCCCTCAAGGTTCCACTCCTTGGGGGCTTCTTTTTGTGGCACCGTTTTTCGATAGATTCAAGGGCTTTTCACTAGCCCTTGAACAAGCGAGGTTTTCGGAAGGACTCGCGGATTGTTTTGAAAAACCTGAAATCCTTCGGTGAGTTGCGGTGTTTGATAAGTAGTAACACACTCAAGCACCCCGCCCAC
>Ga0105046_10002966_pt1 | contig 26857 bp, 21 predicted proteins | sample MAT03_FD_78385 | JGI IMG/M metagenome (GOLD analysis project Ga0105046, IMG submission 78385) | Freshwater microbial communities from Lake Fryxell liftoff mats and glacier meltwater in Antarctica - MAT-03 (megahit assembly) | ecosystem: Environmental > Aquatic > Freshwater > Ice > Liftoff... | reverse complement strand
CCTTCTAAACCTTCTAAACCCCCTCTAAACCATCTAAACCCCCTCTAAACCATCTAAACCATCTCGCTTATGCAACGTCGCAACTTTCTAAAAATACTTCCTGGCGCCGGACTGACCCCGTTTGTCGTCAACGGCTTTTCCATGCGCCCTTTTGCCAACACCCGTATGGCTGGTATCCTCAGCTCCTGCGATGGCGTCCAGGAACGCATTCTGGTGCTCGTACAACTCAAAGGCGGCAACGACGGGATAAATATGGTGATCCCGATCCCGCAATACGACCGGTACGTGGCCCTGAGGCCGACCATTGCCATTCCGGAAAGCGGTACGGGCCAGTACATCAACCTGGACACTACCCTGCCCAATGACAAACAGGTGGGGCTCCACCCGGCCATGACCGGGATCAAAGACCTGTATGACCGCGGTTGGGCCTCCTTGGTGCAGGCTGCGGGATACGACAGCATGAATCAGTCGCACTTCAAGGGCACCGATATATGGCTGTCCGGCGGTGGCAGCGAATCGTATGATGCGGCCAACCTCGCCTCCGGCTGGATGGGTCGCGCCTTGCAGGCTTTTTACCCCGAGGTGACAGGGGCGCCAACGCCCTACATGCTCGATCCGCTCGGCATCCAGGTGGGCGACCCAAATACTTCCCTGGGCTTCCACACCGAAACGGAACACCAGAATTCGATCAATCTGAGCGGGCAGGACCCTGCTGGCTTCTACTCGCTGGTGCAGACCATCGGCGGCGCGCCCTTGCTCAACGTTCCTGATAGTGATCATGGCGACGAGCTGGCCTATATTATGGGTGTCGAAAACAGCATCAATTTGTACGCCCAGCGCATTACGGAAGTGTTCAATGCCGGATCCAACGCCATTGCGTATCCGAACAATTCCTTCGCCAGCCAATTGAAAACAGTAGCCCGGATGATCCGCGGCGGCTGTAAAACAAAGGTCTATATATGCCAATTGGGCGGTTTCGATACGCACGGCGCCCAGATTGTGCCGGGCGTCACCAACACCGGCGCCCACGCGAACCTGCTACAAACGCTTTCCGACGGGATCAAGACATTTTTCGACGACCTCGAACAATTGGGCATCGCCGATCAGGTACTGTCTTGTACTTTTTCCGAATTCGGTCGCTGTGCTGCAGAAAACGGCTCCTTCGGTACCGACCACGGTACGCTCGCGCCTATGTTTGTTTTCGGGAAAAACGTTCGGCCCAAGGTGCATGGCACTAATGTCAACCTGGACGACCTGACCACCGACAACCAATTAAAAAACAAACAATTCGATTACCGCCAGGTGTTTGCCACACTCTTGCAGGACTGGCTGGGCGCCAATCCATACGTGATGCAGGAAGCTATGTTCGAGGGTTTCTCCAAGATGTTGATGGTCGACAAGGCCTACACGGTGAATGCCGACTGCTACTTTGGCGGTTCGCCCATTGTCAGTGATCCCTTCCGTCCGCGTTTTATGACCCTCTCCCCCAACCCGGCTACCACCAGTGTCGAACTGACCTACACCAGCGAAACGGAATTCGAGGCCCGGCTTTCCCTGCACAGCCTGGGCGGCCGCTTGGTATCCGTGAGCGCCGAGCAAATATTTGTGGGCGCCAACCTCTTCTATTTTGACGTATCCTCGCTGCCGGCCGGACCATATTTCATGCGGCTGGAAAACAAAACGAGTGGGAAAGCAGAGGTGCTGAAAATGGTGAAACAGTAGCAGTGGGCAGGGCCGACTGCTACTGCCCAATGCTCAATGCTGTTAACCTTAGACCTCTCCGAGCCAAATAACTGTTGCACGGATTGGCTACACCAAACGTTGGGCCGCTCCGAGGCCTTAGGTTAACGGCATTGGCCCAGGGCTACTGCCCAGGGCAAGAATACTTCAAATCCCTTTTGTGCAAAATAAGCCTTGGTCTCCGCTTCCGGACGCGCACTGGTGGCCAGCACAAAATCGCCGCCCCAGGCCCCTAAGCTTTTGATGACACCCCAATATCCGGGGAAATAAAGGTCTTGCGCGCGTTCCAGGTTTAGGGCCCGGCTGATCAAATGCTCGTGTTCGAGCAGGGCCGTTTCAAAAGCCGTAAGCGTTTGGGCGGCAAGCAGTTGCTCCGTAATTTGTGAGACCGGAGCGATCAAAGCCGTATTTTCTCCGGCCCTGGCGCGGTACCGATGAATCCCTGCGCGACTGTCCTGCTTTTTACCCAAGTAAATAAAGTACAAATTTTCGGCAAAAGGCGGTTGAAAATCAACATCTTGTATCTGTGGCATACCGTTGCTGAGTTGGTACAGAATTGGCCCTTCGGCATACGCGCAGGCGATGTCGTAACCCGAACCACCGAGGGTTTCGAACAACACCCGATAAGGATCAACACCCGCCCAGCGACCCAGCGCGGCGATCAGCGTACTGCTGGTGCCGAGGCCCCAGGCGCGGGGAAAATCATTGTCGGTCCACACCCGAAGCCCCTGTGTTTGGGACAGAAATTCCGGCTTTTGGGCGCGGCAGGCCTTCAGCATAAGGAGAAGGGCTTCTGCGGTTTGTACATTCGAGCTGTGCTGGATGTCTAAGCCCGGTAACGCAAATTCGGCCTCAAACCAGACCGAACCGTCGCTATCCCGGCTGGTCCAATGCAAGCCGGACGCCTCCGAATCGTGCGCAACCCGCAACGATTGCCCGAAACGAACCGGCAAAGCCAGGGCCAGGGCGCCGTCGAGCACTGCGTATTCGCCGCTCAGCAGTAGTTTGCCTTTGGCACGGGTGGAAAAAACGGTCGGATGCGGCATATTTATGAAATCGTGTACCGGAGGTATTTGATTTTTTTCCCGGCGGCTAAGTGTTTGCCTTCGTACATGGTCTGTATGGCCAGTTCGGGATAAGGCATGTCTCCGGCGTAAATATCGTCGTTCTGGTACACCAAGGTACAACGCGGATCGGCGGCAATGGTATCAAGGGTAAAGCGCACAAAATCAGGGTCGTCGTGCTTGAGGTGCATCAGGCCGCCTGGCTTCAGGATATGCCGGTAGCGCTCGTGAAACATGTCGGCGGTAAGCCGCCGGTTCACCTTGCTGTGGCGTGGAAAAGGGTCGGCGAAAGTGATCCACATTTCCGACACTTCTCCCGGCGCGAAAAAATGTTCGATGATTTCGATCCGGGTGCGCAGGTACGCAGCATTATGCAGACCCTGGTCGAGCGCGTCTTTGGCTCCTTTCCACAAGCGGTTTCCTTTGATGTCAACCCCGATAAAATTCCGTTCCGGGAAGCGATCGGCCAGCCCCACGGTATATTCTCCGGCGCCGCAGGCTAATTCCAACGTGATCGGATGCTCGTTTTTAAAATGAAGTTCCTGCCAGCGACCCTTCAAATCCACCGGATCCATGCCCGCGCCCACCAGTCCCGGCTCCTGTATATTGTAACATTCATACACGTTTGGAAACGACAACACCTCGGCAAATTTGCGGAGTTTATTTTTTCTGCTCACGGTTATCCTTGCTTTTATCCTTGAAAAGAGGGCGCAAATTACGAACACGGATGTATTAAGTGGAGGTAGTTTGCCGCTTCGCCCGCTGTAGTAACAATGGGGATGCGGATGACACCATGTTCTCATTCCTCGCAGGCGGCAACCAGAGCTCCGCCGGAAAGCGTACCTTTGCGCGCCGAAGGCGCATCCCAACGTTTTACCCACAGAAAAATGAATTTTTTAACACTAGAAAACGTCACCAAAAGTTACGGTGAAAAGTTGTTGTTCCGCAACATCAGCATGAACATCGACAAGGGGCAGAAGATCGGCCTGATAGCCAAAAACGGTACCGGTAAAACCACGCTCATGCGGGTTATTGCGGGGCGGGAAGGATCAGAAGGCGAAAATGCCAAAATCATACTGCGCAAAGGCATTCGCATCGGCTGGCTTGATCAGGAACCCTATTTTCACCCCGATCTCGACGTGATCGATGCCGTGCTCGACGATTCCAACGCCCTGGTGCGGGCAGTCCGGAAATACGAACACGCCCTGGCCCACCCCGATTTAACGGCCGAATTACAGGACGCTATCAATGCCATGGACGACCTGAAAGCATGGACCTTCGAATCCAAGGTGAAAGAAATGCTCTTTCGCTTCGGCATGGAAAACTTTGAACAAAAGGTCCGTACCCTTTCCGGCGGGCAGGTCAAACGCCTGGCCATGGTCAAGATACTGCTCGACGAGCCCGATTTCCTGATCCTCGATGAGCCCACCAACCACCTGGACGTGGATATGATCGAGTGGATCGAAGAATATCTCCAGCAACCGGGCATTACCCTTTTTATGGTGACGCACGACCGGTATTTTCTGGAAAACGTATGCGACAGCATCATCGAACTGGAGGGCGGTCAACTGCGCCGTTATTCCGGCAATTATTCGGATTATCTGGAAAAAAAAGCGCTCCGCGAAGAAGCCGAAGCCACTACCTACGAACGCCAGAACAAATTGCTCAAAAACGAGCTCGACTGGGTGCGCCGCAGCCCGCAAGCCCGCACCACGAAAGCCAAAGCCCGCGTGGACGCTTATTTCGACCGGAGGGAAACCAACGATTCATTAAAAGTAGTTAAAGATGAAATGACCCTCCAGATCAAGGAAAGCTGGCTGGGCGGCAAGATCGTGGAGTGCCACAACGTCGGTAAAAAATACGGGGACAAAAAAATTATTGAAAACTTCTCCTACAAATTCAAACGCCGCGAACGGGTAGGTATCGTAGGACCGAACGGGGCCGGGAAGTCCACTTTTTTGAACCTCATTACCCAGGTCATATCACCTGATACGGGCAAAGTGGTGGTCGGCGACACCATCGTATTCGGGCATTACCGCCAGGAAGGCATACAACTGTCGGAGGACAAACGGGTGATCGACGCCGTGCGCGACATTGCCGAAGTAATCCCGCTGGAAAAAGGCAAAGAGCTTAGCGCAGCACAGTTGCTGGAGCGTTTTCTGTTCAGTCGTTCCCAGCAGCAGGTGTACGTCAGCCAGTTGTCGGGGGGCGAACGCCGGCGCCTTTACCTGCTAACGGTGTTGATGAAAAACCCCAATTTCCTTATTCTCGATGAGCCGACCAACGACCTCGACGTGCTCACCCTGCAAGTACTCGAGGACTTTTTAAGTGAATATCCCGGCTGCCTCGTGGTGGTTACCCACGACCGGTATTTTATGGATCGCCTGGTCGACCACCTTTTTGTGTTCGAAGGCGACGGCAAAATTGCCGATTTCAACGGCACGTACGCCGAATTCCGCGCGCGCAAACGCTCTGACACACCGGACAAACGCGCTGTTACAAGTGCTGTACCAGCCACTGTTACGGTCACTATCGCTCCGCTCAACAACACCGAGCGCAATGAACTAAAACGGCTGGAAAAAGAAATGGCCCAATTAGAAAGCCGCAAAGCAGAGATATTCACCAAATTCAACGACCCCCGTTTGACTACGGAAGAAAGCGGCAAACTCTCCGTTGATCTCGGAAAATTGCAGGAATCGATGGAAATCAAGGAAATGCGCTGGTTTGAGTTGTCGGAGCGGGGTTGATTGTTACAACACCGATTCCGCCCTCCGTTCCGCCATCCGCTCCTTCATTTTCCGCCAGTTAGCCCCCATCAGTCGGTTCAGCCCTTTGTCGACCACGTAATGCGAGGCGATGTTGGCGATGCCGCGCGCGCGGGCCGGCAGGGAGCCGAAGGAGCGCAGGCTGATGGAGTAGCCGCCATCCGTATATTCGATATAATGCCAGTACCCGGAAGGCATAAAGAGCGTTTCACCCGGCTGCAGTATCACCTCATAGCCTTTCACCCGGTCTAAGGCAGGGTATTTTTCATAATCCGGTTTATTTAAATCCACATAACTGGCCACTGTGAAGGGATGGCGGTACAGGTTCCGGTCCTGGTCGGGCGCGAAGAGAAGTACCCGTTTGCGTCCGTGAATCTGGTTGAGAAATACGTGGCTCATATCGATATCGTAGTGCAAAGCCACTTTAGCGCCTTGCCCGCCGAAAAACATAAAGGGCAGCTCGTTGACAAACCCGTCCATAATAGTAGGAAGGGCAAAATCCGCGCGCAATTCTGGCGCCACACGGAAAATATTCCAGAGAAAAATACGCAGGTCGGTCGGACCCGATTCGATGATTTCCAGGTATTCCTTCAGCGAAATTACCCGGTCGGGCTCCATATAACCCCTGCCGGGTTTGGAGTAATTATTGGATACCACCGGAACGCGCAAATGCCCGTATCGCGTTTTGAAATGCTCGATCGTCCACTTTTGACGAGCAGGCCAGGCAGCGGTGAGGTCAGTAAAAACAACCGGGAGGCTTGGCTGCAAGAATTCTACAGCAAATTGCCCGGGCAAGAGGCCGGTTCTGCGTTCGATGGGTCTTAATTCCAGCATACGACAATCGATATTTTTAAGGATGACAGGCGTTAGGAACGGTGTCAAAATAACTTCCCAATTTGATGCCATTCTTTTGCCGTCATCCGTCCCATCTTTTTGGTTAAATAGCGCGGCTATTCGCCTCAAAAGATAGTTGGCTGACACCAAAATAATTGGCCTGAAATTGGAAACTTATTTTGACACCGTTCCTTATAGAATTAACCGGTTTTTTTAAAGCACACGAAGGTACACACATACGAAATGCGGAGGTAGCAAAATTTTGCTTCAATCCCGCTTACCTTGTGCCGGAATTGAGCGTCAACCCATGTGGGGCCGAAAAACCTTACCCGCTGTCATGAGATTTATTATCGTCATTTTATTGTTTTTGTCATTTTCGGCATCGATGCCAGGTGGGCGCCGGCCCAAAGGAACGCCGCCAAAAAATATCATCCTCCTGATCGGCGACGGTATGGGGCTGACCCAGGTGACGGCCGGCCTGTACTCCAACCACAACCATCTCAACCTGGAGCGTTTCCCCATTACAGGCCTGATCAAAACGCATTCTGCCAAACACCTGATCACCGATTCCGGTGCCGCCGCCACGGCTTTTGCCTGCGGCTGCAAAACGTACAACGGCGCGATCGGGATGACCAGGGACAAAAAACCATGCCTGACCATCCTCGAACAGGCTAATCAACACGGCCTGGCTACCGGTTTGGTCGCATCCTGCAGTATGACCCACGCCACGCCGGCTTCCTTCGTGGCCCATGTGGCCAGCCGTGCGGACGTGCAGGAGATTGCCACGTTTTTTCTGCAAACCAAGGTAGATCTCTTGATCGGCGGCGGCCTGAAATCCTTCAATAAGCGCAGCATCGACCAACGCGATCTTTATGCCGAACTGGCAGATGCCGGCTATGTGGTATCCAATTTCGCTGCGGCAAAATTAAGCGCCCTGAAATTATCGCCGGAACGCCCTTTTGCCTGGTTCTCGGCCGAGGAAGAACCGGCGCATGCAGCGAATGGACGCGATTATTTGCCCATAGCGGCCCGGCTAGCGCCTGAATTCCTGAAAAAACGCAGCGACAAAGGCTTCTTTCTCATGCTTGAAGGCTCGCAAATCGACTGGGCCGGCCACGACAACAACGCCCCGTACGCGATCTCGGAAATGCTTGATTTTGACGCGGCAATCGGCGAAATCCTGAAATTTGCCGAAGCAGATGGGGAAACCTTAGTCATCGTGACCGCCGACCACGAGACGGGCGGCATGGCCATCGAACAAGGTTCAGTGATGGATACCCTGCAGATCAAGTTTACCACCAACTACCACACCGCTTCGATGGTGCCGGTATTTGCATACGGCCCCGGCGCCGAGTTATTCGGCGGGGTATACGACAACACCGATATCTACCGGAAAATGGAAGCGCTGTTCGGGTTTTTACCACCGGGGAATGGTCCGGTACAGGAAAAAAGAAAAAAGAACAAGAAGAACTGAGCTCAGATGTCGATACAAAAACTCATCCTGTTCCTGCTCCTGTTGCCCCTGACGAGTCGTTTGCAGGCCCAGGCAACAGCCACCGTGTACGGTAAAATTACCGATGCGTCCAACGAACAAGCCATTGAACTGGTGACGGTGTTTTTAAAAGGCGTTTCCGCCGTAACGACAGACGAAGGCGGCAATTTCGCCATCCAGATACCCGCCAATCAGCGCCTGACCTTAGGCTTCCGCCGGGTTGCCTACAAAGAGAGCAGCGCCAACATCCTGCCGCTGGCCCCCGGCGCCCGCTTCTATCTCGAAGTGGTGCTGGCGCCGCTGGAATCGACCCTGGAAGTGGTGATCCGCGAACGACGGTTGGAAGAGGCCGGTATGGTGAAGGAAAAAAACATGAAAGCGCTCCGCCTGCTGCCCAGCGCCACCGGTAACCTGGAAAGCGTATTGCCCCATATTGCCCTCGGTACCAATATGGGTACGGGCGGCGAGCTCAGCTCGCAATACCAGGTTCGCGGCGGTAACTACGACGAAAATTTAGTGTACGTCAATGATTTTGAAATTTACCGTCCGCAACTGATCCGGGCAGGGCAACAGGAAGGCCTCACCTTTCCCAACCTCGACCTGGTACGCGACCTGTCTTTTTCTTCCGGCGGTTTTCAGGCAAAATACGGCGACAAATTATCCTCGGTGCTCGACATCAAATACAAACGCCCCGACAGTTTGCGGGCCAGCGCCAATGCCAGTTTGCTCGGCGCTTCGGCCCACCTGGAAGGCAGCGTAAAAGTAAAAAAAGACAGCTACCGCGCCTTCCGCTACCTCGTGGGCGGACGATACAAAACTACCCGCCTCCTGCTCGGCAGCCTCGACTTGCAGGGCGAATACGTGCCCGATTTTTACGACGTACAGGCTTACCTCACCTACGACCTCAACCGCAACTGGCAGCTGGGCGCCATCGGCAATTTCAACCGCTCGGTGTACCGTTTTATGCCGCAAAGCCTGGTGCGCGCGTTCGGCCTGGTCGATTTTGCCCTGCAAATCCGCACCGCATACGAAGGACAGGAAGTGGATGATTTTACCCAAACAATGGCCGGCGTTTCGCTCACCTACCTGCCCGAAAGGGATCGCAATCCCTTGTACCACAAATTTTTAGCATCGAGGTTCCGCAGCCAGGAAAACGAACGTTTCGATATTCTCGGTTACTACATCCTGGGCGAGCTGGATGAAAACCTCGGCTCCGACAACTTTGGCGAGATCACAAATATCCTCGGCACGGGCACCCAGCACACCTGGGTGCGCAACTACCTGAGCTCAGACGTGCTCAATGCCGAATACCGCAGCGGCATCGAACTGCAACGGGACCGCCGCGACGAAGGACTGGTGCGCAGCCATTTTTTGCAGTGGTCGGTCAAATGGCAAAACGAACAGATTTCGGATAAGATCAACGAGTGGGAGCGCATCGATTCGGCGTTGTACTCGCTCCCCTACGACACCACGATCCTGCAGGTTCGGCGCATTTTGAAAACAAAAAACGCCTTGCAAAGCGACCGTTTCAGCGGCTTTTTCCAGGACACCTGGACCTGGCGCAAAGACGGCGTGCGGGAGTTTCAGGCCATTGCCGGTTTCCGGGGACAGTACTGGACGCTCAACGGCGACTGGTTCCTGACGCCCAGGGTGCAATTGTTGTACAAGCCCCTGGATACCAGGCGCGACATATCCTACCGTTTAGCCGGGGGCCTGTATTATCAGCCGGCTTTTTACCGCGAATTGCGGGCGCCGAACGGGGTGGTCAACAAAGACGTGAGCGCCCAAAAATCGGCGCATATCGTGGCGGGATTCACATACGATTTTCTGTGGGGCAAACGCCACCCCGTAAAAATGCGCCTCATCACCGAGGCCTACTACAAAGAAATGTGGGACCTGGTGTCGTACGACCTCGACAACGTGCGGGTACGTTACGCTGGCCTCAACAATTCGAGCGGCTACGCGACCGGGCTCGACATCCGCCTGAACGGAGAGTTTGTGCCCGGCGCCGAAAGCTGGGTCAACCTCTCCTTTCTGCGCACCCGCGAACGCCTCGACGGCGTGCAGCACCGCATCCGCGAACTGGGCAAACTGGAAGGCGAAGACGTGCAAGACGTGCCGCGCCCCACCGACCGCTTTTTTACGGTGTCCACTTTTTTCCAGGACTACCTGCGCAAAAACAAAAACGTGCGCATGCACCTCGGCGTCACCGTGGGTTCCGGCTTACCTTTCGGCATCCCCGACAACAACGTCATTTACCGCAATCCCTACCGCTTTCAACCCTATCACCGGGTGGATATCGGCTTTGGTTTTCAACTCTGGAAAGAGGCTTGGCGTACGCGCCGGCCCAACCATTTCCTGCGTTTTACCCGCAGCACCTGGGCCAGCCTGGAGGTGTTCAACCTGTTGAAAGTGGCCAACGAGGCTTCGAATACCTGGATCAAAACGATTTACAACAACCAGTATGCGATCCCGAATTATTTAACGGGGCGGCGGTTGAATTTAAGGGTGCGGATGGATTTTTAGGAAGTACGTTTTAAAAATTCACCACAAAGGACACAAAGTCACACAAGGTGAAACGAAATAACTTTGTGTGACTTCGTGTCCTTCGTGGTGAATAACAATCCTCAAAAATTACGCAACAAACACGTATGTTTTTCCAAGTCAGACTATTTCTGCTGCTTGCCCTCTTTGGCTATTCTTTCAAAACCGCAGCCCAATCTCCCCTCGGCACCTGGACCGTGATAGACGACGAAACCGGAAAGGAAACGATCCAGATCGAAATTTACGAACAGAACGGCCGGCAATACGGCCGGGTCAGTAAACTGATCAAGTCTCCGAACCACGTCTGCGTCAAGTGCCCCGGTTACCGGAAAAACCAGCATATTCTCAATATGGTGGTGATCGAAAATATGCAATTGGAGGACGGCGTCTGGCAGGGCGGCCAGTTATTGCACACGCATCAGGGGAAATGGTATAATGCGAAGTATTGGCTGGAAGAGGGGGATCCGAATACGCTGGTGTTGCGGGGATATTGGGGGCCGTTGTATCGGACGCAGCGGTGGCATAGGGTGCGATGAACCGGCTCATTCCGGAGAAAAGCCGGCCACTCTTTTCCGCAGATTGGCCGGTAACATGCTGATTACCGGCTTTATTTTTTTATCCGCCTGTTCCTCACAAACCTTCCAATTCCCCTTACCAAGGGATATGGAACATTCCCGGAACAGCATGGCGCGGTATACCTGATACAAGATGATCCGGTTGTCATCATCCAGTCTTTTATCGGCAATGGCGCTACGCAGTTCTTTCGCTGCGCCCTCATGATTTTTACATTGTGCAAGCGCCCATCCGGTGCGGGCCGGAGAACTTCTATAATGCCCGTGCCGCATATCGAACGTTTTCATAACCGAACCGAATAACAGGATCGGTACGTCGAGGTCCAGAACTTCCAGTTCTTCCACGAAACGACTTTCGGAGCCGATGCTCCAATCGCTTCGGTCGCTCATCAAATCCCTCTGCCTATCCTCGCCCAACCAAAAATCATGGCTCCCCAACACCTCGAAGCCGTTTTTCTTATAAAACCGGATCGCGCCTTCGTTTTCTTCCCAAACGCCCAGCCAAAGCCAGGATCATTCCGATGCTCGAAAGCAGTTCGAAATGTCCGGTCGGAAAATTCGAAGAGTAAGGGAAGGTCGGCATCGGTGGCCCTGCGGATGAGTAACATGAGCATTCAAATAGTACAGTAAGCTTCGTATAACCGAGTAGCGGTGGCATTTTGGTAGCCAATTTACGGAGATGGCGCGCCATACGTACCGCGCCGGTGCAGGGTATACGTAAGCTCGCCATCTTTTCGCACCCGCTTGATCACAAAGAAATTATCGAAGTCGTTTTCATTGATCATGCCGATGTCAATGCCGGTAAGGTTTAGGATGAGCCCGGGGATATTACTGGTATGCCCGACCACTAATATATTCACATCGCCGGCGGCACGCAACTGATCGGCAAGGCCTTCGATATTGGGGCTCGCAGCGGTCGTGGTGTATTCGATGGGCGTGATACCCAGAAGACCGGCTGCAGGCGCGGCCGTTTGTTTGGTCCGGTCAAATTGGCTTACAAAAATCCGGTTTATGCCTTTATCGCGAAGCGAGTCGCAAAGCACGACAGCGCGTTGCTGCCCTGCCTGGGTGAGCGGCGGATTGTCGGCTGGGGTGGCGGCTTTTTCGGCGTGGCGGACGATGTAGTAGTAGTTCGTGCAAGCAGTGGTGAGGTGGAGGGTAAGGGTGAAAAAGAGGAGAAGTTTGAGTGGTGTTTTCATTGGAGAAGGTTTTGTATCAGTCAGTTATGCGGCACAAGTTAACCAATAAAACTTTCAATTTACCAATTCTAATGCTAGCAAATTCAACTTGGCTATAGATTAATACCTTACCCAGCTCAGTTCAATTCCTGCACACCCCTACAGGCAACTCGCCTGCCGCCAAATGTTGCATCGATGTTCCCACCGTTGAGCGCGATCACTGCGTCAGAAACTTGCCCTCCGTGATGACAATTGGTTCATCGGCATTGAGAAAACCGGGTATTTTGGCTGTCCTGAATTGCGCCGCACAAAACAGCAAAATGGACTCGCTTTTAACCGAACTAAACCGCACACCCCGGGATGCCGATACCGCCAACCTGAACAAGCGGGCGCATTTGAATTTTCGGATCAGCAGCCTTTACAGTATGCAAAAAGATTATGAAAAATGCCGCGTTTATGCCCGCGAATCCCTGCGGCTGGCGCAGCAAACCAGTCAGGCGCGCGGCATCGCAATGGGCCTGAACAAAATCGCCTTTGCCTATGATTACGAAAGCCGCTATCCGGAGGCGCTCGACACTTTTCTGCTGTGCTGTAGTCGGTTTAGAGTGGTTTAGAAGGGTTTAGATGGTTTAGAATGTTGATGGCTACAACTTCGTGGAACTCGCCGACGTGATGTACTGCGAATCAGACAGCAGTTACACCAAATTTTTCCTGACTACGGGCGAGATGTACCTGATTACCAAGACCTTAGGCGATGTGGAGGAGATGTTATCCGGCGGCGATTTTTTTCGCATCTATAAACAGTTTTTGGTCAATATGCGCCATATCCGCCAGTATATACGCGGCGACGGCGGCTACGTGGTGATGCCCAATAAAATGAGCATACCCGTTTCGCGTATTAAAAAGGATGAATTTACGGAGCGGTTTACACGGTTTTAGGGGAGGCGGCTGCGGAAACATAGAAGATTACGCGCTGCTGGATTATGGCACAACTGTGAAAGTCCTAAGGAACGGTGTCAAAATAACTTTTCACAAAAATGAGCTGCCATCCTATGAAAAATGTTGAAGAAATACTCAAAGTTTTCGAACAATGCCCGGATTTGAAAACGCTTACATGTGAGGAATTATCCGCAATAGCGGTATTCGCAAACCAAAAGGAATACCATAAATCCCAGGAAGTATTCAGTTTAAACCATCAGGGAAACTATTTTTATGTGTTCATCGAAGGTCAATTAAAACCATCAGTCGGTCAGCCAGGATCTTATTGAAAAAGGAGAAGGTCCGACCGTAAAATTTAAAGAATCCATCGCCGCGCTTCATTGTGAAAAGATTGTCGAGACCCTTTGCGCGTTCATGAATACCCTCCGGTTCCCTGGATTTCACGGGTTTCCGGGAGGTGAACACGCTCCGAAAAATGGCTGTTTTCAGGGTTGTTTGGTGGATACAGGTTGGCGCATCTTTGCCGCTATCGCAACAAAGGCATTACGCGCCCTTCTTTCCATCTTTCACACCACAACATTATATCGTATGAAAACGCCATTTTTATCTGTCGCTTTTTCCCGTGCATACTTTTTTTTTTCTGTTTTGAAACCAATAAAACACGCCCTTCCATTTTTCTTATTTATCCTCCTGTTCAGCCGCCTCCAGGCACAATCCGATCACATTCCTTCTTATGTTGGGGTGCCCGGCAAAAACGATGTTTCACACAAAATCATCTACACCTTAGACAACAACTACCTGATGGCCGGGCAGGTAAACGGCGACGCCGCACTCTACAAATTCGACTGTAACGGCCAATTAGTTGATTCCCTGAGAAAAAGCCTGCCAGGCGGAAACGGCATTGAAGCGTTCATGGACGTTGTGGAATTGCCCGACGGCAATTTTATTGCGGCCGGCCTGGCTGATGCGGCCGTTGGAAAGGTGGTGGCCGTCATCCGGGTAGACGCCGATTTGAATGAAATGGTTTTCGACACCTTCCGTATTTTCGGAAAAGGAGCGTCCGCAAGCAACTTGCTGCTGACGCCGGCCGGTAACCTGTATTTGTCCGGTATCGTTGGGGGCTTCAGTTTTGATTTTCACAATATCTTCTGTATGCGCATCGATCCCGGCAACTTACAGCCGGTAGACAGCATCACCGAATTTTCTTACCAGATCGGTGTAGACTGGTTGGCATCCGTAAGTTTAGCCAATGACGGCGACCTGATCTTTTCCGGTGTCAGTACCATCAACAACCTTTTTAGTTGCGAAAATTTATTGGAAAACTACGCCTATGTACGAAAAGTGAAACCCAACGGCGCACTGGTATGGCAACATGTGCGGGCGGCTACTTTTAAAAATGATTACGGCCGCGCGGCCTACACCAGCGCCATCCAGGATTCCACAACGGGCAATATCCTGGCGGTCGGATCGCGGTACACCGGCAACGAAACGCATCCCCTGGATGTGGTATACATGCTGCTTTCTTCCGCCGGCACAGTGCTCGACAGCCATATCGTGGAGATGCCCGGAAGCCAGTATATTTTTCAAACCATTCAATACAGCGACCCTAATCTGGCCTTTATCTCGGTAGGCGACAGCTCCAGCGCCTTTCGTTGTCCGCTGGACGGAGTCAAAGACGCCGCCATGTTGTTCATCCGGGTAACTTTGGAAAACGATCAAATCAATACGGTGCAAGTCACCACGGCACAGGGAACGCACGCCTCCCTGCGCTCAATTGCATCCGCCCCCGCCACTCGTTTTTCCTGGACAGGCGTCGTTTACGAGCCTCCGGGTACCGCAAATAACGAGAATATATTAGTGGCGATTCAAAAAATAGGCGTTACGGTACAACAAAGCGGCAATATGCTTTCGGTCGTATCCACCAACCCGCCGGGCTCTTACAATTATCAATGGTACCTCAACGGGCAAGCCATCCCGGGCGCTACGGGGTCGTCGGTGCTGATCACGGGTAACGGAGACTACACCGTGTCTGTAACCGATCCGGACGGCTGTGGCGGTTCGGACATATTCACCGGTACCGGTACGATAGAAATCCGGGACTTCCGCTTTTACCCGAACCCGTTCAGCGATGCATTGACGATCGAAGGTATGCCTCAGGAGCCACTCTCGGTCGCGCTGCTCGACCTTACTGGCCGTACCCTGCGCCTGTTGGAGCCCCATTGGACAGGTAACGCGATGACCTTCCATGAACCGGCATTACCGCCCGGTATGTATTTATTAAAAATGGCGTCGTCGAAAGGTGTTCAGGTTTGGAAATTGGTGAAGGAATAGAAAAATTGAGGTAAAATTGCCGATCACAAGGTCCTGGCGTGTTCGCCGGGGCCTTGTGATTTTTAAATGCACCCTGCCTTTTTGTCGTCCTCCCACCCGCACTTTTCTGCCAAAACCCGCCCTTTCCCGGCATGGCAGGTTATTTGCCAAGGTAAGCTGCATCCCGGCAGCGTCTATTTTGCTGTCATCTTGACATAATTACACTTTTACGCGTAAATATTGCAGCAAAAAACTGAATGTTTGCGTTGTTAATATCCGGATTACAGAACCCGAGTATGATTAAGAAACAGGCCCGGAGCCCGCAATACCGGAACACAGACCCTTTCGAAAGTATGTTTGAACAATGGTTGATGACTCAGCAGTCGGACGACGAGCCCGACTTTGTGCCGCTTTTTTCTCTGGAAGAAGAAGATGAAGCGAAGGTAGGAGAAGTATTTCCCGACACAATTCCGATCCTTCCGCTAAAAAATACCGTGCTGTTTCCCGGCATCGTCACGCCCATTACCGTCGGGCGCGATAAAAGCATTCGTGCCGTACAAAAAGCCTACGAAGAGAATCGTTTTATCGGTGTATTGTCCCAGAAAGACATGAAAATCGAGGCGCCTTCCGCCCGCGATCTGTATCGCATCGGCACGGTGGCCCGGATACTGAAATTGCTGAAAATGCCCGATGGCTCCACCACGGCCATTTTGCAGGGCCGCAAACGGTTCCACCTCGACGAGATGATGTACGAAGATCCCTTCATGATGGGCCAGATCAGCACCCTGGAATACGAGCTGCCGAAAAATAAACTGGAATTCCGCGCACTCATCAGTAGCGTGCGCGATGCCGCCAAGCAGATCATCGAATTGTCGCCACAAATCCCCTCGGAGGCCGTGGTGATGTTGAAAAACATCAACAACGACAATTTTCTGCTCAACTTCATCGCCTCCAACCTTGGCATCAAAATCAAGGAAAAACAGGAGATCCTCGAGATCAATAACCTGAGAGACAAAGCCAGCAGCATCCTGCACTACATGGATTCGGAGCTACAGTTGCTGGAATTGAAAGACCAGATTGAGTCGAAAGTTCGCACCGACATCGAAAAACAGCAGCGCGACTATTTCCTCAGCCAGCAACTGAAAACCATCCAGGAAGAATTGGGCCAAAACCCGCAGGAAGAGGAAGTCAACGAGCTCATCCGCAAGTCGACCAAGAAAAAATGGCCCAAAAACGTGCAGGAAGTCTTCGCCCGCGAAATCAATAAACTGCGCCGGGTGAATCCACAGATGGCCGAGTACGCCATCGGGCTTAATTACCTGGAAACGCTGATCGACCTACCCTGGCAGGAGTTTACCAAGGACAACTTCGACCTGAAAAAAGTGCGCGACGTGCTCAATAAAGACCACTACGGACTCGGCAAAGTAAAAGAGCGCATTCTCGAACACCTCGCCGTGCTGAAACTGAAAGGCGATATGAAAGCGCCGATTTTGTGCCTCATCGGCCCGCCCGGTGTTGGTAAAACCTCTTTGGGCAACAGCATCGCCCGGGCACTGAAACGCAAATACGTGCGCATGAGCCTCGGCGGCCTGCACGACGAAGCGGAGATTCGCGGCCACCGCAAAACATACATCGGCGCTATGCCGGGCCGCATCATACAGTCGCTCAAAAAAGCGAAGTCGGGCAACCCGGTGTTTATCCTCGACGAAATCGACAAAGTAGGCAAAGACTTTCGGGGCGACCCTTCTTCTGCCCTCCTCGAAGTGCTTGATCCTGAACAAAATACGACGTTTTACGACAACTATCTCGAACTCGAATACGACCTGTCGAAGGTATTGTTCATCGCCACCGCCAACTCCCTGTCGACTATCCAGCCGGCCCTGCTCGACCGAATGGAGATGATCGAGATCGCCGGGTATTCCCTGGAGGAAAAAGTGCAAATTGCCAAACGCCACCTCGTTCCGGAGCAGCGCAAAGAACACGGATTAAAACCCAACCAAGTGAAGATCAGCGACAAAACGCTGGTAAAAACCATTCAGAGTTACACCGCAGAAAGCGGGGTGCGCAGCCTGAGTCGGGAAATCGGTTCGCTCATGCGCTCCGTGGCCAAAAAGGTGGCGATGGAAGAAAGCTACGATATGACCATCCGGCCAGAACACCTGCACGCCATTCTGGGCCCCACGAAGTTCGACGCCGAAGTGTACCACGAAGCGCAGGAACCCGGTGTGGCCATCGGCCTGGCCTGGACCTCCATCGGCGGCGAAATCCTGTTCATCGAGGTCAGCCTGAACAAAGGCAGCGGCCGCCTTCAGCTCACCGGCAACCTTGGCGATGTGATGAAAGAAAGCGCCAGCACGGCGCTCAGCTATATCAAAGCGCATACCGAGCATTTCGGTATCGACCCCGAGCTGTTTGAAAAAATGGATATTCACGTGCACGTACCGGAAGGCGCTATTCCCAAGGACGGTCCCTCGGCCGGCATTACAATGCTCACGGCCATCACCTCCGCCTTTACCAAAAGGCCTGTGAAACCTTATTTAGCCATGACCGGCGAGATTACCCTCCGCGGCAAAGTTTTGCCTGTAGGCGGTATCAAGGAAAAAATCCTGGCCGCCAAACGCGCGGGCCTCAGAGAGGTTGTACTCTGCAAAGAAAACCAGAAACACGTCGAAGAGATTGAACAGGAATATATCCAGGGACTCAACTTTCGGTATGTGAGCAAAATGGAAGAAGTCCTGGACGTTGCCTTGGGTGTGGAACGGATCGTAAAAATTCCGAATGGAGTGAAAAAAGTGAAAAACAAAGTGGCTTTGTAAGTAGTTTTAGCAAGCTTCGCGTCAAGTCCAGACGATAAAACGAACGCGAAGCTTGCTAAAGCCACATAAAGCCTATCGCCTAATTCCAAACCACCTTCCCGGAATAAACCCTCCCGTTTTCCCCGTTCCACAAAAGCCAATATACGCCGCCGGGCAACTTATTCCTGCTGATTTCAACCGAAGCCCCCTGGGTGTAAACGGTTTGTTGTACCCGACCGAAAGCATCGTACAAACGCAGGGAACCTCCTTTTAAAAACGGATCAGGCAGCATAGCCGTCACCGCGCCGGATGCGGGTGTTGGCAGAATCAGCAGAGATTGTTTTGCCTGCGTGGCCTCCAAAGTCTCCACTGTCGGCAAAAAGTCACGCCCGACCGTATGAAACACGGTATTGGTAATCACCGGATCGTTGAAGTCAAAATAAATACCCGCCCTATTTTCCAGCAGGGTACCGTCGGGCAGCTCCGCTTGTTGTTGCAGGGTAAACTGCACGAAACCCCGCGAGGCCGCTTCATTCACATTGCTGTCAGGCAACAAAATATTGTCAAAGGTAAACGTCAGGATACCGGCGCCGCTCAGCGACCACGTATACGGATGGCTGCTTGCGCCCGGCCGAACCGAACCCGCGTCCAGCAAGGAAGACACAGTGTCGCGCAGTACCACGGTAAAGGCGGTATCGGTGCCGGTGTTTTGAAACTGAATGAGGTATTCGATGGGGTTATTCGGATAAATGAAATGCGCCGCATCCACGCCGAGGGGAGCCGCTTGTTTGTCGTTGGGATCAAACGCGCCGACTAATACGTGGCAATCGCGGTCGGCAAAAGGAGAGCCGTTTTCATTGGGCCACTGGACCACGAAACCGGTATTGAATGGTCCGCCTTGTCCTCCGACACAGGCTTCCACCGCCACCGAGGGCATCTGCGCGCCGGGCGCATTGGGTTCCTGCTCCGCCGTCAAGCGCCAAGTGCTCCCGTCAGCGGGAACTGCCAGGGTCTTTTGGCCGCCTTCCGCCAGCGCATATTCCCCGGACAAACTCATCACGTGGTCGTCGATCACGATAAAATTGAGGGACGGGCTGGTCGGCACATTGCCGATATTTTCCAGCAGAAAACGCACACTGTCGCCATCGCAGGCGGCCGACACTTCGATCAGAGCGCCCGACCAGCCCGGAATTGGCGCGCAAATGCTGTCGGGCCAGATCCGGGCGCTCAGGCACATCGATTCGCCCAGTTCGGTGGAATCGCAATCGGGTATTACGATAAAATGAATGTCCACGCATTCGAACGGGTCGAGGGTTCCGAGTGGGAATGTCAGCGTCTGGCCCGATTGCGAATAAGGATGCGAGGCGCTTTGCATCCATAAATGCGGTGGCAGGATCACTTCGGCGTATGCGTCTTCCGCACTGGCATTGCCGTAATTACAACATTTTAAAGCGTAATTGTTGTCGAAACAGCGCCGCAGGAAAGGCGCGGCGAGATCGACCGTTAAAACCGGGCATTCGCCTACTGCCTGTATGGGCACGTCGAGTTGCAGCGTGTAATCGGAAGAATCGGGCGGCACGTATCCGTTGATGACAGGTGCGCAGCCTTCCCAGAGATAATTCTGAATCAGCGGCGTGAGGCTCACCGCGCCCGTATCGACTTCAGAAAAAGCATAATGGCCGTCGGCATCCGTTGTGCCGTATTGAATTGTGCCGGCGCTTTCCATTTTGAACACCCATCCGGGCATGGCGTTTTCGTTGGGCTGGACCGCACAGTCCACGTTTTCATCGTAGGCGATACGGCCGGCCAGGTGGTTTTTGAAAATGACGCCGTTGGAATCCATACGGATGAGAAAGGGGCCGGTTTGGGCCGTATCCGGTGAGGTATATCGCCCCGTCCAAAGCAGATCGCCATTCGCGAGTTTCTGCCCTTCCTGAATATAAAATTGACCCTCTGATCGCAGGCGATACGTTCGCTTCCATTGAATTGTGCCGTTTGAATCGATCTTTACGGCTCCGGTTTGGTATGAAGAGCAGCCAAAAATTACAAATCCGCCGTCGTCCACCGGTACTGCAACATTGTTGGTACCATTGGGAAAAAAAAGATCCTGCGTCAACCATTGCGTTTCACCAAGGGCGTTCAAGCGCTTGATCTGGGTATATTGCCCGGTTGCGATGATACATCCGCCGTCCGGAGTTACGAGCAAATCGTTAAAGGGAGGGACATCGATGACCCATTGAATCGACTGGTCGGGGCCGATTTTGATAATATTTGTCGCGTAATTGGCGCCGAATTGAGTCAGGGCTAGCATACATCCTCCATCCGGCGTGCACTGCAAACGGGTGAGCAAATCATTATAATAGACCCCGGGTGGCGTTATTTGGTAGGTGCTTTGAGACAATAAGGTTCCGTCTGCGGTAATTTTCAGCACAATAAACTTTGCGATCGTCGGGCCATCGAGATCAAACCACAGCCCTACGACAAATATTTCGCCGGCTTCATTTTGATCGACGGCCATCCACTCTGTAAAATCGCCTCCCTGCGGCATCTCAACGGGTAAGGACCAGAGGGTATCCTGCAATCCGTGGCTTTTAATAAAATTAAAGTTGGTACCGCTGATAACCCAATCCGTTTCAAACCGCAGGTATGAGGCATCCGGCAATCTCCACGTGTAATACCCGAATAAAAAATGTTCGCCGCTTAGGGCTGTTCCGCCGGGCGTGATTTCGGATTCATAAAACCTGGTTCCGCGATCCACCCCGGAATAGGAATCATAGTACAGATTCATGTTAACGAGCCGGTAATTACCCGAAGGAAGCAATTCCAACTTGTCTCCCCCGTATGGCATGTCCGGATAAATTTTAAATAAACCCTGCGCCCGTCCGCTCGCCAAAACAGACAGAAAAAACACACAAATAGCTATTTTACGAAAGGTCCGGCAGTTCATGAGTAACAGATTATGGTCCATGGTGGTAATTTTTATACAAAAGTAAGCAGGGCATTTGACAATATTTGGTACAAATTATGCTGATTACCAAAAATGCAATCTTCCTTTCTTTTCGAATTACTTCAATCACTTGGCCCGCAAGACCTGCCTCGTTTGCGAAAATTCCTGCAATCGCCTTATTTTAATCACCGTTCAGACGTGTTGATTTTGTACGAACAATTGCTGGATTACCGAAAAAACGAATATGCCGGTTTGAAAAAAGAAACGTTGTTTTTGCGCGTATGGCCTGGCGAGCCGTACGATAACCGCAAGATCAACCATCTGTTTTCGCAATTAACCGCCTTGGTCGAGCGCTATTTTGCCCTGGAAGAAATTACAGGAAATACTTACCCAATACGTACACTTGCTGCCCCCGGCCGAAGCCCGCGATGTGTACATGTCGGCCATCAATTTCGCCATCCGCCGGCACAATGCCGGAGAGCGCGACTACACGCAGGATGCGCTCGATTTGTACCGGGATGCGCTCGCCAAAGGTATCCTCACAGAAAACGGCTTGTTGCCAAAATATACCTTTCTCAACATATTTAACCTGGCCCAACTGGCGGGCGCTTCCGAATGGGCCCTGGTTTTCCTCGAACACGATCTGCAGCTTTTACCCGAGGAAGATCGCCTGTTTGCCCACCGTTATTGTCTGGCCACGTACCACTTCCGGCAAGGCCATTATCTGGCCGTACTCGATCTGCTGAGTTCAGTGGAGTTCAGCGAAGTTTTTATCAACCTCGACGCGCGTAAAATGCTGCTGCGCAGTTATTTCGAACTAAACGAATGGCAGGCTTTGGCCTCCCTGCTCACCAGTTTCCGCATCTACCTGAAACGGCAGCACGATATCGGCTACCACCGTGAAGGATACCTGAACCTGATCCGGTTTACTAAAAAATTAGCGCGTGCCAAGCAGCTCACACGGGCGCGCCGCAAAACCATAGCCGCGCAAATTCAACAAGCCAAATTCGTGTCGGAGCGCGAATGGCTGCTGGAAAAGGTGGCGGGATGACGCTTATAACTTCAGCAGGTTCACACTGTAATACAGTGACACCCCGATAAAAGAAACCTGCCCATTGGCCAGTGCCGAGCTGGATATCCCGCGGGTGTAGAGGTTATCGATATTGGACAAACCGAGGTTACCCCGTAGACCCAGCATACCGTCGAGGTCTTTTTTGCCAAAATTAACCTTGTATTGAAACCCCAAAATCAGGCCCAACTCCGTCTTTTTAAAATCGTTGTTCGCTTTGAACAGTTTGTTCTCGCTGGCAGGTTCCTCGAGGCCTTTGGCATTATTTCCAATGAGGCGGCCCAGATAAGGACCCGCAATCAGGGACAAACGGCCATCGCGTTTAAAGGTGATTTCGGGGTATACGGCTACCCCTAGCCAGGTAGTGCGATACGTCAGGTCGCGCTTGTAAGCGGTAACTATGGTGTCTTTTATGGTCGTAAACGCCGATTTCGCGTGCGCATGCCGGCTGATGAGGCCCAATTCAACATTGATGGTGATAAAACCGCCACGCCCTTTAAACGCAACCTGTGTTCCGAGCTCCCAACCCGGCCGCCATGCAAAGCTGGGTTTATCGCCCGGCGGGTCGCTGGGAAAATATCCGGTACCCCGCAAATTATGCGCGTTGATACCTCCGCGCAGACGAAACTGCATGGACCCAGGTGAAAACTCGCGTTCATACACGTATTCATTTTTCACCGCCCGGTTGCCGCGTTTTCCCTCGGTGGTCACCTGCATTTCCCGGTTACCGAGCAGGCGGTAGTGGATCTTTTGCGGGTCGGCATTGGCTGGATTTTCAAAAACATACCCTTCATAATCGGCTGTGGTGAGCACAAACCGAACCGGCTGGTTGTTGTTTTGACTGCGGGCAATGGTGATGTATGTAATGGTATCTTTGCGATATTCGATGCGCAGGTTTTCGAGGGTCACGGAGTCGCCGTCTTCCGGTTTAATGCGCAGGTCCCGCCCAGCCAGCGTGCTGTCGTCAATAATGCGCCAAATTTCAAGGCGGTCGCCTCGGTCGGTCGGCATAAACCAGGTCCCTTCGATGGCCCGGAGTTCCCGGAAAATATACTTCGCATCGCCTTTTTCGATTTGGGCGGAACTCAAAACCGGCAGGCAGCCGAGCGCAAGGCAAAACAGATTTTTGAAAACACGCATGATGGAATTTTTGGCAAAAAAAGGGAAAATTTAAACCGTATCGCAGAAAAATTTAAGTTTGCCTCCGGTCCGACGGCTTTTCGCCATCCAGCCGGTAAAATAATTTCGATCTTCGCTTATCCGCCGGACGGCAAAAAGCCCTATGGTTTGTACACAAGTGCGTTACCCATCTTCTTTTTGCCATTGGACGGATAAATAAACCAGGGCACCCCGTCCGACGGCTTTTCGCCGTCCGACGGGTAGGCGAAGCGCCTTGTTTTCCTGACCGAAATCTGACAAGGAAATGTTAAAATTCGTGCAACCCAAGATATAAACGTTTGTCATTACAATCAAATCACGAAATGGACGCCACACAAACGCACCGCGACCTGATCGAACGCTGTAGGGAAGGACGACGCGATGCGCAATTTGAATTGTACCGGCTTTACTCGAGGGCCATGTACAATACTACGTTGCGTATGGTCCAAAATCCCCATGACGCGGAAGACCTGCTGCAAAGCGTATTTGTCGAAGTTTTTACAAAACTCGATTCCTTCCGCTATGAAAGCAGCGTGGGGGCCTGGATAAAACGCATCGCGATCAACAAGTGTATTAATTTTCTAAAAAGCCGGCGCCTCGCTTTTCAGGAATTAACCACCCAAAACGACCGCGCCGAAGAACAGGAGGCGCCACGCGATTCGCCCTACAGCATCGAGCGGATCAACCAGGCGATCAACGGATTGCCCGACGGTTACCGGGTGGTGTTCAGTCTGTACGCGGTGGAAGGATATGATCACGAGGAAATTTCCCAAATCCTCGGCGTCACCGAAGCCACCTCGAAGTCGCAGTATAGCCGGGCTAAAGCGAAATTGAGGGATATACTTGGTTGATGGTTTAGAGGGTTTAGAAAGGTTTAGGGGGTTTAGAAAATGCAACTCCAAATCAAAAATTAAAAATAACAATGAACGACAACATAAAACAATTCATTCAGGAGCACCGGAACGCCATAGACGAGGCGGTTCCGGATGCGCATGGCTGGAAAAGTCTGGAACATACGCTCGGGCGGCTGCATAACGGTGATGTGCTGGAACAATTCGTGGCGTCGAATCGGGTTCTCCTCGATGCGGAAGTGCCGTCCGAATGTATCTGGGAAGGCATTGAGCAATACCTGAATGCTGCCGGCGCCAAATCCACAGGGGAAGAAACGGTTACTCCGGAGCACCTGCCGTCGACCGCCGATTGCGATCCGCTCGAGCAATTTATCCGGTCCAACCGCGCGGATTTAGACCATGCAGTGCCCGATCTGCGCGTTTGGAGCGGCATCGAACAATCCATACCGGCCCCAAAGTCGTCCGCAAAAATACGCCAACTGCCCTGGCAGCATTCCATAGTGCGAATCGCCGCCTCCATTACCCTCTTGCTTGCCGGCGTCGGCCTGGGCCTGTTTTATGCCCGCAGCACCGCAAACGCAGAAAATGGCATGAAAATGAGCGAGGTTTCGACCGAATATGCCGAACTGGAACAGTATTACCAACGCGACATTGCCGGAAAACAGGTAAAACTGGCTTCCTACACCGGTAGCCAACCCGCAGAAGTGCAGGAAGATATGGTTCAATTGGATGACATTATGGCCGAATTGCAAAAAGAATTAGCCGGTATTCCTCCGGGAAACCGGGAACAGGTGGTGCGCGCCATGATTGCAAATTACAAAGCCAAAGTCTCTATCCTAAAACGGGTACTGGACCATCTGGAAGAATCAAAATCTGAATCCAATAATAACAGGAAAAAACATGAAATTAACAACATTTAGATCCTCCGCCATGTCTGTAAGGAGTGCACTCCTGCTGCTCGCCTTCTGCCTGAGCATAGTGGGCAGCGCCTTTGCAGAAGGCCCGACGCGCGAATTTACCAAAACCATCAACCGCGAATTCGGGACCATTGATAATGGCATGACTGCCCTTTACAATAAATACGGCAAGGTGACCGTGAATACCTGGGCGAATAAATCGGTCAAAATCGACATTACTATTGTCGTCAATGCCGACGACCAGCGCAGCGCCGACCGCATGTTCGACCGTATCAAGGTCAATTTTGCCAGTACTGCCGGTTACATCAAAGCCGAAACCATGATCGAACAGGGGAATGGCTGGTGGCCCGGCGAATCCTCCTGCCAGGATTTCAAGATCAACTATGAGGTCTGGATGCCCGCCGGCAATCAGCTCGATCTCAAAAACAAATACGGCAATTCATATCTGGGCGCACTCAACGCTAAACTCACCGCCGAGATCAAATACGGAGACTTGCGCACGGAAACCATCAATGCTGACGCCGACATCAACATCAGCAACGGAAAAGCCAATCTGGTTAAAGTAAATAACCTGTACGGCCAGGTCAGCTACGGCGCTTTGACGATCGGAGAAGCCAACGAGGTGCAGATGGATACCAAATATTCCGAGTTCGCCGTAGAACTTGCCGTCGCGGTCCGGATTACCTCGAAATACGACAATTTCACCTTTGGCAACCTCGGAGACTTGCGCTTACAGACCAAATATTCATCCCTTAAACTGAAAAACGCGACGGCCATGCATGTAACGGCCCAGTATACGGATGCCAAAATTACCGGCATCGCCGAGGTGCTGGACGTAGACCTTTCTTACGGCAGCCTCAAAATCGAGAACCTGGCACGTAACTTCACAACGGCCACCATCAAAGCCAAATATACCGACGTGCAGGTCAATACCGAGCGCGGTTCGACATTCCGTTTCGACGCGCAAGGCGCCTATACCGGCCTGAGTTATCCAGTCGGCGCAACCATCCGCCGCCATGATGAATCGGCTACCCGCGAATCTGTGGAAGGGTATGTGGGCGATGCCAATGCCAGGGGCGTCGTGAAAGCCCGGATGAATTATGGGGATTTTGTGTTGAAATAGATGAAAAAAAAAGGTTTAGAGGGTTTAGAAAAAAAAGGTTTAGAGGGTTTAGAAAAAAAGGTTTAGAGGGTTTAGGGCAGCGCTGCTCTAAACCCTCTAAACTTTCTAAACCGGCTAAAACCCTTCTTTCTAAACCCTCTATAGTACTTTGATCAACAAATTGCGTTAATACCCACCAATCTAGTGCCGGTAGCGCGGCGTTTACGCCGCCGGTAAAAGGCCGTTTATGGCCGTATTTATTGAATTCAACGGCCATAAATGGCCTTTTACCGGCGGCCTAAAGGCCACGCTACCGTTGAAACACCCAACTTAGGGACCACGGAATTCAAACGCAGTTAGTTGCTCAAAGAACTATAAACTTTCTAAACGGGCTAAACCCTTCTTTCTAAACTTTCTAAACGGGCTAAACCCTTCTTTCTAAACTTTCTAAACGGGCTAAACCCTTCTTTCTTAACCCTCTAAACTTTCTAAACCCTTCTTTCTAATCCCTACATTTGCCATCATATTGAACCTGCTCCTCCCGATACTCGCCATATTGCCCGGATTGTTGATCAGTTAT
>Ga0105046_10002965_pt1 | contig 26858 bp, 20 predicted proteins | sample MAT03_FD_78385 | JGI IMG/M metagenome (GOLD analysis project Ga0105046, IMG submission 78385) | Freshwater microbial communities from Lake Fryxell liftoff mats and glacier meltwater in Antarctica - MAT-03 (megahit assembly) | ecosystem: Environmental > Aquatic > Freshwater > Ice > Liftoff... | reverse complement strand
GAACGCCAAGCCCTACGAGCTGGCCATGGATCGCCTCGGCCCGGAGGAACGCAAGTTCATCGAGGACACGCGCCTCGCGATCGCGGCGAAGAAGTAGTCCCAACCTGCGCCCCGCGCGCATGGAGCGCCGCCCGTCCCGGCGGCCACAGCGCCATCACGCGCAGCGTCACTTTTTCCACAGGCGTCCTGCCTCATGCAGGCGCCGCAGAAACGATCGGGCCTGCGGCGTTGTGCGTGGCCGGCGGGACGCGCGGCGCTCCACGCCCGCTCAGCGCTTGCGAATGAGGCAGCGCGCCGGAGCGCCGTCGCCCTTGTCGAATTTGATCGGCAGGCAGATGAGGTCGTAGTCGCCGGGCTTCACGCCGGAGAAATTCAGCCCCTCGATGATCCACACCTCGGGCTTCAGCAGGATGTGATGCGTCTCGATGCCATCCTTGTAAAATCCGCCCACGCTGAAGTAGTCCACGCCCACCGTCTGCACGCCGCAGTCCACGAGGTACTGCGCGCCCTCCTTCGAGATGTAAACGAAGTCCTTGTCGAACTCGGGCTTCTTGTAGCTCACCGCTGAGTTGCGCGTCTTGAAAAGCAGCCGCTCGCCTTTCTGCGGCTTCAGCTTCTTCAGTTCCGCGGGCTTGATGGCCTTCCTGTCATGAATCTCGACCACACGCGCGGGGCCGATGACGGCATCCCACGGCAGATCGTCCATCGTCTTCGCGCCATGGTAAAAATGCAGCGGCGCATCCATGTGCGTGCCCGTGTGCGAATTGAAATTGATCGCCGACACATTGCACACGTCGCCCTTCGCGGTGCCGAGATGCATGGTGATGACAGTCGGCGGCCCGCCCGGCCAGCCGTGCATGACGTTGTGGAGAGGGATGGAGACGTCGATCCAGGAATTTTTGCTCATGGTGTTGGTGAGGTGGTGAGTGATTAGTGATTAGTGATTAGTGATTAGTGTTCAGATGAAACGCGACGCGGAATTCTGACTAAACACTAATTACCAATCACTAAAAACTCCGCGACGGCCTCGCTCAAAACTCGATCACATTCTTGATCCCCTTCGCGATGCCGGTGAGCAGTTCGCGGTGCGCCTCGATCTTGTGCCGTCCCGTGATGAGCGCGGCGAGCGCCTTCGGCCAGCGCTTCTTGAATTCGCCGAGATCGTGAATCGCATCGAGGAACGCCTGCGGACTCGCGTTCACCGTGCCGATGAGCGCCTGGTTCTTCAGCGTGATGTTCCGCATGATGTTGTCCGCATACACCGGGATGGCGGATTTCAGCGCCGGGATGCCGGTGAAGATATAGACGCCATTGATGCCGAGCACCCGGGCCAGCTCGAACGACACGTCGCCTTCGCCGACCGCTTCGTACACCAGGTCGATGTTGCCGATTTGCTGCGCGAGATCGTCCGCGCCCATCTTCACGGACGAAATGTACTCCGCACCGATCTGCGCCGCGATGTCCGCCTTGAAGTTCGGCTTCGGCGAGCGCGAGTAGATGAAAACGCGGAAGCCCTCCACGATCAGCTTCATCGCGCCGAGCAGCCCGATCGGCCCCGCACCCAGCACCACCGCCGTGCGCCCGTGACCGCGGCCCTTGCCATCGCGATTGTGGTGTTCCCAGCCCGGCACGCGCTTCTGCACCTGCCACGCCTGCGCGAGACCTTTCTCCGCGATCGTCAGCGGCTCCGCCATCACCGCCACGTCGCGGAGTTCCTTCGGCACCGGCGTGAGGTAAGTCTCCTCCTCCACGAACTGCTCCGTCATGTAACCGTGGAGCTGGTTGATGCCCCGCTCCTTGAACGTCCACGTGAAACAGAAATCCTGCCGCCCCTCACGGCACGGCGCGCAGCCCGGGTCCGGGCAGGGCCGCCGCACGCTCGGCACCACGAGATCGCCCGCCTTGAGATTCTTCACGCCCGGCCCGGCTTCCACGACTTCGCCCAGGCATTCATGGCCGAGCACGAGATAGTCGCATCCCGCCGGGCCCTGCCCGTAGGCAAACGTGCAAATCTCGCGGTCTGTCCCGCAGATGCCGACCTCCAGCGTGCGAATCCTCACTTCATTCGGCGCAGTGATCGCGGGCTCGGGGTGCGCGACCAGACGCAGTTCCTTTTTTTCAGGAACGACGCCGACGCCTTTCATGGTATTCGTGCTCATGGTTGGTGGAAAAGATGGTTCGCGGACGCAAGCGGCGCCGGCTGCAGCGGGAAAAAGAACACATCCCGCGCGAATGCCGCGAGAACAAACTTTCCTCGCCTCCCCGTGCGGTCGTGATCCGATCCGAGTCCGAACGATGTCGCGCCGACCGCGGCAGGCACAAGGAGGGGCGCTTTGATAGCGCCCTCTGGCAGCGGTCGCTCCGCGCCGCTGCCAGCCATGACCGCGGCAATGCGAAAGGAACCTCGAACTTCACAGATTCCCAGTGTTATCCACGCCAATGGCTCGATGCGGCGCGGAGCGACCGCACCGAGAGGGCGCTATCAAAGCGCCCATCCCTGGTCTCACCGCCGCGCTTGCCTGGACCCGAAATGAATCACGCCTCCCGGTGCATCGCAGCCACCGGGGATGAATCCCGGTTTCCAGATCGCTCCCATGCCATCCTCCGAAGATGAACGGACCCGCAATCGATACGCGGCTCGCATCTCCGTCGCGCCGGGCGATTCACGACCCGGGCTTCCTCGCAAGCCCGCCCGTTTCCAGCGTCCGGGCATCTCCCATCAAGGGCATCACACCATCCATCGGAACCGGCAAGTTGCTTGTGGATGAACCACCCATCCCGACCGCCCCCAGAACAAAGAGCGACACCCCCATCCTCCTCTCCAAGTTGCCCAGAGCGCCCCACTGCCATTGAATCGGGAAGAGATTGGAAACCACAGAGGCACGATGAGCCCAGAGCAGCATTGCGTTTCATCGCATCCCTCCGTCTCCATCGTGTCTCTATGGTGCATGGTCAGCGTGCGAGTGCAGATGGGCACGGAGCAGCATTGCGTTTCATCGCATTCCTCTGCGTCCATCGTGTCACTGTGGTGTTTCCTGCGGAAGGATTCCCGTTTCCTGCGGAAGGAAACCATGCTTGTCCGGTTGCGTGACAATTTTGCCGCAGGGGTGCCTTTCGGCACACCATTTTGGAAACTCTCCTCTGAACAGAGGGCGGAAAAATCTGTGGTTCGCTGCGAGAGCAGCTTTTTGACGATCCATTTTCGGGAGTTCTCCTCTGAACGAGGGTCTGAAAAATCTTCCGTGAGGCCACTTTGTCACGCAACCGGACAAGCATGGAAGGAAGCCCGTTTTCTCCGGAGGGAAAGCGTTTTCCGCTGGGGAAAGCGTCTTCTATTTCTGCTGGAGCGTCTTCTATTTTCCGCCCGCCGTTGCTCCTTGGATTCGAGCTGCTTCTATTTCCTCACCGGCGCTTTCTCTTTCCCGCCCGGCAGCTTCTAGCGCAGAGAATCCTCTTTCCCATCACACACCGCGCAGGGCATCCTGCGCGGATGAAATTCGGAATCTGCAACGAGATCTTCAAGGACTGGTCGCTCGAAGACACCTTCGCGTTCGCCAAAAAAGCGGGCTACGACCAGGTCGAGATCGCCCCCTTCACTCTCGCAAAATACGTCACCGACATCACCCCTGCCGAGCGTTCACGCATCCGCGAACTCGCCGCCCGGATCGGAATCGGCATCAGCGGACTCCACTGGGTGCTCGTCCAGGCCGAGGGCATGTATCTCACCCACACCGACCCCGCCGTGCGCGAAAAGACCGCGGCCTACTTCGTCGCACTTGTGGACTGCTGCGCGGATCTCGGCGGCACGCGCATCGTCGTCGGCTCACCGAAGCAGCGGAACCTCCTCGAAGGCGTGACCTACGAGCAGGCGTGGAAATGGGCCACCGATGTTTTTCGCCCAGCGGTGAAGCGCGCGGAGGAACGCGGAGTCGTGCTGTGCTTCGAACCGCTCGCGCCGAGCGAGACGAACTTCATCAATACCGCCGAGGAAGGCCGGCGCTTCGCCGCGCAATTCGAGAGCCGTGCGATGAGCATCATTCTCGATGTGAAAGCCATGAGTTCCGAGGCGGCGCCCGTCCCGCAGACCATCCGCGAGAGCGCGGGGAAATTCGAATACGTCCATGCGAACGACCCGAACCTCAAAGGCCCCGGCTTCGGCGAAATGGACTTCGTTCCCATCGCAGCCGCCCTGCGGGATGCCGGCTACGACGGAACAGTCTCGGTCGAAGTCTTCAACTTCGACGAAGGCCCGGAAGTCATCGCCACGAAGAGCCGCGAATACCTCCGCAAGGCCTTCGGCTGTTGATTGAAACCGGGCACCTTGACGGCTGTCCGGCGGCCTCGCATCATCCGCGCCCTATTTTGAATGTCGCACTTCACACCGGGCAGCCGGCTCGCGCTTCCCGCTTCAGGCAGAATCCAGGTCCCACCACACCGCACTTCTCGCCCTGCCGCGAACGCTGACCCGCGCGCATTCAACCGGAAGCAGCCGTCCACTTTTGAACCAACATGGGACCGTCCACTGATGCCTCACGCCCGCGGAACCTCGACTGGAAGCGCGCCGCGGCGCTGCTCTACGGCGACTGGGGAACGTCGAAAGCCTACGTCATTGGCCTCGCCGTGGTCGCAGCCGGCTTTGCGGCCCTGCCGGTCATCGTCGCCGTCTGCATCCTCACGGCGATCGTCGGCTATAACTACTCGATCGTCTGCCGCAATTTTCCCGATGGCGGCGGCGTCTATTCGGCAGCCCGCCAGCAAAGTCGCATCCTCGCCTCGCTCGGCGCGCTGCTGCTGATCGCCAATTTCCTCGTCACCGCCGCACTCAGCGGCTGGTCGGCGATGAGCTACTTCGGCGTGCCGGAAAAGTGGCTCGCCCCGGCCACCATGGCCGCGATCGTCGCGCTCGGAGCTGTGAACTGGTTCGGCCCCAAGCACAGCGGCAGCATGTCCATCGCGATGGCCATCCCCACCGTCGCCACGGTGCTCCTGCTCATCGCCATCAGCGTGCCTTATCTCTCCACCGAGTCCCTCCGCTGGCCCGGCGACGCGCTGGCGGACCCGGCGTTCCGCGAACTTCACCCCAGAGCCACTCACGGCCCGATGGCCCAGACGTGGATCTGGTTCACCGGCGCCATCCTCGCCCTCAGCGGCGTCGAGGCCGTCGCGAGCATGACAGGCGTGATGAAGGCCGACCCCGGCGCGCCGGGAGAAAAGGTGGACGTCAGCGGCACAGCCGGCCGCGCCCTCCTGATCGTCGCGATCGAAGTCGTCGTCGCCACCATCATCCTCGGCTGGGCCATTCTTTCCATGGCGGATACCCCGGAAACGAACGCCGCATTCGCCGAGCACAAGGACTACATGCTCCGCTTCCTCGGCGAGCACTTCGGAACAAAGATGGGCGGTGCCGCCGTCGGCCATTCGATCGGGGTTGTCGTCGGCGTCGTCTTCGGTGTGCTGCTGCTCAGCGCCGTCAATACCGCCATCAATGCCGTCATCGGCGTCTTCTACATGCTCGGGCAGGACGGCGAAATGCCCCGCCCGCTCACGAGGCTGAACGTTCACGGCGTCCCGATCATCCCCCTCGCCCTCGCCGCGCTGCTCCCGGCGATCATCCTTCTTTTCATCAGCGATCTGGAGGCCCTCGCCGAGCTGTATGAAATCAGCGTCGTCGGCGCGATCGCCGTCAACCTCGGGGCATGCGTCGTGAATCGCAAACTGGACATGCGCTGGTTCGAGCGCCTCGCCATGGGCGCGACATTCCTCGTCCTGCTCGGCGCGGAACTCACCATCGCCTACGTGAAGCCGAACGCGCTCTACTTTGCCGTCATCGTCATCGGCGTCGGCATGGGCCTGCGCGCATACTCGCACAAGGTCACCGGTCTCAAGACACTCACCGTCAGCAAAGAAGTCGCGGACCTCGTGGATCCCGAAGCCGTCGCCAGGCTGCGACCGCGGCTGATGGAAGGCCGGAAGATCCTCGTCGCTGCGCGCGGCCCGACGCCCGTGCTTCGCTTCGCCCTCGACGAAGCAAAGCTGCGAGGCGCTTCGCTCTGCGTCCTCTACATCAAGGAACTCGCCGTCTTCCTCGGTGCTGCGAACTACAGCGGCGTGCGCAAACACCGCTGGCAGGACGACCCGCAGGCCGCCCCGATCATGGCCCTCATGCTCAAGCTCGGCGAGGAAACCGGCGTCTGCGTGCAGCCCGTCTATGCCGAATCAACCGACCCGGCGGGAACCATCGTGGACATCGCTGCCACGCTCGGCGCGGACATCGTCATGCTCGGCTCCTCGCACCGGGCGAAAATGGCGCGCCTCCTCAAAGGCAACGTGATCGAGCGCGTCGCCAGCAACCTTCCCGAGAACATCGAACTGGTGATCCACAGCTAGACACACTGCGTTGCGGAAATTCGACACCAAGGAGGAAGGGAATCGAATGCGGCGCGCCTCTCCAATCCCGAGGGGATTCCGTCCTCCAGCCCAGGGTTGCGAGGAACGAGCTGCCCTGGGGCACCGCGGGCATGGTTCCCAACCCCAACGGGGTTGTGTCCTGCGTGAGGCAAAGGCCGCAACCCCGTTGGGGTTGTTGCGTTGCGCCGCCAGTTCCCAGGGTAGCTCGTGCCTCGCAACCCTGGGCTTTGATACGGAATCCCGTTGGGATTCAGACTGCGAATCTCCGAAAGGCACTGGGGTTAGGCACGCCCGCTCACGCCGCCACAAACGCGGGGAAACGCTCCGCGACTTTTTCCGCAACGGCCTCCACCGTCACACCGCGCGCTCCCTCGCGTTCGAGGCTCGTCATCTCGACCCCGGCGATTCCGCACGGCGTGATGTGCGCGAAGCCCTCGAGCGGCCCGCACACATTCAGGGCAAATCCGTGCATCGAAATCCAGCGGCGCACCCCCACGCCGAGACTCGCAATTTTCCGCTCCCCCGCCCACACGCCGGTGAGCCCGTCGCGTCGTGCTGCCGCGACTCCAAAGTCGGCGCAGAGGAGAATCAGGAACTCCTCCAGATCGCGCAGGTAGAGGTGCAGGTCCGAGCCGCGACGTCGCAAATCCAGCAATGGATAGCCGACCAGTTGGCCGGGACCGTGCCATGTCGCCTGGCCGCCGCGATTGATCGCCATCAGCGGCGCAGGCAGCGCGGCGGGATCGCGCAACGAGGAGTGATCGGGCGTCCGGCCAATGGTGAAAATGGAGTCGTGTTCGAGCACCAGCAGTTCATCCGGCGCATCCGAGTCGTCCGCTTTCCGCGCCACGATCTGTTCCTGCAATGCGAGCGCCTCCGCGTAGCCGATCCTGCCGAGCCACTGCACTTTCATATCCGCTCCAGCACGGCGACACCATTCCGCGCGCTCTCCGCGCACTGGAAATGCGTGAGCCCGATCGCGAGCGCATCCGCGGCATCCGGCGGCGGCGTCTCGGAGAGCCCGAGGAGCACGCGCACCATGAATCCCACCTGCTGCTTCTGCGCCCCGCCCCTGCCGACGACGCTCTGCTTCACCCGCCGCGGCGCGTATTCATAGATGGGCAGCCCGCGCTCCGCCGCCGCGACCAGCGCCGCACCGCGCGCCGCGCCGAGCGTGATCGCCGTCCGGTGGCTCTGCACAAAAATCACGCCCTCCAGCACCGCGCATTCCGGCGCGTGCTGCGCGATCACCGCGGCGATCCGCTCATGGATGGCGAGCAGACAGCCGCTCGGCAGCAGCGCGGGCGGATTCTTCACGATGCCGTAGTCGAGCGAGCGCACCTTGCCGCCACTTTTCTCCAGCACCGCGTAGCCGCTGGAACGGAGGGAAGGATCGATGGCAATGATTCGCACAGGCCTGCTCATAGCCACAAGCCGCGCGGCACAAAATCGAAACTTCATCCTTTCGCCGTCCGCCAGGCGGTGACTAGATTCCGCCATGCTACTGGACTTCATGGCAAAAGGCGGACCCGTCATGTGGTTCATCTTGTTTTGCAGCGTCATCGGCAGCGCCGTGTTCCTCGAGCGGCTGATCTATTTCCATCGGATCAGCGTGCGCGTCGGCGAATTCATGCGCGGCGTGGGCAATCTCATCCACGGCCGGCGCTACGCCGAGGCGCAGGTGGAGGCGTCCGCCACGAATGGGCCGGTGCAGCGCGTCGTTCACGCCGCCATCATCCGCCACAGCGCCCCGCGGGAGGAGCTGAAGGACATCGTCCAGGAAGCCGGCCAGCTCGAAGTCCCGCGGCTGGAGCGACGCCTCGGCATGCTCGCCTCGCTCGCATTCCTCACACCGCTGCTCGGCCTCCTCGGCACCGTCGCGGGATTGCTGGAAGCCTTCCAAAGCATGGCCGCCACCACCGGCTTCACCAGCTCCGCGGAAATCGCGAACGGGATCTACCAGGCGCTCATCACCACCGCGGCCGGCCTCGCCGTCTGCATCCCGTGCGCGATGGCCTACGCCTATCTGAGCGCGCGGGCAAATGCCGTCGTCCACGACATGGAGCGCGCGGGAATCGAGATCGTCCATCTGCTCATGGAAAGCAGGCTGCAGGCGGACATCATCGAATTCGGCGAAGCCCGTCAGCGTTCGGAAAAACGCTGACCGTGAAACTCGGCCGCAGCTTCCATTTCCCGATGGCACTCTTCGGCATCATGCCGATGCTCAATGTGCTGCTGCTCGTCATCGTCTTCCACGTGCTCGGCTCGAAATTCACGCTGAACCCCGGCGTGCAGGTGAGTCTCCCGGCCACCTCCTTCGCCCTCGGTCCGCAGCGGAATGCGGAAATCGTCAGCATCACCGCCGGCCCCATCGCGGCGATCTATCACCGCGATCGCGAGGTCACGCTCGACGAACTGCGTGAGCGATTTTCCGAGAGCGGCGCATCCGGGAAATGGCTGATCGTCAAGGCCGACACCAACACGCCCGCCGGGCTCGTCGCAGCGGTGACCAATGAGGCGCTGAAGCAGAGCTACTCCGTGATCCTGGCCGGCGACATCCCGAAGAAATGAGCAAGCCGGAGAGCACTCCGCCCGTCATTTTCAGTTGGGCCGACCCTGAGGGAAGTTCGTGGTGGCTCGCCGCGTTCATCTTTCTCTCGTTCCTCCTGCACAGCGCGGCATTCTTCATTTTCCAAGGGAAGAACCGGCCGCCGATCCGCGCACCGCGCACCGCGCCGACCGTGCAGATCCTCTCCGCCTCCGCCGACCCGGCCACTCGCTCGCCCGAGACCATTGCATTGCTCGAATGGATCGCGACCCAGGATCCGGCGCTCGTCGCCAGGATCCAGACTGTGGAACCCCGCGACCTCACCGGCGTCCCGTACCGTCCGTCCTTCCAGACCGTGCGCACCCAGCCTCTCGCGGCAGCGCCCGAGCCACTCACCATCCAGTTCCCGGTTGCGCGAGATCCGTTCGCATTGATCCGGAGCCTGGCGCCACAGCGGAAAGTCACTCCGCCCGTCTTTTCGCCGCAGGCCACGCACATCACCGCCTCGTCCGCGCTTCAATCACGGCTGCCACAGAATTTCAGCATGCTGCCGGAGGCGAAGGCGGACACCCCCGTGCAACCCACGGTCATCCTCATCGGCGTCTCCGCAAAGGGCGAGACCCGCTTTGCATTTCTCCAGCAGGGTTCGGAAAACCCCGCGCTCGACTCCGAGGCAGCGCATTTCATCCGGGCTTCACGCTTCGCGGACGGGAGCGAGGATTTGCAGTGGGGAACGGTCACCTTTGCGTGGGGCGACGATGCCGTCGCCCAGCCCGCCGCACCGACGGCACCTCAGAAGTAGCCCCAATGCCTCCCGGATATCTCGCCTCTATGCTACGCGGGAAGTCGCGACGGACGCGCGACGGACGCGCGGTGGAAAAGTGGCGCCGACCAAATGTGGAGCCGACGACCCGTCGGCGTGGCGGGATGGGCGGAGGCGGCGGGATGGCCAGGCCGGGCGCAAACGACACTTCCCCCTTGCCACGGTCGCCCGCCTCCCAAGCCGACGACTCGTCGGCTCCACATTTCGCGCCTGCCTCTCGGCGGGGCGGAAGATCCGAAAGGCATTGCAACTAGCCCGCCATGTTCAGGCTCGAACTCCACGAACTCATCTACGTTTACACGGGACTCTGTCTCGTCGTGATCCTCATCGCGTCGATGCTGCACAATCTCAAGCGCACCCGCCGCGAGCAGCTCGCCATGCGCGGCCTCGTCAAATGCCACCTCTGCGCATTCCAGTTCCGCGACGAAACGGACGCCGAACTCCCCAAGTGCCCGGCCTGCGGCGCGCCCGTCAACCGCGAGCCGCTGTCGCAGCTCTGACGCAATTCCCGCTTTCCTAGCCGCGCCGGGTTCTGGCACGCTCCGTCATGGCAACACTCGACGACCAGTTCTACCAGCCGGCCGACCAGTTTTTCCCCGCGCACAGCGGCGTCGCCCTCACCTACGACGACGTGACCCTCGCCACGCTTTACAGCGAAGTCATCCCGCGGGACGCAAACCTCGACACGCAATTGCACGAGCGGCTCCAGCTCCGCCTGCCGATCATCTCCGCGGACATGGACACCGTCACCGAATCGCCCATGGCCATCGCCATGGCGCGCGCCGGCGGGCTCGGCCTCATCCACTGCAACATGCCCGAGCGCCAGCAGCTCTCGGAAGTCACGCGCGTAAAGAATAACGTCCACGGCCTCATCCAGGAGCCGATCAAAGTCAGCCCCGGCCAGCTCATCGGCGAAGTCCTCGCGATGATCGACGATCGCCGTTTTGGATTCAGCACCTTCCCCGTGGTGGATGAAAAAAACATCCTCCTCGGCCTGCTCCCCGGCCACGTGGTGCGCGAACGTTACGCGACCCGCAAAGTCTCCGAGGCCATGATGCCCCGCGCGCAGGTCCAGACCATCCACGAACGCGACCTCGGCCAGGAACCCATCGTCGCCGCGGACAAATTTTTCTCCGCCCACATGGGCATCCACAAGCTGCTCGTCGTCGGCGACGGCGACACGCTGCGCGGACTTTTCACCCTCAGCGACATCGAGCACATCCTCCACGAGCGCGGCTCCCATTTCAAACCGGCGCGCGACGACCAGTTCCGCCTCCTCTGCGGCGCGAGCATCATCGGACTCCGCAAACCCGACGGCACCCTCGACCGCGACCACATCGCCGCGCAGGTCGGCGCGCTCGTCGAACGCGGCTGCGACGTCATCGCCGTCAGCACCGCGCACGGCCACAGCGCCGGAGTCGGCGACACGGTCCGCCTGGTCCGCGGCATCTTCCCCGAGCTGCCAATCATCGCCGGCAATGTCACCAGCGCCGCCGGTGTCGAATTCCTCGCCGGCTGCGGTGCGAATGTGATCAAAGTCGGCCAGGGCCCCGGCTCCATCTGCACCACGCGCGTCGTCGCCGGAGTCGGCATTCCCCAGCTCACCGCGCTCTACCTCGCGAGCCGCGCAGCCGCGAAATGCGGCGTCACCATCATCGCCGACGGCGGCATCACCAAGAGCGGCGACATCGTCAAAGCGCTCACACTTTCCGAGTCGGTGATCTGCGGCGGACTCCTCGCCGGCTGCCCCGAAGCACCGGGCCAAATCATGGAGATCAACGGCAAACTGTACAAGCAATACCGCGGCATGGGCAGCCAGGCTGCGATGGCCGCCGGCAGCGCCGCGCGTTACGGCCACGCGGCCAAGGACGCGACACGCAAAGCCGCGGCCGAAGGAATCGAAGCGCTGAAGGAAGTCAGCCCGTCCGTCGAACTCGTGCTCGCGCAACTCACCGCCGGAGTGCAAAGCGGCCTCGGCTATCTCGGCACAAAAAATCTCGGCGAACTCCGCAAGGCAGCCCGCTTCATCCGTGTCACCCCCGCCGGCCAGCGCGAGAGCGCACCGCACGACATCATCGAGGTGAAGGCGACGAAGTAAGATGGACCGTCGCGCGTCCCGCCGGCCACCAAGACACCACGTGCAGCGTCTCACTTTCCGATAACGTCCCGGCATGGAAGTGGCGCTGCGCGCCAAGATTTGTGGCCGGCGGGGCGCGGGGCGAGATTCAATATGACCCCAAAGGCTGGTCGCCGGCCAAAGCTGAGCGGCGCGTGAGTGCCGCGAGGCTTTGGCCTGCGGCGGCTTGACGCCGCTTTGGCTTTGCGGAGGAGCGATGGGCGGAATCGCGGGATGCGCCGCGCGGACGAAAGGCGCTGGGTTGCATTGCGGGGCAACGGTGAATTTGCGCGTCGGACCCGAGGCGAGGGAAAAGCGGCGTCAAGCCGCGCGCAGTCCAAAGGCTGGCGCCACGCCCGACGCCACAACGTTGTTCATCCACTGGACTCACTCTCAATCACACCCGGGGATGCGCGGCGGTCCACCCTGCCCTTGCACACCTGCCATCGCCCGCTACTCTGCGCGCCCCGATGTCCACCGCACTGCCAGACAGACCCGCACCGCTCGCCGCCACGCGACGCTTCGCCGTGGTCGCGAGTTCATACAATGCGCAGTTCGTGGACGGCCTGATCGCCGGCGCGCAGACCGAACTGGCAGCCGTCGCCCCCGGTTCTCCCGTCGCCATTCATCGCGTGCCGGGCTCGTTCGAAATTCCGCTCGGCGTGCAGACTGTCGGCGAATCGGGCAAGGCGGATGCCATCCTCGCCTTCGGCCTGCTCTGGGAGGGAGAAACCAGCCACGCCGACCTCATCGCAACCGCTGTCACCAAGGCGCTGCTCGATATTTCCCTCCGCCTCCGCCTGCCCGTGCTGCACGAGGTCATCGTCGCACAGACCGAGGAGCAGGCCCGCGAACGCTGCCTCGGAGACAAGATCAACCGCGGGGTCGAGGCCGCGCGGGCCGCGGTCCGCATACTCCAGGCCCTCGATTCCATCCGCGCACCGCGCCCTGACCAGCCATGAGAAAGCGACGCGAAGGCCGCGAGGCGGCCGTGCAGTATCTTTACCAATTGGAGGTTCACGGGGATCGAACGGCGGACCTTCATGCCGATTTCTGGAACTTGCGCGAGGCGAAGCCGCCGGTCCGCGAGTTCGCGGAGAAACTCATCGCCGGTGTGATCGCGAGTCTCGATGAGGTCGATGCCCTGATCATCAAGTATCTCCAGAACTTCGAACTCGGCCGGCTCGCAGCAGTGGACCGCAACGTCCTCCGCCTCGCCATCCACGAGATGCTCCACTGCATGGAGACGCCCCCGGTCGTGGCGATCAACGAGGCCATCGAGATCGCGAAGAAATTTGGCGGCGAGGACAGCGGCAGATTCATCAATGGCATCCTCGACAAGGTGAAAGGCGAACTCACGCGACCGCTGCGGACGGCTGGGAAGTGAGGAGTGATTAGTAGTTGCTCCCGCACACGTCGCGCCGTCATTCGTCCTCGTCTAAGCACCAAACACTTTCCCCTTCCGCCCAATGGCCCTCGGCTTCCTCAAAAACATCTGGAACAAATTCACCGGCAAACCGGTGGACTGGGATGACCTGGAAGAATCCCTCATCCGCGCCGATCTCGGCATCGGCATGACGCAGCGGATCCTCAAGACGCTCCAGGAGAGCAACGACAAGCCGACCGCGGACTCCGTGGTGAAAGTCGCGCAGGAAGAAATAATCAAAGTGCTCCCGAGCGACGGCTGGACACTCCGCCCGCTCGCCTCGAAGCCAAAGGTCGTGCTCGTCGTCGGCGTGAACGGCACCGGCAAGACCACCAGCACCGCGAAGCTCGCGGCGCTTTTGAAAAAACGCGGGCACAGCGTGCTCCTCGTCGCAGCGGACACCTTCCGCGCCGCCGCCATCGAGCAGCTCGGCATCTGGGCCGGGCGCATCGGCTGCCCCATCGTGAAAGGCCAGTACAACGCCGACCCCGCCGCCCTCTGCCACGACGCGTATCAAAAGGCGGAGAAGGAAAACATCGAGTTCATCCTCTGCGACACCGCCGGCCGGCTGCACACGAAGCACAATCTCATGTCCGAGCTCGGCAAAGTGAAACGCGTCCTGCAAAAGGCCGACGCCTCCGCACCGCACGAGACGCTGCTCGTCGTGGACGCCACCACCGGCGCGAACGCCGTCAACCAGGCCCGCGAATTTCACGCCGCCGCAAACCTCACCGGCATCATCTGCACCAAGCTCGACGGCTCCGGCAAAGGCGGCGTCATCGTCGCCATCCGCGACGAACTGAAACTCCCCACCCGCTTCATCGGCACCGGTGAAAAGCTCGAAGACTTCGCCTTCTTCGACAGCCGCGAATTCGCCGAGGCGATGCTGTAGTCCGGATGCGGCAATGCCGCTTCGTTTCTCCGCGGGACTGTGCAGTTGACGTGACAATTTCCTGACACACTCCGCATACGGCCCTGACAACTCCGGACGCGGCGTGTAACAGGTTCGAGGAATGCAATCAAAGTTCCTCGTCGCCCGCAGCCCGGGTCGATTCGGCCTGCGTCCGGCCAGATCATTCGCAAGGCACGGAGTGTGGCCCCAATTTTCGAAGGAAAGGACCGGGAGAACGTCATCAAGGGAGATGGCGCGTCTGCCTGAGCTTCGCGTCCAGCGGCAGCCCGGCGATTTTTCACACGGGAACATTTTTTGTAACAATTCCCGTCCCGGCGCTGGGAAGAGGCAGAAAGCAAAATAGAAACGAAGTCCCGTGCCCATCGATTACACACAAATGGCCGAAGCGGATCTGCTCGCGGAATTTGCCGCGCAGCGTTCCGAGGCGGCGTTTGCCGAACTGGTCCGGCGTCACATGCCGATGGTGCTGGGTGTCTGCCGCCGTGTGCTGGATGACGCGGATGGTGCGCAAGATGCCGCCCAGGCGGTGTTCCTCACGCTGGCCCGCAAGGCGGGGTCGCTTGGCAGGGAACGCGGGCTGGGCGGGTGGTTGCACCATTGCGCGGTCTGCACCGCCAGCAACGAGCGCACCGCCAGGGCCCGCCGACTTCGCCGCGAACAGGAGGCCGCCGCCATGCAACATGATCCCGCCGGGGAACTCACCCCGGAAACGAAATCCGTCCTGCGAGAATCACTGGACCGCGAACTCGATGCGCTGCCGGCCAAGTATCGCCGTCCGCTCGTCATGGTGCATCTGGAAGGCTGCACCCTCGAGGAGACGGCAGCGGCTCTGAAGTGCAAGGACGGCACGCTGCGGGTCTGGCTGACCAGGGCCCGCGAGAAACTCCGCAGCCGCCTCGCTCGCCGCGGCGCATCCGTGAGCGTCCCGGGATTGGTCGCCTGGCTGGCGACGCAGACCGAGACGGTCGCAGCGGCGATCCCGCCGGATCTTGCCGCAGCCACGGCGAAGAGCGCAGCACTTTGGATCACCGGCGGGACGGCTGCCGCCGGTCTCGCCACCAACATCATCGCATCAGCAAAAGCAACCTTACACACCATGTTCATAGCCAAACTCAAAACCGCCGCCCTCATCACCGCCTCCGTGGCGATCGTCTCCACCGCAGTCGCACTCGACTGGAAGAAAGTCTATGAGGCCCGCGACAAGGGGCTGCCGAAGACTGCCATCGAGGAACTCAGGCCCATCATCGCCGACGCGATGAAGAACAAGCGGCACGCCGAGGCCATCAAGGCCATCTGCACCAAGATCGCCTTCGAAGGCAACATCGAGGGGAACAAGCCGGAGGAGAAAATCACGCGGCTCGAAACGGAAATCGCCACTGCTCCGGCGGAGATGAAGCCGATGATGCAGGCCGTTCTCGCGAACTGGTACTGGCACTACTTCCAGCAGAACCGCCGGCGCTTCCAGCAGCGGACCCAGACCGCCGAGGCGCCGGGCAAGGATTTCACGACGTGGGATCTGCCGCGCATCCTCGCGGAGATCGACAGGCACTTCACCGCCGCGCTCGCGAACGGGAAGGAACTGAAGGGGACGCCGGTCGAACAATTCAATGACCTCCTCGAGAAGGGCAGCGTGCCGGACGCCTACCGCCCGACCATGTTCGACTTCCTCGCGCACGAGGCGCTGGAGTTCTACCAGGCCGCCGAGCAGGGCGCGGCGAAGGCGGAGGATGAATTCGAGATCGCCGCCGAAAGTCCCGTGTTCGGATCGCGCGCCGCCTTCGTGCAATGGAAGCCGGGCGCGACGGACACCGTTTCGCCGAAGCTGAAGGCGGTCCTGCTTTACCAAAACCTCATCACCTTCCACGAGAAGGATGCGGACAAGACGGCGCTGATCGACGCGGATCTGTGGCGGCTGGCGTTTGCGAAGAACCAGGCGGTGGGCCCGGAAGTGAACGACCGCTGCAAGGCTGCGCTCAAGCGGTTCGTGGACGAGTGGGCGGACCACGAGATTTCCGCGCGGGCGCTGTTCGCGTGGGCGGGCGTGTTTCAGTCGGAGAACGAACTGGTCGAGGCGCACAAGCTCGCGAAGCGTGGAGCGGACGTGTTCCCGAAGAGCTACGGCGGCGTGCAGTGCCATAACCTCATCCAGCAGCTCGAAGCGAAGCAGGTGACCATCAACACCGAGCGCGTGTGGAATGAGCCGTGGCCGGTCGTCGCGGTGAACTACAAGAACGTGACCAGGGCATTTTTTCGCGCCGTGCCGTTTGATTTCGACGCATTCGTCGCCCGGCAGAGCTACGGTTTTGGTGCCGGCAATTTCGACGAGAAGTTCACGAATGAAATTCTCACCAGGAAGCCGGCCTCCGAGTGGAATGCCGACCTGCCGGCGACCGCGGATTTCCGCGAGCGCACCGAGAAGGTGCCCGTGCCGAAGGATCTGAAGCCGGGATTTTATTTCATCGTCGCCAGTCACGTTGCGTCGTTCAGCAAGGACAACAACATGGTCTCCGTCGCATTCGTGTGGGTGAGCGATCTGGCGCTCGTGGTGCGGTCCCGCCAGTATGAGGGTGCGCTCGATGGTTTCGTGCTCAAGGCGCTGACGGGCGAGCCGGTCGCGGGAGCGAGGGTGCGGTCGTGGTCGCGCGACAAGAACGGCAAGTCCGTCGCCGGCCCGGAGACGAAGACGGATGACAATGGAATGTTCCGCTTCGCCGGTCCCGAGCGGCAACTGCTGTTGCACGCGCAAAGCGGCGAGCAATCGGTGTCGAGCGACAACGAGTTTTACCTCGGTCGCGCCAACAAGCCGGCGCCGTCCACGCACACGGTTTTTTTCACCGACCGCTCGCTCTACCGGCCAGGGCAGACGATCCAGTTCAAAGGAATCTGCCACCGCGTGGACACGGAGAAGAATGAGTACGCGACGCTCGGTGGCCAGACGCTGACGGTGATTTTCCGCGACCCGAATGGTAAGGAAGTGGCGATGCAACCGCTGAAGTGCAACGACTACGGCGCATTCTCCGGCAGCTTCACCGCGCCGGGCGGGACGGTCACGGGGCAGATGTCGCTGCTGGTGCAGAACGGGCCGGACGGCTACGCGCATTTCAGCGTCGAGGAATACAAGCGGCCGAAGTTCCAGGTCGAGGTGTCGAAGCCAAAGGACGCGGCGAAGCTCGGCGCGGAAGTCATCGTGTCGGGAAAGGCCACGGCCTATACCGGCGCAGCGATTGGCGGCGCGAAGGTGAAATGGCGTGTCGTGCGTGTCGTGCAATTTCCGCCCTGGTGCTGGTGGGGCCGGTATCTGCTGCCGCCGGGTCGCGGCGAAAGCCAGAACATCGCGCACGGCACCGCCACGACGGGCGCTGACGGAGCATTCACGGTGAAGTTCACCGCGCTGCCGGATCTCTCGGTGCCGGAGAAGACGGAGCCGACGTTCACATTCACGGTGTTTGCGGATGTGACGGACACGACCGGCGAGACGCGTTCGGCGAGCCAGAGTTTGCGGGCCGGTTACACCGCGCTCTCCGCGACGATTGCCGCGGACGAATGGCAGACGCCGGACAAACCGGTCGAGTGGACGGTCGGCACGACGTCGCTCGACGGCGAGCCGCAGCCCGCCAGCGGCACGGTGAAATTTCACGCACTGAAGCAGCCGGAGAAAGTCGTGCGCCCCGAGCTGTCCGGCGCGAGGCCGTATGATTACTGGTGGTTCCGGCAGAACGCCGGCAAGAACGCCGAGCCGAAGTCCGACCCGGCGAATCCCGACTCGTGGGAACTGGCGGAGGTCGTCGCGGAAAAGGCGTTCAAGACGGACGCGACCGGCACGGTGAAGATCGAGACGCCGCTGAAGGCCGGCATTTACCGCGCGATGCTGGAGACGAAGGATCGCTTCGGCAAGGCGGTGACGGCGCGCCGGACATTCCAGGTCGTGGACATCAAGGGCGCGACGTATCCGGTGCGGCTGGCGAATCATTTTGCCGCGCCGAAATGGACGGTGGAGCCGGGCGAGAGTTTCCTGGCTCTGTGGGGGACCGGCTACGACAAGGGGCGGGCGTATGTGGAACTGGAGCATCGCGGCAAGACGTTGCGGGCATTCTGGACGGGCGACGGCCGGACGCAGGAAGTCTTCGAGCAGGAGGTGAATGAGGAGATGCGCGGCGGGTTCACGATCCGCGTGACTTATGTCCGCGAGAACCGCGCGTATTTGCAGGACCGCGTGATCGATGTGCCGTGGTCGAACAAGAAGTTCACGGTGAAATGGGAGCATTTCACCTCAAAGCTTGAGCCCGGAAAAAAGGAGACGTGGACGGCGGTGGTGACCGGCCCCGATGCGAAGAAGGCGGCGGCGGAGATGGTCGCGACGCTCTACGATGCGTCGCTGGACCAGTACCGTCCGCACCACTGGATGCAGGCCTTCAGCGTATTCCGTCGCGAGTACAGCCGGGTCAATGCGCAGTTCGAGAATGGGATGGCCCGGTTCCAACATGTCCTCGGCTACTGGCAGCAGGAATCCCGGTCAGCGGAACTGACCTACCGCCATTATCCCGCCGACATCTCGCAAAACCTCTGGGGCTACGGATATTTCGGCGGCAGAAACCGCGGCTTGGGCGGCAAGCCGGGCATGATGCGCACGGCGGCGTTGGACGGTGGAATCGAAAGGGAAACGAACGCCCAAGCGATGCAAGCCGTGGCTGCCCCGCAAAGCGGCGCATCAAGGAAAAGGGCCGAGGACAGGGGCCCAAGTGAAGACCGCGATGAGGGAAAGGCCGCGGGCAAGGACGACGCCGGTGGCGAGGCCGGAGCCGGCCCCGACCTGGGCAAAGTCGCGGCGCGCAAGAACCTCAATGAGACCGCGTTTTTCTTCCCGCATCTCGTGAGCAATCAGGAAGGTGTCGTGCGGATGGAGTTCACGATGCCTGAGGCGTTGACGGAGTGGAAGTTCATGGGCTTCGTCCACGGCCGCGATCTGAGCAGCGGCTTCCTCACCGACAAGGCCGTCACTGCCAAGGACCTGATGGTCGAGCCGAACCCGCCGCGTTTCGTGCGCGAGGGCGACGCGATCGAATTCACCGTGAAGGTCAGCAACCAGTCCGCCGCGCGGCAGACCGGCAAGGTGAAGCTGTCGCTGGCCGACACGCGCACGCTCAAGGACATGGACGCCGCATTGGGCAACAAGCTGACCGAGCAATCCTTCGACATCGCGTCGAAGGAATCGAAGAGCTTCTCGTGGCGCCTGAGCGTGCCGGACGGGATGGATTTCCTCACCTACAAGGCGGTCGGCGCGACCGACCGTCTGAGCGATGGCGAGGAGGGTTTCCTGCCCGTGTTGTCGCGGCGGATTCTGGTGATCGAATCGCTGCCGCTGCCGATTCGCGGCGCGCAGACCAGGACGTTCGATTTTGCGACGCTCGCGCAATCCGGCAAGTCGCAGACTTTGAAGAGCGAGAACCTGACCGTGCAGATGGTCAGCCAGCCAGCGTGGTACGCGGTGATGGCGCTGCCCTATCTCATGGAATCGCGGCACGAATGCAGTGAACAGATCTTCAACCGGCTCTACGCAAACTCTCTCGCGCGCTATGTCGGCAAATCCGATCCGAAGATTCGCCGCATCTTTGACCTCTGGAAAAACACGCCCGCGCTCGACAGTCCGCTGGAGAAAAATCAGGACCTCAAGTCGGTGATGATCGAGGAGACCCCGTGGCTGCGGCAGGCGCAAAGTGAAAGCCAGGCGCGGCGCAATGTCGGCATCCTGTTCGATGCCAACCGGCTCGACGACGAGACGAAGCGCACCTTCGACAAGCTCGCGCAGATGCAGCTCGGCGACGGTCTGTGGCCGTGGTTCCCCGGCCATCGCGGCGACGAATTCATCACGCTCTACATCACGACCGGCTTCGGACGGATGCGGCATCTCGGCGCGGACAATGTGAACATGGCGCTCGCGATCAAATCGCTGAACGCACTCGATGCATGGACCGAGAAGAAATACCGCGACATCCTCAAGCGCCCGCAACCGGAGGAATACGTGCCCAGCTACGTTGACGCGTTCTACCTTTACGGCCGGAGCTTTTTCCTCAAGGACAAGCCCGTCGCGAAGAACCATCAGGACGGGGTGAATTTCTTCCTCAAGCAGGCGAAGAAATTCTGGCTGAAGGTGGATTGCCGGCAGTCGCAGGGCCATCTCGCCATCGGGATGAAGCGCTTCGGCGACGCGGAGACGCCGGTGGCGATCATGAAGTCCATCAAGGAACGCAGCGTAAGCAACGAGGAGATGGGGCTCTTCTGGCGCGACCTCGAACTGAGCTGGTGGTGGTACCGCGCTCCCATTGAGACGCAGGCGCTGATGATCGAGGCGTTCGACGAAGTGATGGGCGACGCCCGGGCCGTGGAGGACGCAAAGGTCTGGCTGCTCAAGCAGAAGCAGACGCAGGACTGGAAGACGACCAAGGCCACCGCCGACGCCGTCTATGGTCTGCTATTGCGCGGCAAGAATCTGCTGGCGAGCGACGCGCTGGTGGAAGTCAGCCTTGGTGGCGAGACGATCAAGCCCGAGAATGTCGAAGCCGGCACCGGGTTCTATGAGAAGAGATTCGTACGCGGCGAGATCAAGCCCGAGATGGGCAAGATCACGGTGAAGAAGACCGACGACGGCGTGAGCTGGGGCAGCGTCCACTGGCAATACCTCGAGGACATGACCAAGGTGACGCCCTACGAAGGCACGCCGCTCAAGCTGAAGAAGACGCTTTTCCGCAAGGACACGACCAAGAAGGGACAGGTCCTGGAGCCAATCAAAGGTCCGCTGGCTGTCGGCGACGAACTGGTCTGCCGGCTCGAACTGCGCGTGGATCGCGACATGGAATACGTTCATCTCAAGGACCAGCGCGGCAGCGGCACCGAGCCGGTGAACGTGCTGAGCCGGACGAAATTCCAGGACGGACTGGCCTATTACGAAAGCACCCGCGACACCGCGAGCCACTTCTTCATCCACTACCTGCCGAAGGGCGTTTACGTCTTCGAGTATTCGGTGCGCGTGCAGCTAAAGGGTAACTACCAGAGCGGCATCGCGAGCATCCAGAGCATGTATGCGCCCGAGTTCAACAGCCACAGTGAGAGCTATGCGCTCGAAGTGAAGTAGGACGACAACCAAGTGCGAAACCTTGAATCCTAACTTCAGTAGCAGGAAGATGAGTGCTCGAACAACCTGGGGAATTGCCCGCGAGCAAGGAGATCCCGCAACCGGTGCCAAGGTGCCCGCCCGCCCCGGCATGCACCTCATGCCCGAGGGCGGCAAACCCGGCGCCGGCTGGAACGCGCAGGGCGCGGTGAACGAGATCACCGTGAAGCCCGCCGGCGCTGTCCCGGCCAGCTTTTAATCGTCGCGCGCCAACACACAGGAAAGAAGAAACAACCATGATGCCCCCAATCAGCAGACCATTGTCCATCGTCCTCCTGCGTGCATGCCGTAGTCTCACAACAAGGAGCACGATGTATCGCAGGGCCGTGGCAGTTGTCCTGGTGGGATTGCTGGGCATGCGTGCGCCGGCGGCACCGCCGCTGCAAAAGCCGGTCGTCGAGATCGCGCTCGCCGCCGGTGCCGGCCAACAGGCTTCGCAACTCGTGATGTTGCCGGACAGACGGGTGGATTATTCCGTGGACGGCAAGCTCGTCGCACAAATTTGGTGGACGAATGAACAGGTCCAGTCGTTCCTCGGGTTTCTCGAGAAGCAAAGATTACCGCGGGCCGGCAAGCTCGCATTGCAGCCGGACAACACGGCATGGGCGGCAATGCGCGAACAGATCCAGCGCAACGTCCTCGGCGTGGCGGCCGGTCACGACAAGTCGCGTAACGAGGCCGAGGAGCGGCAGAAGCGATTGGCGGAGGCCGACCGGATGGATTCGTGGTTGCGGAAGGCTGTCGAGTTTGTCCGCAGGAACAACCCGCAGGCGACCGTCCGGCCACTGCAGTCGGAGAACATCCATCTCGGGGTGACGTTGATGCCGCAGGTGATGAATGGCTCGCGATACTACGGGGCCGTGCTGCGCGAGACCAAGGCTGCGCCACAGCGGGCCTTCGTCGTCGTCGCGGACGATGGCAACACCGGATTTGTGACGGAGGAGCAGGTGGCCCGGAAACTGGGTGAGCAGGACAAGGGCCGCTGGCAGGACGGTGATTATCTGAACGCGGCAATGCTGCGCGTGCATGTGACCTCGGTGGCGAACGAAGACGGCTGGAAGTTGCTGAAGAAGCCCGAGGATTTTACGGCGATCACGTTCAACATGGGCAGCGTCGGCCCCGGTGTGGATCGGCAGCGCGAAGCGGCAAAGGCCATTGCCGCACCGCAAGTCGCGCGGGAGGCCGGGACAGTCACGGTGCAGTTCCACGCCTGGCACCTGATCGGCGGCGCACTGCGCAAGTGGACCGTGACGTTTGGCGCGCCGGTATCCGCAGTCAGCGAGAGCCTGGGACAATTCGGAGGCGGAGGTTACGACTGAGCGGGCGACAGCGAAATTGGCTTCCTGTGAAAACGCGGACGCCAGTTCCGCCTGGCCCGGCCTCTTTCTTGCAGTCCGAAGTTGAGTGATGGATGATCCCCGCGGCTCATACGATCTATTCAGACTGAATGCCTGAATGCAGGAGGCGGCCAAGGGGTGCCGTGGCGTCGCTCTCCAGAGCTGCGCACCACGAGGCTTCCCGTGCGGATTCACCCGCGCAGCTCTGGAGACCTACGCTACTTTCCGGTCTCGCTCCGCCATCTGGCAACAGGACTGGACCAATCGCAGTACTGACCGGATGCCTGCCAAAGTTTTCGAGATTACCGCGGGCATCATCCGCGCGCAGGCGGTTCGTTCGGATGCTCGGCGGATCTTCCGCCGCCGGACTTTGTTTTGACCGCGCGGTGCAATGGTGATGCGTTTGGCTTCCTCGTGCCGACGATGACTCCCTCCTTCGCTTTCCTGATGCTGGCTCTTGCCCTGGCGCTCACGCATCCGGGCAGGTGCGCGGACGATGCCGCGCAGGCGGTGGCCGCGGGGGATCAGGTGGTGGAGTTCACGGACGACACGCGGCTCCATGGGCGGGTCGTGAGACTGGCGGCGGATGAGCTGGTCTTGCAGCGCAATGACACGAAGGAGCCGCTGGTCTTTTCGCTGCGCGACATCCGGAGGATTGTTCTGCGCCCCCGGCTTCCGGCGGCGGAGTCGAAGGCGAATGCGACTCTCCAGCTTCGGGGCGGTGGCTGGATTGCCGGGGATCTCCAGGCATTCGAGCAAGGCGGGTTTCAGGTCCGCATCGGGAATGTCGCGAATGTGGAGATCCGGCGGGAGAAGGTGAAATGGCTCGCCCTTTCCCCATCCGGTTCGCCCGATGGATACGACGGACTGCGCGGCATCATGGGACTCGCGGGCTGGGAAAGTGGCGGCGACTGGGAAGCCACCGATGCAGGGCTCGTGGCCCGGAGTGCTCCGACGCCGATCACCAGGAAGTTCGATGTGCTGTCGGAGAAGGTGGACATCGAGTTCGACGCCGGTGATGTCGGGCCGCGGAGCGGGCAATCCGCGATGTCAGTGCTTCTCGGATCCGGCGGTGCAGGGAACGTATTTGGGAAGGGATTCATCCAGCTACAGATGCAATCCAATATGATCACGGGGAATTCATCCGATGGCCAGGCCAACAAGAATTTCACTGCCAAGGTCGCGGCTGAGAATGGCGTCCCAGGCGTCCCGAAACTGACGCACTACCGCATCCTCCACGACCGGCGCTCGGGAAAGCTCGTCATCTTTGTGAACGGCAGGAAATCCGCCGAGTGGGCCGCGCTGCCGCCCAAGAGCGTGCCGCAGGGTGGCTCGATCATGTTCCAGCCGAATTCCTGGAGCCAGGGCTCGGTGTGGACGCTGGCGAATATGCGGGTCCGACCGTGGGACGGGGATGTCGAGCCCGACGGGAAACCTGAGGAATCGGCGAAGGACCGACTCTCCACGGGCGGGCCGGAAAAAAACGTCGGCAGCCTCGAGGGCATCAGCAAGGAAGCGGTCCGGTTCAGTGGGAAGGAGTTTCCGCGGAAGGACGCGCTCTTCATTCGCATCGCCGGGAAGGATGCCGCGGAGCCGGCACCGGGGGCTGTCGCACGCCTGCTCCTCGCGCAGCGCGGGGAATTCGACGTCGCGTCGCTCGCCATTCGCGACGGAGGGATTCAGGTGCGCACTGCATTTTCCGGCGAGCTGTCTTTGCCGCTCACGGCGATTTCCTCGGTCGAGTTTCCGCATCCGCCGCCAGCCGAGGCAATGCCCGGAGCCACCGATCGCCTGCTGTTCAAGAACGGCGACAGTTTGCACGGATCGCTCCAGGCCGCTGCGAGCGACAGGATCGCATGGCGCATCGAGCGCAACACGGATGTCGGATTCCAGGCCGCGGGAATCGCGGGCGTGCTGCTGGCCCGGCCAGCCGTCCCGTCGGATGCGAAGGAGAACGCCGCCGTCCGGTTTCGCAATGGTGACTGGTTGAGCGGCGAGTTTGCCGGCATCGACGCAAAGCAGGTGCGCCTGAAGGTGCCGCAGACTGGAGACCTGCAATTTGATCGCGCGACGGTGAGCAGCCTCTACTTCGGCGCGGATGGACGCATTCCCGTGGCGGATGGTTCCACCGAACGCGATTCGTGGATGAGGGGGCCTGCGGTGAACAACGGCAATGTCCGCGTGCAGAAGAGTGTCTGGCGATATTTCGACGGCTCATTTTCAACGGTGTCCCCAGGGCCGAATGGATGGAATGACGGCAGCAACCAGACGCTGGGGCGAACCTTTGCCAGGCTGCCGGAAAAGGTGGAGTTGAGTTTCGACGTGTCCGCCTCGAACGGGCGTCCGGCATTCAGCCTGCAGCTCTTCGGCGATCCAAATCGCGGCGGCGGACTGATGATCGAGTACCAGGCCAATAACCTGACCGTGATGGACCTCTCGCCCGCTGGGAACGGTTTCCAGCGGCAGCCGACCAGCGTGAGAATCGGCAATGCCGGTCCGGCGGGAAACAGGCTGCCGTTTCGGATCCTCGCCGATCGCAAAACCGGGCAAATGGCAGTGTTTGTGAATGGAAAACTTGCGACGAGCTACCCACCACGCAACGGCAAGAATTCACCGAAACCGGCCAAGACCATCTTCTTCACCCTGCGGGATCCCAAGCTCACCATCGCGAATCTCTGGATCGCACCCTGGGCGGGCGCCATGCCCCGGATGCCGAAAGACAAGGCAGCCTCCGAAGCCGGCGCAACGGCAAAGCCGGCTGAATCCGAACCCGCTCCGGCGGACTTTGTCTCGCTGCTCAACGGCGATGAAACGCCAGGCACGGTGGACAGTGCGACGCGGGAAGAGATTCGCCTGAAGTGCGACGTGGGTGAAATCGAGCTGCCACTGAAGCGGGTGCGGATGCTGGGATTCGCCGGAACGCCCAAGCCTGCCGCGCCGGGAATCCGCCTGCGCTTTGCGGGCAAGGGTCTGCTCACCGTGGAGTCCTTCCAGTTGCTGGATGGCAGGGTATCATGCCGCGGCAGCATTGCGGGCGACCTGTCGTTCCCGGTCGCGTTGCTTTCGGAAATCGGTCTCTGGTCGCCCGCCGGAAAGCCTTTCATGGGTGTGGCCCTGGCTCCTTTGCAGCCGCGCAAGCTGGCACCGGCGCCGGCTCTGGCATCGCTGAAACTCGATGTCGCCGCGCTCGACCGGACGCCGCGGACTTACGAAGTGATTCGTGAAGACGACGACTCGACCTTCGGCGTCGTTCTGACCAAGACCGACATGGGTGACAACGCCATCCTGCTCGAAAGCGAATCGAAAATGCGCCGGGGAAGTGTGGTGACGTGCAGGATCATCGCGGCGAAGGACGCGACCCTGCGAATCGCGCAAGCCGTCGCCGAAACCGTCCGAGGTGAAAGGAAGACCATCCTCACCATGACTGTGAAGGGCGTGAGTGGCACGATGAAGTCCGAGGTCGGGCCCGCCAAGTCGGTCGAGAGGCCCGTCGATTACCCTGCCAACACGACCACGCTATTATCGCTGGCGCGCATCGTCACGCTGCTGCCGAAGACCGAGGGCGGCATCTGGGCCATCGATCGGGTCTTCGAGGATTTCAAGATGCGGATCCATCCCGGCACTGCCTATCGTCTCGAATGCGCCGGGAAGGAAGAAGTCGAACACGGCGACACAGCGCGGATGCTGACCCGATTCACGTTGCGCACCGAGGAGAGAACCGTGGCGGATTACTTTCTCGATGACGTTGGCGTCGTACAGCGGATGGACTTCGAAACAGGAGAGTCCATGCGGCTGCGGCCGGACCAGGAATGAACCCGTCTCAGAGCGTGTGCGGAGAGTCGGAACACAGCCTTCCAGACTGTGCGGCGCGCGGGCTTCTGGGTTGCGATCGGTGCATCAAGCGCAGTGGGGAGCTGCTAGCCTGCATTTCTCACACGCTTGGAGAAAGGGACGACAGCGTGTTGCCGAGGCCGATCGTGGAGTGGTAAGCAATTAGTAATTAGTTCTCCGGGCGTGGCGCAACTAACCCGCATTTCTCACACTGCGGCGGCAAGGCGCGATTGTAGCGTGGCTCTCCAGAGCTGCGCCGCGCCTGCGCTCACTGCGGCGCAGCTCTGG
>Ga0105046_10002964_pt1 | contig 26869 bp, 16 predicted proteins | sample MAT03_FD_78385 | JGI IMG/M metagenome (GOLD analysis project Ga0105046, IMG submission 78385) | Freshwater microbial communities from Lake Fryxell liftoff mats and glacier meltwater in Antarctica - MAT-03 (megahit assembly) | ecosystem: Environmental > Aquatic > Freshwater > Ice > Liftoff... | reverse complement strand
TCCAGCGAGGGAATCAACGGAATGTCATCGCGCAAGCCCAGCTTTTCAAGGAACTGTCCCATACCCACACTGAAGAGAATGGTTGCGCCGTTGACGCCTTCCTGATCCCACGCTTCCATCAACTCTTCTAACAAATCTGGATTATGCAAAAACACGATGATCAAATACATTAGGATACCTCCGACTCTTCCGTATCAGACATCTCGATTGAACTCGATGCAGGCTTCGCCTGATGCTGTTCCGCTTCTGGTTGCATTTTCTTTGCCTTCGCATTTTTCTGCGAAAATAATGCGCGCAGAATAGGCGGCGTAACCAGCGTAGTGATCAGCACCATGACAATAATCGCAGAAAATTCCTCTGCGCTCACTAAACCATCGCGCATTCCCACGCTTGCAACAATGAGTCCCACTTCGCCGCGCGAAATCATTCCTGCGCCGAGTTGAATCGATTCTTGTTTTGAAAGTCCGCCCAGCCATGCGCCCCAACCTGAGCCCAGCCATTTTCCGCCAATCGCCACCAGAATAATAACAACGGTAAAGAACAATGCCTGCAATTGGAACTCACGCAGGTCAATGGATAACCCAATGTTGACGAAGAAAATCGGCACGAATAAGCCGTAGGCAAGCGCGTGCATGCCTGTTTCGATTCTATCTTTTTCATGCGTGCGTGCCAACATCAAACCTGCCAAAAATGCGCCTGTGATGGCCGCCATGCCGCCGAAATATTCCGCAGCGATTCCGTACGCCAGCATAATGACAAGAGAAATGGTGAGTAAACCCTGGCTGATGGAAAGTTTTGAGATATGGCGGATGATCCACGGTAGTGCCCACAAGCCGAACATTACCGAAAAGATAAGGAACAAGATCATGCGGACAAGGATGATCAAAACGTCGTATGTACTTCCACCTCCGCCTTGCAGGGCAACGAAAACGGAGAGGAACAGGATGATCAAAATATCATCAAATACTGCTGCGCCCAACAGACTCAGACCTACGCGGGTACGCAGTGCCTTTAACTCAATTAGCGTCTGCGCTGAGATGCTCACGCTGGTGGCGCCGAGCGTTAGGCCAAGAAAGATCGCGGCAGATTGATCTAAACCGAAGAGCAAGCCTACTCCCCAACCCAACACTATAGGCCAGAACACGCCCATTAATCCAGCGAGAACGGAGACACGTATATTCTGCTTCATCTCATCGAATTGCAATTCCAACCCTGCCAGAAACATGAGAAGCAGTACGCCAAGTTCGCCAAGTTTGGCAACTGTCTCTGTGAGTTCATGCTCAATGAAGGAAAGATTGAGCAAATTGATGATGGAGGGGCCGAGTAAAATACCGACCAACAATTCTCCCAACACGGAGGGCTGCCCAAAGCGAATGCTTAAATACCCCGCCATCTTTGCAGAGAGCAGGATTATGGAAAGCAGGAAGGCAAGCTGTAGAAAGAGGCTCATAATTTTTAGTAGTATAACGCGAAAAATATCAAGGCTTCAAGAAATTCCCATTTGCTGTAAGAATCTATCCATGCTCTTTCACGCGTAATGACCGTATCGCAATTACAATTAGTACTGTAAAAGTTATCGGGGCGAAGAATGCAATGAACAACTGCATGGAAGTCAGCGCCGCGCTCTCGGAGGCACGCAGGATGACATAGGTCACATAAACAACATAATATGAAAGTAATAATCCGCCTTCGATGCGTGAAATACGACCATCAATATAGAAGACGGGCAAGGTTACCAATGCCACAAAGAGCATGACAGGTAGATCAAACTGCAAAACTTGCTGTGCAACGAAAATACCATCGGGGGAAACAAGTGCGCCAATTCCCAATACGCCAAGCAAATTGAAAATATTACTTCCAACTGCATTGCCAACCGCGATATCGCTTTCTCCCTTAAGCGCAGCGATCACGGAAGTGGAAACTTCAGGCAGGGATGTTCCTACTGCGACGATGGTCAGTCCGATCACCAATTCACTTACGCCCAGCGCTTTGGCAATTTGCACAGCAGAATCCACCAGCCAGTTTGAACCCAATACAAGCAAGCCAAGGCCAACAAGGATAAAGGAGATATTCGTAATGAAGTTTTTTGTCGTGCGTGATTCCTTTTGCGCATATTCTTCAGCATATTCTTTTTGAACTTCCCTGCGTTCTGAGCGGCTTTGTTTCACTGCAAAATAAATATATATAGCCACAAGCAAGAAAAGAAGTAGCCCGTCAAGTGCGCCAAGATTTCCATCCAGAGCGAGTACAAAGACGAGCAGGGATATGCCCAATAAGATGGGGGCTTCTTTACGGATTAATTGCTCTGCGATCACAATCGGCGCAACAAGGGATGTGATACCGAGAATAAAAAGAATATTGAATATATTGGAGCCAAGTACGTTACCGAGCGTTAAATCAGCCTGTCCGTTTGCGGCGGCTTGCAGGGATACGGCGATTTCAGGCGAGGCAGTTCCAATTGACACGATGGTCAGGCCAATAATAAGCGGAGAAACGCTAAATGCTGCGGCGAGCCGCGAAGTTCCGCGCACCAAAAGGTCTGCGCCAAAGATGAGAATGATAAGTCCAGCAATAAAGAAAAGGATGGTATTTGTCATGGTTTTATTCCCGAAATGAAATGGGTGTGTTTCAAATGAGTTGACAAAAAGAACGTCCCGAAGGTTTTGTCGAGAAAACTTGGTCGTTTGTGCCAACCTTCGGGACGGTTTCAACTGAAATGAAATTTGCTGATTTTTTATACCATGACTTTCGCCGCCCATGATTAATTCCATTGTAAAAAGTGACAGTCACCTCGCGCAGCGGGTGACTGTCACTTGACTCTTATTTTTTCCTCTCCAAATATTCTGGAATCTCTATCATCGGCGGACGTTCACCTTCGGCGATCTCTTCAATGTCGAGGAAGAAGCGATCCTGTTCATAGCGGATCATCTTCATGGTCTTGTTGATATTCTCCAAAATACTTTGTCCATATTTGACTTCGAGTTTGCGGATAACCGCCTGGATAATGGCAAAGGACATTTTACCCAAAGCTTCCAGCGGCTGGTTGTGATGGATGCGTTCCTGCAAATCCACCTGAGCGATGGAGCTTAATCCAAATTTTTCAAGCATGTCAATTAATAAGCCGATCTCCACGCCATAGCCTGAGAAGAAAGGTAACTGCTCCAACGCTTTGCGTCTGCCGCCGTATTCACCGGAAAGCGGCTGTACCATACCGGAGAGTTCGGGATAAAACAAATTGAGCAGCGGGCGCGCGGTCAACTCGGTCACACGTCCGCCGCTGCCTGCCTGCATTTTGTTGCCGACTTTCAAGGGGCGGCGATAAAATCCTTTGACAAAATCAATTTCAGGCCGAAGAAGAAGCGGGGCAATTAATCCATAAATAAAGCGCGGGTGAATGTTGACGATGTCGGTATCGATCCAGATCACGATATCTCCGCGCGTGCAATATAAGCTCTTCCATAACGCCTCACCTTTGCCTTTGCGCACGCCGTATTGCGGCAAGATGTTTTGATGGATGTGAACCGGTACGCCGATCTTTTCCGCGATCTGACGGGTGCGATCGGTGGAGTTGGAATCGATCAAGACGATCTCATCCAGCAATGGGACGCGAGTCATTAAAACATTCTTGATGGTTCTGAGAACCCTGCCCACCGTCTGTTGTTCGTTAAGTGCGGGAAGCGCAAGACTGATGGTTAGGTTTTGTTTTTGCTTCAAAGACAAGAGATATTTAAGATCAGAAAACTCATCCGCGTGAAATGTATTTTCTGCGAACCATTTATCAACCAATACCGAGATGGTGTTTTGCGCCGCCTCTTCACTGGCTGGGTTGACCGCATAAGGCAATTTTGTTTTGACAACGATCACGCCATGCCGACTCTCCTGCATGATCTTTTCAGCAAACGGCCCAATGGATGGGCTGTCTTCCATCGAACGCGCAGAAGCGCCGATAATCAGCAGGTCATATTTTTTCGCGGCTTCAAAGACGGCCTGAATTGGATTATCTGTGACCACTTCTTCGCGTTTAATTTCGGGTAGATTTTTCAACACGCGATCCACACCCTTGAAGGCCAGATCCTGGTCGCGTGTGATGTTGTTCGGGAAAAGATGCAGGGATGAAATTTGCGCGTTGTTTGAGTTGTGAATGGATAACGCGATACGCAAACTTAACTCCGCGTAGGGTCCGCCGCGGATGGGGATCAACACATTTCTGATATTCGCCGCGATATGTTGATTGACAATCGCAATATTGCAGGGCGCCTGTGAAAATACTTCAGCCACAGATACTTGCAGCGATTCAAAATGACAGGGCCATTCGAGCAGCAGGAGATCAATGTCCTCATCTTTTACAACATTGACCAACTCGCTCCATGGCGTATGCGAGACGTGTACCTGCGCCCATCGATCCCCACGTTTTACTTTGTATAGCTGTTTGAGGGTTTGCCTTAACTTGCGCGCATCCACCGCCGCGGTACTCAGTGATTGACCTGCGGGGACATAGATAAATCCAGTGAGGTAAACATTTTCATCGCCCGCGATCGCATGCGCGGCGTGCAGAGCGGACCTTTGGTCACAGCCATTTAAGACAGGCACAAGAACTTTTGCAACAAAAGCATTCTTTGGAATTGGCAGCATTGTGTCTCCTTTTATCTTTTGAGCAGGGGTGCGATCTGTGTTAGATACACGCGTTCCCATGTGAATTGTTCGCGGACGAATGAACGCAAGCCAAAAACTTTATCCTTTTTGAAATGTTCAATCATCATCTTTGCCGCGCTATCCGATTTTTCTTCGGGAGAAAAATAATTTACAAACTCACCGCCAAGATTTTTCAACGGAGGAATGTCTGAGCAAAAGACGGGGATGCCTGCAAAGCCCGCCTCCAAAATGGGAATGCCGAATCCTTCTTCAAAGCTCGGGAATAAAAGCGCGTCTGCCAGTTTGTAAAAATCTGAAATCACCTGGTCGGGAATGAATTCGTTTGTCAACTCAGCAAGGAAATGCGCTGAATTTTTTAATCCCAATTCATTACGCAAGGTTTGTAGTTTTTCAAAGTAATGAACATTTGCCGCATTATGCGGTCCAAGCGGACCTGTCACCACCATTTGCGCAGACGGTACTTCCTGTTTCAACTCTGCCAGAATGTGTAATGCCAGTTCAATGTTTTTGCGCGGCGTAATGCGAACAGGCAGCAACAACAGCGGGCTGGCTTGTAACAAGTCAAGTTTTTTGATATAGCCAAGTGTTTGATCTTCCAGCTTAAGAAACTGGCCTACGTCCACGCCGTTGGGAATGACGTGGATTTTGGATGTATCCAGTTCCATCAATTCGGATATTTCCACCTGCCGCGTCTCAGAGATCGTCACCTGAACTGCCTCAGGCCAGGCAGTTTTTAGCAAACTCCACGGATAGCCTTCGTGCAATTCCTTTTGGTAACGCGGTGTTGTCCATGCCAGATCGTGGTGCCAGAGAATCAGGCGCGGAAGTTTTTGCTCAGTATGCAGTTGATAAAGCGCGGCGGTTAAGGCTAAATTTTTATTCAACGAGCAGATATTGTGTGCAATGAGAATATCCACATTTGATAAAGCAAGTTGTAATTGGTGAATGAGTTCATCGCGCAGCGATTCAAAATCCTTTGTCACTTCACCGCGATCCAACTGATCTTTTATTTCTGTCACGCGCGCATGACGCGAATCTGCGAGAGGAATTACAACCAGCGAAATATCCTTACTCAAGGCTTTTCCGCGTGCCGCGATCAAACGCACGGAATGTCCGTCCGCAGACATCAGCCGCGCGTGGTGCGCGATGACACTTTCCACGCCGCCGACGATGGGCGGCACGGAATAATGCAGAATGGCAATGTTCATATTTGCTGTCCCAAACAATCGGCGAGGATCGATTGCAAACGGCGCTCCAACATCGTGAAGGAGAAATGCCGTTTTGCAAGTTGATAATTTTCCTCGGCCCATGCCTGTGCCTGTGCGGGATTTTTCAAAATGTGCCGCACCATTTCAAGCGTACCTTTATTGATAAAGCCGTCAAACCAGACTGCGCGAAAACCCTTTGGCTTAATATCCACTTCATAGATCGAATAGTTATTCACTAGAATCGGGCGGCGATAATATACGGCTTCCAGAAACGCATTTCCAAACCCTTCAATGCTGGATGGATACGTAACCAGATCGGCATGTGGATATACATCCCCAAGTGTATAAATTTTCTTTCCATCTTTGGTCGTGCCGCGCTCGTCCTGCACCTGATCCGATTCAAAACGAACGGTCACATCCAAAAGATGAGCATATTCACGCACACGCTGTTCATAGTCTGTGCCTTCGTCACCAGAGGCGTGAGAGATGACTAACTTTGCGGGCAGTTCAAGTCTGCGCACCAGTTCAACGGCGTGCTCAATGCCTTTGCGTTGAATGACACGCGTCGGCTGCAGGAAAAAATATTCAGCGTCACCAATGCCAAAGTCTTTCCGAACCGTTTCGGTGTACGAGTCTGATGCGGGCGGTGGTGTGTCAAAATCCATCACGTTGGGAATCACGCGCGCCGCGAGTCCATAGCGCGAAGCGATCTGCTGCGCCTGCAACGAGTTGATGACCACATGTCGAATCGATGGCAGGCTGGGCGGAAATGCCGCCGCGAGATAATCGCCCACGCAATTCACTTGAAAGCGCTGACGCTCCCAATGAAAATCGTGATGATGCGCGATGGTGGGAAAACCCGTCTCGGCGATAAATTCTGTAATCGCCAGCCCCAGCGGCAGGTTAAGCGGGATCGTGACTGCATTTTCGATCACCAAAATTTCCAAATCGAAACGATGCGCGAATTCATACAACTGCTCTTTGAGATAATCCTTCAACTCATTCACACGGCGCGTCATTTGCGGCGGACGAATATACATGGAGAAAAAATCCTTATGCAGCGTTGCAATTTCAGGATGCGCCTTGCGCGCTTCTTTCGTGACCGTCCAACTGCCTGAATAGGCCTGCTGATTTATTTTTTCAATTTCGGGATGACGATAAAACGCCTCAGGCGTAACGTGGGACTGGTCGCTGTTTCGATCACATTCTCCAGCGAAATAGAAACACCTGTGTCCCAGCCGCTCGAAGATGGTTGCCCATTTTTCTGTTTCCAGCGAAACACCGTCAGTGCCTGCGAAACGTGTGGAAATAAAACCGATGTGATGTGTCATAGTCTCATCCATAAAATTTGATAGGGTTCGAGTGTGATTGTTGAAGTCTGTAAAAGGGCTGTTGCGTGTTCCGTCTCAGTGGTGATTTTTTCCAAGCTAACATTATGCAAGCATAACATACGTGTTTTTTCATCGGGAGAAATGCGTTCAACCGCAAAGATTGCTGGATGAACATCCAATATTATCTGCGTGCCATGCGGATGAAATGCGGGGGAACTACTTCTCGCTTTCAATAATTGGGAATAGCGCGTGAAAACTTTTGAACGCAGCGTGTCTTCGTCTGCGAGTTCATTTTGCAATTCGTCAAGTTGACATTTCTCGCGGTTGATTGTACGGTTGCGGCCTGTTTGTTTTACGCCTTCGATCCATCCGCGCGAACCGAAGAGACTGTGGAAATAAATTCCTGGCAAGCCGAGCAGAGAAAGCATAATGGCTTGCGCGGCGATGAAGCGATTAATTTGTAATCCCAAAGATTCTTCACCGTTGGGTTTTGACAACGCGTCAAAATAATTGATATTCATTTCATACGGAGCCTGCGAACCATCAGCATTGTGTTTGTATGAAACCAGCCCGCCCTGCGCGAGTGCTTTACTGACCAGCGAGTCAATCTCAGCATTTGATAAAATTCCGCGCGCGGGATTAAGACCGATCCCGTCATGCGAGGCGAGGAAGTTGAAGAAGGTTGTGTTGTCAGACGGCAGAGTCAACGTCCGCGCCCAGTTGGATAAGATACGCGCGTCACCAGTGTGGAAGGTGTGCAGAGTCAACGGCGGCAGGGCAAAGTTGTAGACGAGTTGCGCTTCGTTCGTGCCGTCGCCAAAATAAGAGATATTGTCCGCGTGCGGCACGTTGGTTTCGGTAATAAGATGCACATGCGGAGCAACTTCATTCAACGCGGCACGCAGCAATTGGATGACGTGATGAGTTTGCGGCAGATGAATACAGTTCGTGCCGATCTCCTTCCACAAATACGCAATCGCGTCGAGGCGAATAAATGTTGCACCGCGCTCCACGTACAAGAGCAGAACATCCAGAATTTCAAGCAAGACTTCAGGATTTTTGAAATTGAGATCGATCTGGTCTGCGCTGAAAGTCGTCCATACTTTTTTCTCACCAGATGGAGTTTGAAATGGAGTCAGCAGCGGCAAAGCCCGTGGACGTACCACCTGTGAAAGGTCGGGTGAGTTTTCAATAGCAATAAAATAATTTTGATAGTGCGGGTCGTCCTGTAAAAAAGCCTTGAACCAGTCACTTTCTGCTGAGATGTGATTAATGACGCCGTCGAACATCAAACGGAAATGACTCTGCATGGAAGAAATATCCTCCCAATCTCCCAGAGCCGAATCCACTTTGCGGTAATCCACCACCGAGAAACCATCGTCCGAAGTCCACGGGTAAAACGGCAGGATGTGAATCCCACTGACGATGCCGATCAAATATTCTTTGCAAAATAAATTGAGGGTCTGTAATGGACTCGGGTTTTGCGCTTGAACCTGATCGCCATAGGTGATGAGAACGGAGTCGCGTTCGGTTAATTCCCCATCACGCAGCACGCTGCGCGTTCGCGCATGATATTTTGCAATGAGTTTTTCAACACGGACAAGTAGTTGAGGTGCGCTATCTGTTCCGTATAAAAAAGTGAGATGAGATGAAAGATTTACGGATACGTTTAAAGCCATAATTCCTCAAGAGAATTGAACAGGGTTTTTCTATAAAATTTTTACCATGCTTTTTTAGGCTTAAGATTAATTCCCCGTAAAATAACCAAAGAGACAGTCACCCGTTTTGGAAAAGTGACTGTCTCTTTGCACAAATTTCAAATTTACATTTCAACCATACACGACGCTTCTTCCTTCACGATCACACTCTCGCCATTTAAGAATGTGATTACGGTTTGTTCCAGTCCGCGTGAGATGGTGAGTCCTTTGTATTTGATGGTCACGGGCCAGGGGAATAAATTTTTACCTTCGAGTTTTACTTTGGTTGCGGAAAGAATGGTCACGCCCAGCGCCTGCATGAATAAGCCGACAGGTGCGAAGCCTTGCAGTGAATTGCGTTCGCCAATGCCTGTGCCTTTTTCTGCGTGATAGCGTTGATAGAAGGAACGGTTCTGTTTTAAGTTTTGAATGACGGCGTTCATCAAATGCACGGTCAGGCGCGTGGCTTCGGCGCGGAATCCGTACGCGAGCAGTCCTTCGCCGATCAACTGATTCCACGGGAGAGGCACACTCATCGAAATTGTATCCGCTTCGGGGTCGGGTGAATCGGCGAGTGAGGGGAATCCAAACGGGCGGTCAAATCGATCCGCAGTGGAAATGTTGCGTCCGATCAATGCGTTTGCTTGCTGCGCTTCGGGGATTCCTGCCCACAAGGGCAGTGCCAGCGTCAGGTCTTCGCCAGTGGTGTCGATCAGCTTTACGATGACTTTATCTTTTTCATCGAGTCCTGTTACGCTGACTCGGCCCACGCGTGTAAATAATTTTTGAGTGGTGGCCACCAGCCCGCCTGTGCGCCATTGGAATTGATGACCCAAAATTGTTTCGACTTCGCCTTTGGATTTTGTGAAGTATTCGCTGATCTCCACTTCGGGACGCCGCGCGGCTGGATTTTTGGTCTGGATCTCGATCAATAAGCGGACGCCGCTCTCGAACTCCACTTTGGGGCGCAGGTTGCCATCTCCCCTTTTTTTCGCAATGACTTTGCCTGTTGAAACCAAGCCTGTTTCGCGATCACGATACGAGTAAAAACTTTGATTCGCATTCCAACTTGCGATCAACGATGTTTTGAGTGTTTCAGCTTGTGATTGAATCAGCATGGTTTCTTCTGCGTGCCTGCCGATCACTTTTGCGATCTGCACAATCGATTTCGCTTCGCGATATAACATCGACTCTAACGACGGGCTATGCACCAGCGAAATATCCAAGCCTTGTGACCACGGATTCCAAACATCGAAGACAGGATTATCGTCGAAGCCGGTTTGCAGAACATGATCCCATTCGGGTACGCCGTCGCGGTTGCGGTCATGCGCAGGGGAAAACCAGGCCCAGAAAAATTTAATCAGTTTTGGATAGACATCAGTTAGAAATGCTTCGTCTTGTGTGGTTTGATAATATTTCCATGCGAGGCTGGCGAGCAAAGGCGCGGCGATCAATTTTCCGCGCTGACCACCGAGGCCGGGTTTGTTATCCACTTCGCCGTCTTCTTTTTGGGTGGAGAGAAAATTGAGGATCATATTTTTTGCCACGTGCGGTGCGCCCTGCAAAATACTGGAGATGTAATATGCCTCTAATGGAGATTGTCCACTCCAGGCGGGCGGGTAATCTGCGCCGTCACCTTTGCGGGAAAAGCCGTTGTCTATGTGACGTGTATTCACAAACGATGGATTGGGCAATTGTTCGCTGCCGCTGAAGAATAATCCGTGCGCGGCTTTTTGGCTGAAGGCCAGCGCGGCATCCCAATCCGGGTCACCGCTGCGGATGTCTAAAACTTGTGAGGTATCCAGCATTTCAATGCGGGCGCGTTCTGCTTCCCAGGGACGGGCGGCGCTGCGGCGTGCAAGCTCAAAAGATTCGGCAACGGTATTTAACGCGGCTGAGGCGAAGGTAATTTGTCTCGTTGAACCGGGGCCCAGTTCCAGTTCGAGCAGGAGCGAGGGCTGAGGTCCGGGGCCGTGCTTGGGGCCGCCAGTCATAAAGACAACGGGCGCGATTCCGCTGGTTTGTCCCGCTAAAATATTGACGGATTGTTGTTGAGTGGGAATGATGGATTGACCATCGAGGGGAGCCAGAGCCGCGCAGACTTCAAGTTTGAGTTGACGCGTGGCGTTGCTTTTGTTGCTGAGAATGACGCGCCCCGCAACCGCATGGGATTCAGGAACCCAGAATTCGGTGGTGGCGTGCAGGGCTTCGAGGGGAATAAAATCGAGGGTTAGGAAGTTTGGGTAAAAGCGGCGCAGTGACGGTTTGACGGCGAAGGTGTTAGGGTCTGTGACTGTGGTGTTGTTTTCTGTGAAGCGCAAGTAAAGATACATGGAGCGCGCGCGCAGCCCAAATGTGGTGTAGAGTGAAACAAAGGCCGGCTCTGCCGCGCCAAGTTCCACTTCCCAGATGTGATCGTTGAGGTAGTCGGGTTTGCAAAGGCGGGCATCCGCTGCCAGAGAAAGGAAAAGCGGGTCGCCGAGATTTAAAGACCAATCGCGCATGGCGCTATTGTACGGGCGAAATGGCAGAAGGTCAAACGGGTATAATTTGGTTTGGGCAGTTTGATAGTTTGATAGTTTAGTAGTTCGGTAGTTTCGAGCAGATATTTATATGATTAAATGACGAGGAGAATAATGATGGCTGGACTTTATTTTGAAGAATTTTCTGTCGGGCAAAAGATCAATACAGTTGGGCGGACGGTCAGCGAAGGCGATATTTTTAATTTTGCAGGACTGACGGGCGACTTTAATCAGATACATACCAATGCAGCTTTTGCCAGCACGACTCAATTCGGTCAACGCATCGCTCATGGACTTTTAGGCCTGTCACTTGCTACGGGCTTGATCATGCGGACGGGATTTCTGGAAGGCACAGTTTTGGCTTTCCGTGAGATCAGCGAATGGAAATTCGTGAAGCCCTTTTTCATTGGCGATACGATCACTGCCGAGTTGACCATCACAGAAACCAAGGCTCTGCCGCGCATTGGCGGCGGGTCGATTGTTGCGGCGATTGTGGTCAAAAATCAAAGCGATGAGCAATGTCAACGCGGTTCTTTGAATCTGCTGGTGCTGAGTCAGCCGAAGTAGGTTTTGTAATGACTACTTATGTAAGTAGTCATTGGTAATTGGTAAGTAGTAATTGAGGATTTACGAGAAGCTCATGAGCAACGAAGATAACGATCGATTACGCCGAATTATAAAATCGGAAGAAGAAACTCAAGGGGTATATAACCCTGCGCCCATTGAACCGCCGCCCACCACAACCGATAAATATTATCGCCCCGCGCTAGACAAAGACAACATGCCTTTGCCGCGCCGTGTTAATGAAATCGATGTGGAAGGCACACGAGTCACACGTGCTGCGTATGAGCCGACCACAAGTCAGGGCTTGCCGCCCAAGCCTGCAGTTGCGGCGGCATTCACGCCACCTTCACAACCGCGCAACGGGCAGATTAAATCCGCCGCAAAAAATATCAACTGGCGTGGAAATACAGGTTGCTTTCTGCGCGGCTTGATCGTGGCGGCATTTCTGGCGGTGATCGTAGGGCTATGTACGGGTTCGTACTTCGTTTATAAATATTATTCCATCGCCAGCACATTGCCCGACGTGGGAGACTTGCGCGGCCATGCCTCGCAGTTTGAGACCACCCGCATTTTAGATCGTAACGGACAGGTACTTTACGAAATTCTTGATCCCAACGCGGGCCGCCGTACATATATCCCGCTTTCAGAAATCTCCCCCATTCTGGTCGCGGCCACCATCGCCACAGAAGACAAGGATTTCTACACACACCCAGGTTTTGATTTATTTGCCATGATTCGCGCGCTATGGCAAAACTATCAAAGCGGCGGAACAGTTTCAGGCGCATCCACCATTACGCAGCAACTCACTCGCGCGCTGATCCTCTCTCCCGAAGAACGAGCCGAGCGGACGTACACCCGCAAGGCGCGTGAAATCATCCTCGCGGCTGAGATCACACGTCGCTATTCAAAAGACGAAATCCTTGAGCTGTACCTCAACGAAATTTATTACGGCAACCTCGCCTATGGCGCAGAAGCCGCCTCTGAAACATACTTTGGCAAATCGGCCAAAGACCTGACGCTGGGGGAAGCCTCCTTCCTGGCAGGCTTGCCGCAATCTCCCGCCATCTATGATATTTACACCAACGCCGAAGTCACACTTACCCGTGAACAGCAGGTATTGGTACTCATGTTCGATCTGAGCAATGAGCAGAACTGCATACAAGTCAGCAACAGTGAAACTCCGGTTTGCGTTGACCCAACCGCCGCCACCCAAGCCGCAAACGAAATGAAGGTTTATCCCTTCCGCGCACCTTCGTTTGATGCGAAGTATCCGCATTGGGTTAACTTTGTCCGTGCGCAACTTGAAGAGCAATATGATGCGCAGACTATTTATCGCTCTGGTTTCGTGGTCTACACCACACTCGACCCAGTCATGCAGGATAAAGCGCAGCAACTGGTCACCGATCAAGTTGCCGCAATGGTCGATAACAACGCTCATAACGGTGCGCTGGTTGCCATTCGCCCATCTACAGGTGAAATTCTGGCCATGGTCGGCTCGCCTGATTTTAACAACAACGCCATTTCAGGTCAGATCAACATGGCGAACAGCCCCACACGTCAGCCTGGTTCATCCATGAAACCATTTACCTATGTGGCGGCATTTGAAAAAGGCTGGACTCCCTCCACACTCATTTGGGATGTGCCCACACAATTCCCTGATGGCACGAATCCGCCATACGAGCCTCGCAACTATGACGGAAAATTCCACGGCGCCATGACCGTACGCGTTGCGCTATCAAATTCATTCAATATCCCCGCAGTCAAAGCTTTGGAATTTGTCGGCATTTATGATGACCCGAACACACCCGAAAAAGAAGGCATGATCGGCATGGCGCAAAGGCTTGGCATCACCTCGCTCACGCGCAATGACTATGGACTCTCGCTCACGTTAGGCGGCGGCGACGTCAGCCTGATTGATATGACCTCTGCCTACTCGGTCTTCGCCAACGGCGGTCAACGTGTGCCGCCTGTTGCCATTCTCAAGATCACAGATTTCGCGGGCAATATTATTTACGAATACAAATCACAAGCCGGTGAACAAGTCATCCGCGCCGAACATGCGTATCTGATTTCATCCATACTTTCTGATAATAATGCGCGCTCTTTAATGTTTGGTCCCAACTCACCGTTAAATTTAACCTTCCCGGTCGCGGCAAAAACAGGCACCACCAACGATATCCGCGATAACTGGACGCTAGGCTACACTCCCGACCTCGTCACCGGCGTATGGATCGGCAACGCTGATTACACGCCCATGGTTAATTCATCTGGTTTAAGTGGCGCGGCCCCCATCTGGGCGCAGTTCATGGAATTTGCAGTTCCTTATCTTACCAACGGCGCACCCACTCCATTCAATCGTCCAGAAGGCATTGTAGATAAAATAGTCTGCAAACTTTCAGGCGCAGAACCATCCAACTCCTGTGACAATCAATATACAGAAGTGTATGCATTCGACCAGCCTCCTTTACGGCCCGGGCAGGACCTCGCGCGCCGAGTCAAAATTGACCTGTGGACAGGTCTGGAATCTTCTGATGCCTGCAAAGGCCCAACCAAAGATGAAATGGTTTTAAACGTCACCGATAAATGGGCGCGTGAATGGTTGGATAATGGCGCAGGCCGCGACTGGCTTGAGAGAAACGGCCTGCCAGCGCACCCCACGTATGCACCAGACCGCGAATGCAGCGCCAGCGACCCACAGCCCATTATTGAGCTTAATCTCAACGATGGAGAAACCATCACTTCACCAATTTTGGATATTAAAGGCTCAGCCACCGCCGATAGTGGATTCAAAAAATGGGTACTTGAATATGGTCTGGGCGCACAACCCGCCTCATGGACACTTCTGGCTGAAAGCAGTAATCCCGCAAAAAACGATACCTTATATTCATGGAATTTATCCGGCGTACCCAACGGAATCATTTCATTAAGATTGACTTTGATCGGCGAGAAAGCGGAAGTGGACAAGCGCATCACCCTTAACCTCAGCCTGCCCATCCCAACTGTGCCAACCGCCACGCTGTCGCCGACTGAGACGCCCGTCCCGTCGACGTTTACGCCCACGGCAACTCCCACACTTGAGATCATCATCCCGTCTGAGACTCCCACAGCAACCGAGACTCTTATCCCAACGGAAATAGTGACAACAAGTCCATAAACGCGGATTTGTTGTCGCATCTCTATGAGTTGAGAAAAATGCGCGGGTCGGTGCGACAGGCTACAGGTCGGGCTTGAAGCGGATTTACGCTTTAAAGTCGCAGACTCTTCACTAGTTAACACCCTTGACGCGCATCCCCTGCGTGCATATAATTCAGCAGTTGGATGTAACAAACAAGTCATTCACAACATTCACAGCAAGCGCTTGAGAAAACTCTCATGGCGCTTGCCTTTGTTTGTCTCTGCTATAGACTGACTATACGCTGTGCAGAGATAATTGGAAACGTATTTTATTTTTAGGAGAGAATCCAGTGGAAACCAAGGGATTAACCGCACTCCGTATCAGCCTTGCTTCACCGCAAACGATCATGTCGTGGTCGTATGGTGAAGTACTTAAACCCGAAACGATTAACTACCGCCGCTTGCGGCCAGAGAAAGACGGGTTATTCTGTGAAGCCATCTTTGGCCCCACCCGCGATTGGCAGTGTTACTGCGGAAAGTATAAGAACCCGCGCTATAAAGGCATCACCTGCGATAAATGCGGTGTTGAAGTAACACGTTCGGCAGTGCGCCGCGAACGCATGGGTCACATTACCCTCGCCACACCCGTTGCACATATTTGGTACACGCGCCGTATCCCGTCTCAATTGGGTATGTTGCTTGATATTTCACGCCGCAACCTTGACCGCGTGTTGTACTTCGCGCAATACATCGTCACCTACGTGGACGAAGAAGCCCGCAAGAAAGCCTTGCAGCGCCTTGAGGATGAAATATCGGTATCCGAACGCGAGCAGGCCGCCGGCGTAAATTCCAGAATCGCCGAGATCAAACAAAAGCGCGATCACGATATTGCTGAGCTAAAACAAAAACAAGCCTCCCTTCAACAAGGCTATGATGAAAACATTGCCGAGCAGATGGAACCCATCACCAAGGAAGGTCAAAGACTCGAGAAGCAGCTTCAAGAACAGATGGGCGAAGCTGCCAAGAAAGCGATTGTCTTTGAATTAACCGGTGAGAAGATCATTGACGCCGGCGACAAAGTTAGCAGCAAACATATTACTCACGTTCAAAAAAGTGTTACCCAAAAACTGGAAGCCCTTGAGAGCGCTTCAAACGATAAGAAGATCCGTGAAATTGAGAGTTTGAAGACTCAAGCCGCCGCCATCAAAGCACAAGCCGATCAGGACATGGAAGCGTTGCGCGGTGAATTGGAAAATCAGACCACTACGTCGTCCAACAACTCTTCACGCTTGCGCGATGAATTGCTGGAGCTTCGCCCCTTCACATTCCTGAGCGAAATTCGCTACCGCGAATTGAAGCAGCGTTGGGGACAGGTCTTCCGCGCTGACATGGGCGCTGAAGCCTTCTTCGATATTCTCGAACGCCTTGATCTCGATAAACTCTCAGAAGAACTCTGGCACGAAGTCCGTACCACCAAGAGCAAGCAGAAGCGCAAGAAATCCACAACCCGTTTGAAGGTTGTAGAAGCTTTCCGCCGTTCTGGCAACAGCCCCGCCTGGATGATTCTGACGGTTCTCCCGGTCATTCCTCCCGATCTGCGCCCCATGGTTCAGTTGGATGGCGGCCGTTTTGCCACGTCTGATCTCAACGATCTTTATCGCCGTGTAATCAACCGTAATAACCGTTTGAAGAGATTGCTCGAACTTGGTGCTCCTGACGTTATCATCCGCAATGAAAAGCGCATGTTACAGGAAGCCGTTGACAGCTTGATCGATAACAGCCAGCGCGGCAAGGCACTTTCGCGCCGTGGACGCCGCGAGTTGAAATCTTTGAGCGACATGCTCAAAGGTAAAAAAGGACGTTTCCGCCGCAACCTGCTCGGTAAACGTGTGGATTATTCCGGCCGTTCCGTGATCGTGGTGGGACCGAAGTTGAAACTTAATCAATGCGGTCTGCCCAAGAGCATGGCGCTTGAGTTATATCGTCCGTTCGTGATCGCGAAACTCGTGCAAAATAATTACGCCGCGAATGTCAAAGGTGCGCGCCGCTTGATCGAGCGCAACAGGCCTGAGGTTTGGGAAGCTCTCGAAAGCGTGATCGGCGATCGTCCGGTGATGCTCAATCGTGCGCCTACCCTGCATCGCCTTGGTATCCAAGCCTTCGAGCCGATTCTCGTGGAAGGCTCTGCCATTCAATTACATCCGCTCGTCACCACCGCTTTCAACGCAGATTTTGACGGCGATCAAATGGCTGTCCATGTTCCACTTTCACAGAAAGCGGTTACCGAAGCGCGCGAACTGATGCTTGCTTCCAAAAACTTGCTCAAGCCCGCAGACGGTGAACCGATCATCTCCCCATCCAAAGACATGGTGTTGGGTGTCTATTACCTGACCATGGAAAAGAAAGCTGTTCATCGCGGTGATGGCCGCGCCTTTGCCACGATTGACGAAGTGGAACTCGCATACGCTCTCGATCAAGTGGATATCCACACCGAAATCAAATTCGGCACCAAGACCTGGTATGACGATAATCACGACCGCCTGCCCGAAGCTGAATATCGCGTTGTCAATACAACCATCGGCCGTGTGCTATTCAATCGCGTTTTGCCTGAACAGGTGCAGTTCGTCAACCAAAAACTTGATAAAGGCGGCGTGAAAGACTTGATCGCAGAAGTTTACGAACTCTGCGGACAGGAAGTCACCACCGATGTTGCAGATGCAGTCAAGAGCATTGGCTTTGAATACGCAACAAGATCCGGCACCACACTCGCAGTTGCAGATATATCCATTCCTCCAGAACGCAAGGGCATCATCGACGAAGCCCTCAAGGCTGTTGAAGTGGTACTGCGTGACTTCCGTCGTGGTCTGCTGACCGAACAGGAAAAGAACGAACGCGAAATTCAGATCTGGCAGGAAACTACAGATCGTGTAGGTCAAGCGGTGAAGAGACACATGGATCCCGATGGCAACCTCTCGACCATGGCCACCTCCGGCGCGACCAAAGGTGGTTTCTCCACCATTTCACAGTTGGCGGGTATGCGCGGTTTGATGGCTGATCCTTCCGGACGCATCATCCCCATGCCGATCCGTTCCAACTTCCGTGAAGGTCTTACCGCTCAGGAATACTTCATCTCCACACATGGAGCGCGTAAAGGTCTGGCCGATACCGCTCTTCGTACCGCAGACGCAGGTTACCTGACCCGCCGTCTGGTGGATATTGCACAAGACATCATCATCAACGAATACGACTGCGGCACGCATGAAGGCATTTGGATTCGCAGCACAGACGATGTGGCTGGTCAATCCATGATGAGCCGCATGTACAGCCGTCTGATCGCAGAGCGCGTACTCGACCCGAACACCGGCGAAATCCTCGCTGAATACAATGATGTCATCACCCATGATCTGGCGCGCAAGATCGCCGGCACAGGCATCAAGGAAATGAAACTCCGCTCGCCGATGACCTGCCAACTGAGTCACGGCATCTGTGCAAAATGCTACGGCATCGACCTCGCCCGCGGCGAAATGGTTGAGCTTGGCTCGGCCGTCGGTATTGTAGCCGCCCAATCGATTGGTGAGCCTGGCACACAGTTGACCCTGCGCACCTTCCACACGGGCGGTGTAGCATCCACTGGCGCATCCGATATCACAACGGGTCTGCCCCGCGTGGAAGAAATTTTCGAAGCCCGCAAGATGCCCAAGGGTGAAGCTGTTGTCGCAGAGATTAGCGGCAAAGTATTCATTCAACAATCTGAAAAATATGCAGACATGCGCGAAGTCCGCATTGAACATGCCGAAATGGTTCACGATGAATATGCACTTCCTGAAGATTGGAAATTCGTCGCGAAGGACGAATCTGAAGTACAGGTTGGCGATATTCTCGCAACCAAAGAAAAAGCCACCATCACCGCCCAGCACGCCGGACGTGTAGCCGTGGAAAAGAAAGACCGCAAAGTGATTGTCTCCTACGAACAACGCGAAGAGGTCATCGAAGACATCCCCACCACCTCCCGCCTGCTCATCAAAACTGGCGCACATGTAGAAGCCGGCCAACCGCTCACCGAAGGCTCGCTCAACCCGCACCGCATCTTGAAGATTCAGGGACGCGATGCCTGCCAGATGTACCTGATGACCGAAGTACAAAAGGTATATCGCTCGCAAGGTCAGAACATCCACGACAAACATTTTGAAGTCATCATCCGCAAGATGTTGAGCAAAGTACAAGTCACGCGCCCCGGCGATACCAAGTACCTGCCCGGCGACGCAGTCGATCGCCTGCAGATGCGCAAGATCAACGAAGCCTTACTGGCTGAAGGCAAACAAGCCGCGCGCTCACAGGAAGTTTTACTCGGCGTAACAAAAGCCTCCCTCAGCACCGACTCGTTCCTCTCGGCCTCCTCCTTCCAACACACCATCAAAGTGCTGGCAAGCGCGGCCATCGGCTCCACCACTGATCCGCTCTACGGCTTGAAAGAGAACGTGATCATCGGCAAGCTCATTCCCGCAGGCACAGGCTTTGTTCACGGGCGCTTCGCAGATGAGAAAGTTCAAAACAACGCCACACAATGGTCAAATCTTCCAGACATGAACTTGTAAGAAAAAACAAAATAAAAAGAAGGACGATCTGCAAAGGTCGTCCTTCTTTTTTGTATAATGGGAGCGTATGAAAAATCCATTTAACAAAAAGCCAATTGGACTCCCGACCCGTGGGAAGACCGCCTCAAACCGACTGCGACGAGTCGACAACTTTATCCTGCTCTATGAAGCCTCGCTTCTCACGCGGACCGATAACCTGTTCGCTGATTCATTTTTCATTGATCTTGGCTACGGCTTTGATCCTCGTACCACGCTCGAAAGCGCCGAACGTTTCAGGCGTGTTAATCCAAATCTTCCGATCCTCGGCGTTGAGATTGATAAGGAACGTGTAGATGCGGCGCTCCCTTACGCAAACGAGATGACGCATTTTCGGCTGGGCGGATTTAACCTGCCTTTGCAACCAGGCGAAAGGGTAAGATTGATCCGCGCTTTTAATGTCCTGCGTCAATATGAAGAAAAGGATTTTGCGCCCGCGTATGAACGTCTCGCTGAATATGTTTTATCAGATGGATTAATGATCGAAGGCACATCAAATCCATTTGGCAGCATTTGGACAGCCAATCTTGTGAGGAAGCAGGCAAACAGCTGGAAATTTGAAGCGCTGGTGTTCAGCACAAATTTTCGCATGGGATTCGATATTACAGATTTTCAAGCCGTGCTTCCAAAAAATTATATTCATCATGTTGTGCAGGGCGATGAAATTTATGATTTCATTGAAACCTGGAAGCGCTGCGCGGCAGAAACATCTTCGGCGAAAGTGTTTGGGCTCAAGCAATGGTTTACTGCTTCGGTTGAGAATCTTGCGGCAAAGGGGTATAAAATAGACTTGCACAAGAAATGGTTAAATAAAGGCTGGTTGATCTGGCGCAGATAAAAGCAGCGGGGAACAAGCCTTCCCATTTAATCGTCTGGCAGTGAAATATAATTTTATTACAGCGAGGAAAATTTATGCAGCGCGCTCATCGAATCTTTTTTTCAGCAGCACTATTATTTATCACAAGTATTGCATGTGCAACACCGGCAGTAACCTCCGCACCGGATATGGCGGCACCGGGAGCGCTCAATACCGCCATCGCGCAGACCGTGATCGCGGCGTTGACACTAACCGTTCCGGCAGTAACCGTATCGCCCACGCTTGAACCCACATCGACATTCACGTTCACACCTGAGACGCCAACTCTTACCCCAACAGAAACGCTCACGGCAACACTGGAGTTCACCGCCACATCATCTGTTACTCTGATCAGTGTTTCGATTCCCACAAATTGTCGCAGCGGCCCGGGCAAGGTGTACGAAATGGAAGGCGCATTGTTGGTGGGCCAATTTGCCGAGGTACTTGGCGTTGACCCCACAACGAATTATTGGTACATCCGTAACCCCGACGCAAGTAGCGGCGCAGAATTTTGCTGGGTGTGGGGAAAATACGCAACGTTGACGGGTTCCACCTCACAGCTTCCAATCTACACGCCGCAACCAACTCCTGTGTTTACGTCAACTTCGCTGCCTACGATTACACCCACCTCGCCCCCAACTTTCAACGCGGATTATGTCGGCTTAAACAACTGTAACGGCCAATGGTGGATAAATATCAGATTAAAAAATACCAGCTCGGTCGTGTTCAAATCAATTTATGTTTCACTTAAAGATAAAACCAATAATGAAACACAAGTATATTTACAGAATGAATTCGTATACAGAATTGGCTGCGAAGAAGGAAGCGCGAAAGATATATTTTCTCCAGGTGAAACGTATCAAATCAGTACACCGTTGTTCAGCCACGACCTGGGCAATCACGAAATCAAAGCCACCATCACGCTGTGTTCAGATAGAGATCTAAACGGATTCTGCTCAACGCGCGGAGTTGATAGAATTCCCTAATTTTTTATCATCTGGCTTTTTTCTTTCTGATCAAAATAAAAGGCATAAGCATAAGCGGAATAGATACGACAATGCCGATCAATCCGCCAAGGCCGAACATACCTCCGATGGACGCGAGTGCATACTGTTCATTCCTGATGGTCTTTGTGCTTCCATCTGCGAAAAAGCAAGTGACTTCCACAGTATGACCATACGTGCCGTTTGGGTCACTTGTAGTAGGCACGGATGCGCCTTTCTCCAAGGATGACGATTCTGCGCCCGGGCAGTAGACAGCCAGCGCGATCTTGTTGGTCATGAATTCGCCGCTGAAAAATGTTGGGCCAACCATAAACGTGGTCATAAAAATAAGTCCGCATGAAATTGCGCCCAGCACAACCCAGGCGATAATGCGCACGATCCAAACTTCTTTTGCTGTATTAAGTTTCATAGGTCACCTCCAATTGAATGAAGTGTAGTCAATTTGGTGGGAGAGTTCAATCACCTGAAATGCCTATTGTTCTTAAAATCGAGAGAGTCTAAAAAAATAGGCTAATGAAGTCTCTCGCCACAGAGGCCACGGAGTTCCGCACATTGTCTCGATGCTTTTTCGGGAGCGATTTTTATGAGGTTTTCCTCAGTGTTCTCTGTATGCTCCGTAGTGAATTCTTTTGGCAAGCCCACGAGATTAGATTCTCTTAAAATCAAACTCGCCCGAGAAAAGGATTTTCCGGGCGAGTTTGATTTTTTATTCCACTGAGATGATCAGATTATTTACTTCGTAGCCTTCCACCGTATCGTTGCGGATGATCTCTGGTCCACTTTGAATGCGTAAGTTGGATTCCTTCAACAATTTATTGATGAATACATCCGTTTCAGCGAGGGCGAGATGCTCACCCGCGCAGCGATGGGAACCTGAACCGAAGCCCAGCATCGAGCGGTAGGTGCCTTTGTCCATTTCGCGATGCGGATGAATCTGCGCCGGGGATTCGTGAACCGCTTTTTCATCCACATTTACATCATAAATATGGAAGGCGATTCGTTCCCCCGCTGGGATGGTGACATCCTTGCCCTCGCTGTTGATCGTGACGGGAGCATGTGCCTTGCGGTAAATATTGGCGATCACAGGCTCAAGCCGCAATATCTCGTTCAAAGCTTCAATACGGGCTATCGCGTTATCCGAAGCCATGATCTCGCGCACTTCTGGATTCTTCATACCGTGTAACAATACAACACAAATAAATTCTTGGGTAGTCGCCAGACCTGCTGCACCATATACAATACACTCGACCCAGATATCAAGTACACGTTTCCCCTTCGATAGCATATGAGAGATTACATCGTCCTGTGGAGATTTTCGGCGTACTCGAATGGCTGGCATTACATCTGCAAATAAAAATGAAAAGCGGCGGTAATTTCCTTCAATAGATTGCAGGATTTTCCCAATGGGATTACTTGGAGGGTTGGGGCTGGAATGAAGCATAGCATCAAGGCGCTTTACCAATCCAGCGGTTGGATTCAATCCAACCACAGCAGACATCACAACTGTAGCCATGCGTCTGCTCAATATCTTAAGATTGATCGTCTTTTTTTCTTTTAATTCAGCAAGCAGCTCGTCGGCTACTTTTTCAATCATCGGCATATGAGATTGCTTTACCGTAGCCGGGCTAAAGTATTTGGCAATCGCAGCGCGCGACTGACGATGTGCTTCGCCATGCTGGTAAAGAACCCCTTCAAAGCCGCTTTACGCAGATCCTCAGCGTTAAATCCATCCTGGATCAATTCTTCTTTTAGCAGGTCGCGCGCTTCTGCATAACCGCGCACATGCCATAAGCCTTCGGCATCTTTTTCAATGCGCGGGTCATTTATATAAGGTGTTGGAACAGTTTCTGAATCGGTGCTGGATGTCATGTGATTCCTTTGTTGATTTAATTTCGCCAATTATAGCCGCAATGTTCAATTTAGATTCTCTTGACGCATCTTATCTTTCCCCGTAAGATAAGCTCCGCAATAGAACATACATTCACCAACACAGATCATTAACCACGAAGAACGCCAAGGAAAAAATTAATTTTCTTAGCGCACCCAGCGCACTTTGCGGTTCGAAAAGAGGATTTCACATGGATCTCGGTATCGTTAGAAAAATAGACATTGACACTGAAATGCAGCAATCGTATCTCGATTATGCGATGAGCGTAATTGTGGCGCGCGCTTTGCCCGATGCGCGTGATGGGCTCAAGCCCGTGCAAAGACGTATTCTGTATGCGATGTATGACATGGGCATTCGCGCGGATTCGGCTCATAAGAAATCTGCGCGTATCGTCGGTGAAGTGCTCGGTAAATATCATCCGCATGGCGACTCGGCGGTCTACGAAGCGATGGCGCGTATGGCACAGGATTTCTCGTTGCGCACATTGTTGGTGGATGGTCAGGGTAATTTTGGCTCTGTAGATGGTGACCCGCCCGCCGCCATGCGTTATACCGAAGCGCGGCTTACATCCGCCGCGATGGATATTCTGTTTGATCTTAATAAAGATACAGTCCTCTTCACGCCCAACTTTGACGACACACTCGAAGAGCCAAGTGTGCTGCCTGCCGCGATTCCAAATCTTTTGGTGAATGGCGCAACCGGTATTGCTGTCGGTATGGCAACCTCTATTCCGCCGCATAACCTGGGTGAAATTGTGGACGCGCTGGTGTACATGATCGAAAAGTGGGACAAGCTCGATGACATTGATGTTGAACAATTGATGGAGTTTGTGCAAGGCCCTGATTTCCCGACAGGCGGCATTATCATTCAGGAAAAAGGCGAAGAGGATATAGAATCCGCGTATGGCTCGGGGCGCGGACGAGTGACGGTGCAGGCCAAGGCGCACATCGAAGAAATGGAACGCGGCAAAAGCCGAATCATTGTCACAGAATTACCGTATCAGGTCAACAAGTCCAGTTTGATCGAGCGCATTGCCGAGTTGGCGCGTGATGGTCATCTCGAAGGCTTATCTGATCTGCGCGATGAATCTGACCGGCAGGGCATGCGCATCGTGCTCGAAATGACGAAGAACGTTGAACCTGAAACTATTTTGCGCGAATTATACAAACGCACGCCCATGCAAACTACGTTCGGTATCAATCTGCTTGCGCTTGTGGATGGCGAACCGCGCACTTTAACTTTGAAACAGGCACTGCGCGTTTATGTTGAACATCGACTGGTAATTATCAAACGCCGCGCTGAATTCGATCTAGATAAAGCCAAAGCGCGCGCGCATATTCTTGAAGGATATTTAACAGCGCTCAAAAATTTGGATGAAATCATTCAGATCATTCGCAGCGCACCCGACGCGGATACTGCCCGTCAAAAACTGATGAAGCGCTACAAGCTGACAGAGTTGCAGACCAACGCCATCCTCGATATGCAGCTGCGCCGTTTGGCCGCGCTCGAACGCAAGAAGATCGAAACCGAATATAAAGAAGTGACTGCGGTTATTAAAGATTTAAATGATCTATTGAAATCTGCAAAACGAATGCGCGCTGTTGTATCAGACGAATTACTGCGCGTGAAAGCCGCCTATGGTGACCGCCGCCGCACGCAAATTGTGAATCTCAAGAAGAGCGGCAAAGGTTCGAAGTCTTTGGTCGCCACCGATTTGATCACCGAACAAACCGTGTGGATCGGCGTCACCGCAGACGGCATCATCGCACGCACGCATGAAGATAAAGCGCCGCGCCCATCTGGCAATGAAGCGCCGCACTTTTTGGTGCGAGCTTCCTCCACCGACACATTGTATCTGGTAGCTGAAAATGGAAAGGCCGCCGCCATCGCATTACACACTTTGCCTGAAATCGGCGCAAACGGACATTTATCCGATGGCATTCCCTATTTCAAAGCTTCGCCATTGACCGAAGAAGATAAACTCGCGGCGGTGTTTTCCATGCCCGCCAAACGTTCTGAGTTCCCGCCAGAGACTTGCGTCATTACCGTGACACGCTTCGGCATGGTCAAGAAGAGTCTCATCACAGAAATGCCTGGCCCCTCTGCGCAAACATTCGTGCTGGCCAGAGTCAACGAAGGTGACAGACTCGGCTGGGTAGGTTTAACTGACGGCAAGAAAAAGGACATATTACTGGTCACATCCAGCGGTATGGCGATCCGCTTCAAGGAAGATGATGTGCGCCCGATGGGACTCGTCGCCGCGGGTGTAAACGGCATCAAATTGGATGACAGCGACGAATTGGTGGGTGCGGAAATCCTGCCCGCCGAAGGTGAAATCCTACTGATGGCATCCGATGGCAAAGCCAAGCGCGTCAGTGAAAAAGAATTCCCAACGCAGGGACGCTACGGCAAGGGTGTAACGGTCTGGTCGCTGCCAAAGAAAGTTACCATTGCGGGCGCGGTTTCGGGCAAGCCGAATCACATTGTCACCATCCACACCAGCAAAGGCGCACCCAAATCTGCGAGATTAGATGCCGCCACAATTCGCAAACGTGCCGCCACCAAAGGTGATTCACTTGTTGAAGTGAAGCCCGGCGAAGCGGTGACGAGTGTGATCGTGGCTTGGACGGTGGAGCGGTTTGTGAAATTGGTGAAAGCTGTGGAAGAGAAGACATCGTCCTCGAAGGGAAAAGAAGTAAAAGGTAAGAAGGCGGCGAAGCCTGCCAAACCCGCTAAAAAAGTTGAGGCAAAAAAGGCTTCAAAACCTGTGAAGAAGAGCGTGGCTAAGAAAAAGAAGAAGTAGAGTTGCGCCCTAAAACCTCCGAGTTCTTCGCGAAGCGCCCTGTGGGAAAGACCTCGGAGGTTTGGGTTAGGAAAACGCCAATGCCCCGACGACTAATCCCATTCATGCCTGAACTGTATTATCACATCTACAATCGCGGCAATAATCGCGAGGTGATCTTCTTTGAGCCTGACAATTATTTGTATTTTTTGAAAAAGGTCAAAGAATATCTTGTGCCTGTTGCCGATGTTCTTGTGTATTGCCTTATGCCGACACATTATCATATTGTGGCGCGGGTGAAGCCAGAGACTCAGACCTCCGAGGTCTTCAAGACCTCGGAGGTCTCAACCGCCATGATGAAACTCTCTGTCTCGTACACCAAAGCCATCAACAAGAGATTTCAACGCGCGGGTGTTTTGTTTCAGGGACAATTTCAAGCCAAGCCGATTTTGACTTCAGAATATTTGTTGAACTTATGCCGTTACATTCATGGAAATCCCGTCAAAGATGGACTTGTTGCGGATATTACCCAATGGCAATATTCCAATTATCTCGAATGGATCGGCGGGCGCGATGGTAAATTGGTTGACAAAGCCTTTGTTCAGGATAACTTTGATAC
>Ga0105046_10002963_pt1 | contig 26870 bp, 21 predicted proteins | sample MAT03_FD_78385 | JGI IMG/M metagenome (GOLD analysis project Ga0105046, IMG submission 78385) | Freshwater microbial communities from Lake Fryxell liftoff mats and glacier meltwater in Antarctica - MAT-03 (megahit assembly) | ecosystem: Environmental > Aquatic > Freshwater > Ice > Liftoff... | reverse complement strand
TAAACCCGTCGTCTCGGCCCCGATCCATCCCCGCCTGCGTCGTTGCGAAATCTCGAGATAGCAGCAGTATCCGCTCGGTTCCGCGCCTCGCAGGCGGCGCGCCTCGACTCCGAATCGATCTGGTTATTTCGCCGCAGGCCCTAAGCTCCTGCTCGTGCTGTTCGGCCCGCAGGTGGTGGAGTGGATCGCGGCTCCGCCGATCTCGCCGGTGGGTGATCGGCGGGGCCGTGCTCGGCAATGCGCTGTTCCGACTGGTGAAGTGGATCGTCGCGTGGCGCCAGCGGGCGACCGTGGGAGCGGCGTGAGGCGGCGCGGCTGGAGCGCGGCGGCGGCGGTGATTGCGGCGGTGACGGTTGTCGCCGGGTGCGGGGACGATGGGGCGGCGAGCACGGACGGCGCGGGGGGAAAGGCTGTCGCGAACGCGAGCGCGAATGGCGCTGGGGGTGGGACCGCGAGTGCGAGTGGGACGGCGAGTGGGACTGGGACTGGGACTGGGACTGCGACGGCGTCGTCGGCCGAGGGAACGAGCACGGGTACGAGTACGGGTGCCGGAGGGAGCGGAAGCGGGAGCGGCGGGGGAGGCGGGGAGCCGAACGGGGAGGCGTTCTATCCCGGAGGGCGGACGCACTCGCCGATCTCGGGGCTCGTGGTGGAGCGAATGGAGCAGATCCGGGCAGCGGCACCGGGCGCGGCGGACGACGTGTTCATGAAGGCGGGGGCCTCGAGCACGGTGAACGGGAACACGCTGTACTGCTTCGCTGGCGACTCGGTGGAGCTGGGGGCGCACGCGGCGCTCGAGCCGACGCTGCAGTTCTTCCTCGGTGGCGGCGCGGGAGGGACCACTCCCTTCGATCGGGACAGCCTGTGCGCAGAGAGCGGGCGCACGGCGGCCTGGGCGGTCAACGGCGCACCCTCGCCGCTGGAAGAGGAGGTGGCGGAGATCGTTCCGAGCCTGGCGCTCGTGCATTACGGCACCAACGACATGGGCGCGGCCGGGACGTTCGAGCTGGGCGTGGTGGCGTTCCACGAGAATTACTCGGCGCTGACCGACGCCCTGATCGCGGCCGGGGTGGTGCCGGTGCTGTTCGGCATCACGCGGCGCGGAGACTCGGTCGGGGCGAACAGATGGGTGGCGACGATGAACGCGACCATCCGCGGCGTCGCGCAGCGCGCCCAGGTCCCGTTCGTCGATCTGCACCACGCGATCGACCCGCTCGCGGGACACGGCCTGGGCGGCGACGGCCTCCACCTCGAGGCTTACGACGGCGGCGCGTGCGTCCTCGACCAGGCGGGCCTCGAGCACGGCTACAACGTGCGCAACCTGGTGGCGCTGGAGGCACTGGATCGGGTGCGGCGCGCCGTGGTGCTCGGCGAACCGCCGCCCGACGTGGGCGCGCCGGGCGTCGCGGGCAGCGGCGCGGCGGACGACCCGTTCGAGGTGAGCGCTCTGCCCTTCTCGCACGCGTCCGACACCCGCTCCGGATCCAGCGATGCGATCGACGCCTACCCGGCCTGCGGCAGCGACTCCGACGAGTCGGGGCCGGAGGTCTTCTACCGGCTGGAGGTCGCGCAGCCAACGCGCGTCCGGGCGATGGTGCTTGATGGGGAGGGAGTCGACATCGACGTGCATCTGCTCGGCGGAGCCACGCCGGAGGGTTGCATTGCCCGCGGGCACCACCGGGTCGAGGCGGCGCTCGAGCCCGGTACGTACTTCTTCGCGCTCGACACGTTCTCCGACCAGGGCATCGATTTCGCCGGGGAGTTCCTGTTCGTGATCGTCGCGTGCGACGAGGATGACGAAGAGTGCGGCGCGACCTGATCCGAGGCCGAGCGGCTCCCTTGCTGCTTCTGGCACAGCCTGGCAATCGCAGAACACCGCCTGTGACCAAAGGGGATCGAAACGCGATGGTTTCTACGCCTCCTCGCTGGCTTGGATCCTGCTCAGAACCGGGCATGCTCCGACTTTTCTTGCTGGCTGCCGCCGGCTTCATTTTGCTTCCGCTCGGGGGTTGCTTGGGAGGCAAGTCCGAGTTGAACGGCAGCGACGGCGGCGACGGCTCCGGTGGAGGCGTCGGCGTGCCGATCGGTCCTGACGATGATGCCGAGGTCGACCGAACCGCGTGCGGCGGAGCATTGACGAGCGTGCCCGAGCGCGTCGCCACCGAGGTCTCCGCCGACTGGCTCTACGCATCTGGCACCCACGCTTTCTGGGCCGATCAGGAAACCGGTCGGGTCCAAGAGGTGGACCTCTGCACGGGTGAGATCCGTGTCGTCGCCCAGTTCGAATTTCTCACGGATCTGGCGCAAGACGGAGCAACGCTCCTCGCCACGGGCACCAAGGACGGTGTTGTCGGCGCTTTTCGCTACGACAATCTCCGCGACGAAGTGGTCCTCCTCTCCGAGCTCCGCCGCTCGGGGCAAGTCGCGGCGGCGAATGGTCGAGTGTTCGTGTTGCTCGAACAGGACACCGCGGATCCCGAGTCGCCCTATGGAGAGCCGCACTTTGACCTGCTCGAGGTCCTGCCTGATGGACCGGTCTTGCTTCACGTGGTCGAAGCCCGGGCTCCAATGACGAGCACCAGCCTGGTGGGGGCGAGCGCCGCTGGCGTCTACGTGAGGCAAGACTTCGACTGCGGTTGCAACGCGGGGCTCACCCTTTACCCAAGCGACGGAACCGACTCGAAAGGCATCACCGACTCCGCGGGGAGTCGATCGATCGCCGTGCAGGGCGATCGCATGTTTCTCGCCAGCGATCTGGACCCGCAGGGTTTCGGCGAATCGGTGGTCGATATCGTCTCGGTGCCCATCGAAGATGGCGAATCCAAGGTTCTCTTCGGGCGCGACGAGGCGCTCACCCGCGACGTGTACCAGATCGCAGCCGATGAGCGCTCGGTCTGCATCAAGCCGATCCGCACCGCACCGCGCTGTATCGATCAGACGAGCGGTGAGCTCCGCAGTCTTTCGGCGGAGTCGAACACCGACTCCAGCTCGCTGATCGCGATGGGGGACGGAGTCGTTGCGTGGGTAAGCCGGACGGAGACGACAGCCGAGCTTTGGGCCGCGGTGCCTTGATCGCGGGCTTTGGTGGTTCGAGCAAGGACGAGGAGCGCACGACCAAGGGCATCGGGAAGCGCTGCGGGTCGAACACGCAGCAAGCCCGTGAACCCAGCGCAAAGGTGCGCGAAGGAACGCCGTAGGGGTGTTTATGCGCTCCCTCGCCCTCCGCGTCGCACCCCTCGGATTGGTTCTCGCGCTCGCCGCCGCCGCTGGGTGCTCGGACGACGACCCGACGACGACGTCCTCGTCCTCGTCCGGCGGCGGGTCGAGCGGCACCTCGACCGGCGGGGCCGACGCCGGCAGCGGGGGGACGGACGCGAGCGGCACCGGCGGTGACGGGCCCTCCGGCTCGACGACTTCCGCCTCCGGGGGCGGGGGCGGAGCGGCGCCGGTGGGGGAGCTCTTCCTCCAGATCGGCGCCGATCTGCCGGGCGGGGTGGCGGCGCGCGTCGCCGCGCACGTCGAGGCGACGTCGCCGCTGCCGGTGGTCGTCATCGACGCCGACGAGCTGCCGGCGCCGACCCTCCCCGGATCGGTGGTGCTGGCGTTCGGGGACACCGCCGCGCGCCGAGCGCTGGCGACGGACGCCGAGGTGACTGCGCTGCCCGCCGAGGGCTACCTCCTCCGCTCCGGCACGCTCGGCGGCGCGCGCGCCCTGGTGACCGACGGGCCCTCCGCCGGCGATCGCGCCCTCGGGAGCGGCGACGCGGGCGCGGCGTACGGGGCGTACGCGCTCCTCGAGCACCTCGGTTTCGCCTTTCTCCACCCGCTGGCGCCGACGATCCCGCCGCAGCTCGACGTCGCCTTCGACGTCGTCGACCGCACCTCGTCCCCGCGCTGGCCGGTGCGCGGTCTCCAGCTCCACACCATGCACCCGCTGGAGCTGACCGATCTGCTGAATGGCTGGGGGCTGAGCGCGCCCGAGGATCGCGCCGGGTGGGAGTCGATGCTGCCGGAGTGGGACGCTTTCCTGGAGTGGTCTCTGGCTAATGGACAGAACAGAACGCACTGGGTGCTCCTCTGGGCGCAGCCCTGGGGCGAGTTCGGCGACTCCACCGAGCGGCAGGACCGGCTGCGGGTCCTGGTCGAGCGCGCGCACGACTTCGCGATCGGCGCCGGCATCGACGCCCCGCTCGCGCAGCAGCAGCAGCAGAGCTACCGCCTGATCCGCGACCCCGGCACGCCGGAGGAGAACCTCGCCCAGATCCGCGATCGCACCGACTGGCTGATGGGCGCGGGCTTCGACTACGTCGTCACCTCGATGGGCTCGACCGAGTTCACGGCGACCGACGACGTGGAGACCGTCGCCTGGCTCGACGGGCTCACGTCGCACCTGGCCGAAGAGCACGGCAAGGAAGCGATGGTCACCATCCACAGCTCGAGCGGTCAGACGGTCGCCAACTACGCGGACCCGGAGACGGGCGAGCCGCTCAACTTCAACCACCTGCCCCACTATGCCGATCCGCGGCTGGGGATCATGCCGCACACCGTGCAGCACTACGGCCTCGACGATCCGGCACCGACCTACGGCAACGGCGACTTCGGTCCGGTCCGCGAGTTCCTCCAGGAGGAGGTCGGGCGCCGCCCCGTCTACTGGCACCCGGAGACGGCGTACTGGGTGAGCTTCGACATCGACGTGCCGCTCTTCCTCCCCGTCTACGCGCACCGCCGCCTTCACGATCTGCGCCTCCTCGCGGGAGACGAGGACGCGGGACGGATGGGCCGCGGCGAGCACGCCGGCAAGCGCATGGACGGTCAGCTCACCTTTTCCAGCGGCTGGGAGTGGGGGTACTGGCTGCAGGAGGTGGTCTCGGCGCGCGGCGCGTGGGCGCCGCCGATCGAGGATGCCACCGACGACCTGGCCCTGCGCCGCGCGCTCGATCCGGTGGTGGCGCCCTTCGGCGTGGCGGCGGAGCCGCTGCGCGATGCGCTGGCCGACCTCGCCGCGGCGCAGCTGGCGCTGCTCATCGAGGGGCGCGTGAACGGCGTCGCGCCCGACGACGTGAACCGCCGCAATGGGCAGGCCTATCTCCAGGGCTTCGAGACCTGGGACGACATCAGCGAGATCGCCGAGAACATCGGGATCGGGCACGTCACCATGACCCAGCCGGCGCGCCTCGGCCTCCTGGAGATGCGCAACCCCTTCCACGATCCGCCCGGCTACTCGGCCGAGGTGGAGCCGCTCCTCGCCGAGATGGAGGACACCTTCGGCGGGCTGGCCGACACCATCGAGGCGCTCAGGCCGGACGTCCCCGCGCACGCGCTGCCGCTGTTCGAGGACATCGCCGTCGGCTCGCGCCTTCTCGCCCTGCGCTCCGCGCAGATCCACGGCCTCTACGACTACGTCGATGCCATCTACGAGGACGATCAGGAGGCCTGGCGCGAGCAGCGCCTCACCGACGCGCGCGACGCGCTGGACGCTGCGGTCCCCCTCGCGATCGCGCAGGAGGCGACGTACCGCGTCGACGCCGAACGCATCGCCGGCTGGCGCGACAACCCCACCGCCTACGCCTTCGGCTACCTGTGGACGGCGCGCACCCTCTTCTACTGGTGGCGCGACGAGGGCAAGGCGGTCGATGCGCCGCTCAGCCCCTGCTACCTCAACGTGATCAACCCCGCGACGCTCGCCATGGGCGAGGGCTCGCTGTCGAGCGCGACCGACACGTTCAACGAGGTGTTCGACGACACCTCGGGCATCGGGTCTGCCACCGAGTGCGCGGCCGAGCCGTCCACCGCGCCGGTCATGCCGCCGGTGGGTCTCCGCGACTGAGCGGGCTCAGCGAGCGAGGCGCAGCGCCTGAAGATCTCGTCGTGGCGTTCGTCGCCGATCTGCGTCGACTCCGCGTGGCGATCGGCGCCGCCGTCTCACCCCGACACGATCCGCCAGTTCCCTGCGCCCGCGTCGCGCGCGAGCCCTTCCACGGCGAGCTCGAAAAGGGCCCGCGACACCTCGGACGCGCTGCGCCCGGTGCGGGCGTGGATCTCGTCGACCTGGAGAGGAGCGGTCATCAGCAGCGCGAAGATCTCGCGGGCGAGCGGGTCGACGATCTCGACTGCGCGTGGCACGGGTCTCTGGGCCGCACGCTTGAACCTCCCCTCGCCGCCCGCTGCCCGCTCGGAGCGGGGCGCAGGACGAGGCCCGACCACCGCAATAGGCGTTCGCCCGAGCATCGCCAGGACGTCGCGCGCCGATACGATCGGGAGCCCGCCGTTCTTCGTCAGCTCGAGACGATTGCCCGCACCAACCTCGTCCCAAGGTGCGAAGGGAACGATCCCCACGGGGCGCCCGAGCCCGCGCGCGGCCGCCGCGGCGTTGCGCGCACCACTGGCGATCCGGCACTCGACCACGACCAGCGCCTGCGTCGCCGCCGCCAGCAGTCGATTGCGATGAAAGTAGCCGGGCCGCGCTGCTGCCACGTCGTCGGCGAAAGGCGAGACGAGCGCGCTGCCCTCGTCGAGGATGCGCTCGAACAGATCGAGATTCACCGGCGGCGACCGACGAGCGATGCCACCCCCGAGCACGGCGACCGTGGCGCCCCCGGCGTCGAGGGCACCTTCGTGAGCCGCGCGATCGATGCCCTTGGCGCCCCCCGACCAGATGACGACTCCGGCAGCGGCGAGCTCCTGGGCGAGCCGCCAAGCAAAGTCACGCGCTTGGGCGCTACACTCGCGGGACCCGACGATGGCCACCGCGGGTCGGTCGACCGCGGGGAGCTCGCCGCATGCTCGCGGAGCTTCGAGGAAGAAGCCGTCCTCCAGATCGTTCAGGCCAGGGGGCCAATCGGCGGCGTCGGGGAGCAAGTCGCGAGGTTCCACCCAGACTCGTCGACCACGCGCGTCGCGAGTTGCCTCCCCACGAGACGATCCCGCGTAAACCTACAGGTCCGCGGTCGGCTTCGTCGTAGGGTCCCGGCCCCTATGGCCACGACGACGCCTTCACATGGCAACGCGATGCTGACGAAGCTCTGGAAGGTGGAGACGTACAGCTCGGGGCCGCTCGGCATCGGCGACGGCGTGATTTACGCGCCGCTCCTCGAAGGGGAGAAGCACTACGCCGCGCTCGACGTGGCCACGGGCGCCCCCCGCTGGAAGACCCGCGGCTTTGGGAGCTTGCCGCCCCGCTTCGCCGCCGTGGTGACCGAGGGTGCGGTCGTGGTCCAGAAGTACGCCCAGGCCCGACCCAAGGTCATGATGGTCGTCGATCGGCAGAGCGGCCAGACCCTGCGCGACGTGCGCTGCGCCGGGCCGGAGTCCGACGCGCTCGATGCAACGTCGGCTCACGTCTACGGCCCGTTTCGCATCGGCCAGCTCGTCGTGTGCGTCACGTATGGGCCGCTGGCCCAGGCGCTGCGCGACGAAAACCGCCACGCCGAGCCGCCGCCGCGCGGTCACGTGACCGCGAGCGATCCACTGACCGGCAAGGTCGCCTGGGACGTGGAGCTGCCCGAGGGGATGGTGACGCACAACGTGCTGTCGGACGGCGAGCGGATCTTCGTCGGTGGGCGTCAGACCGCAGCCGGAACGTCGGACGAAAATCAGGATTGGCAGGGTCGTTTGCTGGCGCTGCGCGGCAGCGACGGCAAGAAGCTCTGGGAGAGCGAGCCCGGCCCGGCGTTGAACGGTGCGGGGGACGGCGTGGTGCTGGCCGACATGCGCGGCGTACGCACTCGCCCCCAGCACACCGCGGCGCACGACTACGCACCCAACGAGCTGGTCGCACTCGACGCCGCCACCGGCGCGGTGCGCTTTCGACGCACGATGCTGACCGGGTGGACCAGCTTCGTTGCCGACGACCGCATCATCTGTGTCGACCCGCACACCGATGGGGCCGTCGCGCTAAACTCGACGACCGGCGCCGAGCTGTGGAGCATGCCTTCCCCTCACCCGGCCGAGCTTCGCCAGCCGTCCGCCACGATCCACGGTCGCAGCTTCGCGGCCTGCGCCGGCTGCGTGTGGATCACCGGATCGCAGGGACGCATGATCGGCTTCGATCTCGCGACCGGTGCCTTCCACCGGACGAACGTTCGCGGCTTCACCCTCGCCAGCGACGGCAAGCGGCTGTTCGTCGGCGACGCGGCGAGCCTCACGGCGTTCGGGTTCTAAAAGCTAAATGCAAGGCGGCGCGACCGACGAACATCGTCGGACGCGCCGCAGCGCAGACTCGTTGAGCCCGAGAACCGCGCGCAGACCTCGCCGCCCGCAGGCGGCTCGAGCGCAGAGGACTCAGGCGCGCTCGAGGACGACCGCGATGCCCTGTCCGCCGCCGATGCAGGCCGAGCCAACGGCTAGCTTCTTGTCCTGCAAACGCAGCGTGTAGACGAGGTTCGCGGTGATGCGGGCGCCGCTGGCGCCGAGAGGGTGACCTAGCGCGATCGCGCCGCCGTTGACGTTGACCTTCTCCTCCGGCAGCTCGAGCTCCTTCTGCACGGCGAGGAACTGGGGTGCGAACGCCTCGTTGACGTCGAACAGATCGATGTCGCCGAGCTTGAGACCGGCGCGATCGAGCGCGTTGCGGATCGCCGGCGCCGGGCCGATACCCATGATGTTGGGGTCCACGCCGGCGACACCCCATTGAAGGAGCTTGGCAAGTGGCGTCAATCCGCGGCTCTTCGCCCACTCCCCGTCGACGACGAGCAGTGCCGCAGCGCCGTCGCAAATGCCCGAGGCGTTGCCGGCGGTGACGACGCCATCTTTTTTGAAGACCGGCGACAGCTTCGCTAGCGTCTCGAGCGTGGTGTCGGGGCGAGCGTGCTCGTCCTTGTCCACGGTGATCTCCTTGCGGCCCTGCTTCACGGTGATCGGCGCGATCTCGTCCTTGAAGCCGCCAGACTCCTGCGCGGCAGCCCAGCGCTTCTGCGAGCGCAGGGCGAAGGCGTCGGCGTCGGCGCGCGAAATCGAGTACTTTTCCGCGAGGTTCTCGGCGGTGATCGCCATCGGAGTCTTCGTGTAACTGTCGGTCAGCGCGTCCCACAGCGAGTCGGTCAGCGCCGGGGGCTTGCCGAACTTCGCGCCGCCGTCGCGCAGGCCGTAGATCACGTGGGGCGCCTGGCTCATGTTCTCAGAGCCGACCGCGAGGACGGCCTTGGCGTCGCCCAGCAGGATCTGTTCGGCGGCGGTGACGACCGCCTGGAAGCCCGACCCGCAGAGGCGGTTCACGGTGAGCGCCGGGGTCTCGATCGGCAGGCCGGCCTTGAGGCCGACGTGACGCCCTCCGTAGATGGCGTCGGGGCTCGTCTGCTGGACGTTGCCGAAGATGACGTGGTCGATCTCCTTCGGATCGAGGGTCGCCTGCGCGATGGCGGCCTTCGACGCGTGAACGCCGAGGTCGATCGCGCTCACGTCGCGAAGAGAGCCGGAGAGGGCACCGAAGGCGGTGCGCTTGGCGGCGACGATCCAGATTTCTTTGGCGAGCTTCTTCACGTGTTCTCCCGAAAGAGGGTTCGGTGGCCGATCTACTCCACGCCGGCCTCGCACGCATCCGACATTGGGCCGACCGAGGGCGTCGCCCGCGTCTACGGCGGGCCCGTGCCGCCAGCGCGCCCGCGGTAGACCACGGCGACCACGCTGCCCTTGCCCTTGCGCACGAGGACGACCACCTCGACGTGCTGCGCCCCGAGCGTGCGGGTGCAGCCAGCCTGACCGCCGACGATCGCGATGGGGCCGCCCCCGCGATCCTGCGCGAGGATGTCGCCGTTGGGGGCCGCGCCCAGCACGACGAAGGCGTCGACCTCGCGAATACCCAGGCCTCCGTGCGCGATCACGGTCAGGCACTCACCGAGGCCGAGATCGAAGCCGATGCTCGCTCGCTGACCCTCTTCCAGCGCGACCTCGCGCACGCCGCCCTCCGGCCAGAAGCCCCGCGCTTCGGCCCGTGTCGTGTCCAGGAGCGCGATCACGGTCAGCCCCCCGGGGGTGGAGCTGTCGGCGAGCTCGCGCGCGGCGACCGGGCCGCTTCGACGAAGCGCGAAGGCCGCCTGCGGGTCGACGTTCACCTGATCGCTGGGAGCCGCGTCGCGGACCTCGTCGTAGCCTTCGGGCCGCGCTGGAGCTGCCGAGACCGGCCGCGCCATCGGCAAGCCTGCCGCCACGCCCGCACCACCCTGGACCCGGACGTCGCATGCCGGGGTCGCCAACAGACCCAGCAGAGCGCCGACATGCCAAGGGGCGCGGCTTCGAGGATGCCGAGCCGGAAGGCCAAAGAGCGACAAAGGGCGCACGCGAGCTGGCGAAGGTAGCGCAACCTCGCGCGTCCATCGCGCGGCGCGTGCTACGTCAGACGTCGCATGCCTCCTCGATCGGTCCTCGTGTGCACCCACGGCCACTGCTTCGACGGCATGGCGAGCGCTGCGCTGTTCACCCGACTCCGCGCCTCGATCGGCGGCGCCAGCGCCGCGACGTACAGCTACAAGTCGTGCGGGTATGGCCCGGGGATGTCGCAAATCCCAGCTTCGTGGCTCAAGAGCGACGAAAACGCGATCCTCGACTTTCGCTTCACCGAGACCCCGAAGCTCGATTGGTACTTCGATCATCACCCGACGGCCTTCGGCTCGGGCGACGAGCAGGCTCGCGCACTCGCCGATGCGGATGGAGGTCGAAAGCTCTACTGGGACGCCCAGTACGGCTCGTGCGCCAAGCTCATCGCCGACGTCGCGCGCACGCGCTTCGACGAGCCGCTCACCGCGCTGGCGGATCTGGTGGCGTGGGCCGACCGCATCGACGCCGCGCGCTTCGCCGACGCCGTCGAGGCAACCAGCGTGAAGGAGCCGGCGATGAAGCTCGCCGCCATCGTCGAGCAACACGGAAACGGTGCATTCCTCGAGCTGATGGTGCCCCGCCTCCTCGAGCGCTCCCTCGACGACATCGCTGGGATGACCGATGTCGTCGATCTCTGGAAGCCCATCGAGGCCTCGCGCGCGGCGTTCACGGCGGAGCTGCAGTCCCGCACCGAGGTACGCGGATCCGTCGTCATCGTCGATCTCGGCGACCGCGTGATCGGCGCCGCGCCGAAATTCGTGACCTATGCGGCCTTCCCGCAGTGCACCTACTCGGTGACGGTCGCGCGCACCCAGAAGCTCGTGAAGGTCGGTGTCGGCTACAACCCCTGGGGCGACAAGCCACGCCTGCACGACATCGCGGCGATCTGCCGACGCGCCGGCGGCGGCGGGCACCCGGTCGTCGGCGCAGTGAGCTTCCCGACCACCGCGATCGACCAGGCCCGCGCGCTCGCCACGGCGATCGCGCTCGAGCTCGACGGCCCACCATCATGACGGGCGCGGCGGGCGCGGCCTTCAGGCGGCGGGGCGATCGGCCTGCGATCGTCGGTCATCGCGGCGTGCGGGGGCCCGTCCCCGAAAACACGCTCGGCGCCTTCTTGCACGCCGTGTCGGGCGGCGCCGACGCCGTCGAGCTCGACGTGCGCCTGTCGCGAGATGGTGCGGTGGTCGTCTGCCACGACCCGGATCTGCTCCGCGTCGCGGGAGACGCGCGGCTCGTCGCCGACCTCGACGCGGGCGACCTTCATCGCGTCGACCTGGGGCGCGGCGAAGGGATACCGCGGCTCGAGGAGGTGCTCGACCTGTGTCGCCGCGCCGGCATCGGCCTGAACGTGGAGCTGAAGCGGGACGTACCCAGCCGCCCCGAGCTGGTCCGCGCCGCCGCGCGTCTCCTCGCGGCCCGGCGTGACGTCGACGTCGTCGTGTCGTCCTTCGATCCGTGGATGCTGGGTGCGTTCGGCGCGCTCGCCCCACCCGTGCCGCGAGCCCAGCTGGTGCACCGCTCCGGCTACATTCCCGCGCACATTACGGCCGGGCGGGCGATGCGCGCCGAGGGTCTACACCTCGAAGCCTCGCTATGGACTGCCACGCGGATTTCATCGCTGCGAAAGTCCCGATCCTGGATTGCAGCGTGGACGATCGTCGACGTCGCCGAGGCGGCGCGGCTCGACGCGCTTGGCGCCGACGCGCTGATCACCGACGATCCGGCTGCATTGCGGGCCTGGTTCGACGCGCGGCACGCCCGAAGCTAAACGGTCGGCGGCGTCGAGGTTTCGCACGCCGCCAGCCCACGCGGTCGAACGCTCAGGTGCGCGTCAGCCGCCCGAGGCGTTGGGGTCGCGCCAGGCGCGCTCGAAGGGCAATCGCCAGGCGTGTGGCGCCACCAGCTGATGGATGGACTTCGGCCCCCAGGAGCCTGTGGGGTAGAGCCGCACCGGAGGTGGCGCCTCCAACAGCGGCGTCGACACCTCCCACAAGCGCTCGATGCCCTCCGCCGTGGTGAACAGCGTGTGGTCACCGCGCATCGCATCGAGAATCAGCCGCTCGTAGGCCTCGAGCACCTCACCGATGAGGCCGGTATCATGCATGGCAAACTGCAAGCTTAGCTTGTCGAGGCGCATACCCGGCCCCGGGCGCTTGCCATAGAAGGAGAGCGACATCTTCGAGGCGTCCGCCAGGTCGAATGTCAGGTGGTCTGGCCCCTGGGCGCCAACCCCCGAGCCCGCGGGGAACATGCTCTTCGGTGGCTCCCGGAAGGCGATTGAGATGATGCGTTGCCCCTCGGCCATCCGCTTGCCAGTGCGAAGGAAGAAGGGGACACCGGCCCAGCGCCAGTTGTCGATCGAGCATTTCAACGCGATGAGCGTCTCGGTGTCGGACTCGGGGTCGACGCCCTCCTCCAGGCGGTATCCGGCGTATTGCCCGCGCACGACGTCCTTGGGGTCGATGGGCAACATGCTGCGGAACACCTTGTTCTTCTCCTCGCTGATCGGGTTCGGCTCCAGCGCGGTTGGTGGCTCCATCGCCATGAATGCGAGGATCTGGAACAGGTGCGTCACCACCATGTCGCGAAACGCGCCGGTCGGCTCGTAGAAGCCCGCGCGCTTTCCGAGGCCGAGCGTCTCCGGAACGTCGATCTGAACGTGGTCGATGAAGTTGCGATTCCAGATCGGCTCGAAGAGCCCATTGGCGAAGCGGAAGGCGAGAATGTTCTGCGCCGGCTCCTTGCCGAGAAAGTGATCGATGCGGAAGATCTGCTCCTCGGAAAACACCTCGTGCAGGCTGGCGTTCAGCGACACGGCGCTCTTCAGATCGGTGCCGAAAGGCTTCTCCATGATGATGCGCGAGCGCTCGACCAGACCGGCCCGCTGCAGGAGCTGGACGGTCGGCAACGCCGCGCTGGGTGGGACGCTGAGGTAGTGCAAACGACGGCTCTCGCCGCCGATGCTCAGCTCCGCCTTTTCGACGGCAGCCTTGAGCGCCTCCGGTCCAGCGGAGAGGGGCACGTAGTCGAGGGATGCCGCAAACGTCGCCCACGTCTCGTCGGTCGACTTGCGTCCCGAGAACTCTTCTTGTCCCTCGCGGGCGATCTTGCGGAAGGCGTCGGCGTCCAGATCTTCGAGCGAGACGCCGATGATGCGGCAGTCCGGGATGAACCCGGCGCTCGTGAGGTGGAAGAGACCGGGCAGCAGCTTCCGCCGCGCCAGATCCCCGGTCGCGCCCACAAGCACCACGACCTGGGGGAACTTGGGACCGACGCCCGGCGGGATCTTCTTCGACATGAGGGCCATCGTCTCGCGACCGGATGCACTGGGCCCAGTGATCGGGCAGGTTTCCGCCGGGGCCTCGATCCCGAAGTCCGGATAGAGGTCGTAGAGCGAGCGCACGCTGACCTCCGGCAGGTGGGCCACCGCCGCCAGAAGTGCGCGATTGGCCCGCGATCGGTCCAGATAAGGATGGGCATGCACGACGAGGATGGACGTCGACGCATGCCGCGGGGCTCGTCCCCGGCCCGCGTCCGCGCTAAGGTCCGGGTATGCGTTTCCTTTCCAGCGCGGCCATCGTGATCGCACTCGCGGGCGCGACGGGCTGCGCCGAACTCACGCGCCCCGACGCGATCATGATCATCGCGGAGGCCCCCGCCCCCGTGAAGGCACCGACCCCGCCGGCGGCTGCCGCCAAGGCGAAAGACGTCGCGGACTCCGCCGACCAGAGCGCGCCCGCGCGAAAGCCCGCGGCCAAAGCCGGCGGCTGAGGGGGCTGACCCCGGAGCTCCGGTCGGAGCTCGAAGACATCACCTCAGAGTGTGACGAGCCACTGCAGCGAAATCGCTGCAGTGACTTTCGTCAAGCCCGCGTCAGCGACAGTCGACCGGCACGCGGCGAACCCCACCCGGCATGGGCTGGTCGAACGTGCCACCGCGAAGTGGCGGGTTCCACGTGAGCTCGCTCACCTCGAGGAGCACGTCGTCCGCCGTGTGCGGCACCTTCATGCGAAGCGAGCGCGGCGCCTCGGCGTCGCAGGTCGGTCCGCTCGGCGGAAGTGGCGGGTCGATCCCGTCGGGGTCTTCGTACGCAGGCGCGGTCTTCGCGGGCTTGTAGTCGCCCAGCTCCACGTCCCACAGGTCGAGGCCGCGCTGGGCCACTGCGACGCCCATCATCCGGACGCGCTGCTGGTTCCAGGGCTTGCCGAGATCGGCGTCGTGCACCGCGAGCGCGATGCGCTGCACGGCGTCGTGGGAGCCGCGAACCTCGAGCTGGTAGCGACCCTCATCCGAGTCCCACGTGATCGAGGTCGCGCTCGCTTCGTGCTTCAGCACTGGCGCTTCGCCGCGCAAGATCGAGACGAGGGCGTGCCCCTCGAGCGGCACCTGGGTGAGCCGCGCGAGGTTGCATGCCGACGCCGGACCCAGGAGAAATTGCTTCTCCGGCAGGTCGAGCATCTTGAAGTTGCGACCGTCGGAGGTGAGCGTGTAGAGCGTCGCGCCGAACGGACTCACGACGTCGACGCGCACCCGTGCGGGATTGACTGCGAAGAAGAGCGCATCGCCCTTCACGCGGCCGCGCTTGGAGACGACATCGATCTTCGTCTCGCTCTGCAGACCGTTCACGCAGGCGTACTGCGCCTTCATGCGGCCCAGCGCGTCGTCAGCCGTCGGAAACTGCGACGCCGGAGGAGGCGTGCCGCAACCGGCGACCGCCGCGAGCGTGGCGACGATCGCCACGCCGCGGAAGACGACTTCAGGAAGCACGAAGCGCCTCGAGCAGATCGAGATCGGGGATCGCGATGGACAGGCGCGACTTGATGACCGCGACGTCCTGATCCTCGCAGAGCCGCGCGAACGACGCACCGTCGTGCACCGCGACGGGAGCCGCTCCGGCGGCCTGCGCCTCTTCGCGAGCGCCGGACAGGACCTGGCCCGAGGTGAAGAGGAAGCCGGCCTTGGCGTCGCCGTAGTGATGGAGCGCCCCTCGCAGCTCGGTCACCCGCTCGCGACCCAGCTCGCGACCGTCGCGGCGGATGGCGATCGCCACCGGGATGTCCTCGCCGGGGCCACGGAGGCGTCCAGCAAAGTGCGTCTCATTGCCGGCGCCACCCGGGCGGCGAACCGCGCGCAGGGCGCCGACGCCGTACTTCTCGAGCGCCAGCACGACCAGCTCGACGAATGCATGCCCGGGAAGGTCGGTGACGCGGCGCGCGAACGCGCGACGCGCGACTTCACGGTAGCGATCGATGGCCGCGAGCGCGTCGCGCTCGGCCTGGGCGAGATCAGGTCCGAGAACCCAGTCGGTCGAGCCGACGCGACCCCCTGCAAAGCGGAAGCGAGGTCGCTGCCCACTCGCAGCGCGACGAGCGTTGTCGGCGCGGACCGCTGCGGCGATCTGCGACGACAGGAGCTGGGCGTCCACTTGGCCCCGGCTCTTGCGCTGAAGCGCCTCCACGAGGTGGCGAAGCGACACCGGCCCGCCATTGCGATCGAAGCCGGCGAGGAGCACCGAGATGACATCGGCCATGTCGCGGCCGGCGAGCTCGTCCACACCGAGCTCGCCGTTGCCAACCAGCTCGAGCACCTGCGGTCCGCGACCGTGAGACTCACGGTTGTCGCGACCCTGATCGCGCCCCCCGTCACGTCCGAAGTCGCGATCACCACGCGGTTCGCGATGGTCACCGCGGTCGCCACGCGGCTCGCGGCTGTCGCCCCGATCGCCACGCGGCTCGCGGTTGTCCGTACGGGCCTCGCGCGGCTCGCGGCTGTCCGTGCGGGCCTCGCGCGGCTCGCGGTTGTCCGTGCGCGGCTCGCGCGGCTCGCGCGGCTCTCGCGCCAGCGGTGCGGCGCCCTCGACCGGCGTCGCCGTGTAGGTTGGCATGCCGCCCTGCCCGCCCCCGGCTTCGGTGGTGCCCGGCTCGCTGCCTCGGCCTCGGCGACGACGGCGACGACGACGACGACCGTCGGGCCCGGTCTCGGTGCCGGCGCCCGCGCTGGTGCGCGCTGCGCCCGCATCGTCGGTGCCGCCGAGGATCGGCTCGTCGTCGTCCTCCTCCTCGTCGAACATGTCGCCGGCGCCGAGCGCCGCTTCGGCGCGCATCTGGTCGTCGGGGCCCTGCTCGACGTCGGCGACGTGGCGAGGGGGAGAGCCGCGACCGCTCGGCCCGGGGGCGCGCGGCGCGGGCTTCGCCTCGGGAGTGACCTGAGTGGCCGCCGGCGGGGGCTCGGGAGCAATCAGGACCTCGTTGTCTTCGACCTCGACGTCCGCGACGGCGTCGTCATCGTCCGCCTCGACTTCGTCCGAGGCGGCGTCGGGTGCGGCGCCGGCGCGCGGCTTCTTGCCGCCCTTGCGCGCATCGAGGCCTGCTTTGACCGTGGCGGCATCCCACTCGCGGAGCGCGAACACGCCCGGCTTGACCCGAACGAGGGGGTTGTCCCCGTCCTCCTTCTTCATGAGGGCCGCGAGGCGCGCCCCCATCGTGACCTCGGGGCTCTTGCCCACGTGGCTCAGGAGATTCCGCTCGATCGCGGAGTCCGTGATCTCTTTGTAGTGCAGCGGCTTGCCGACGAGGCGCAGAACCTCGACCGCAGCGTCCGTGAAAGTCATCTCGATGATCTCGGCTTTCCGGGCTCGCGCAACTCGCGGGCGGCGAGCCCTCGACAGGATGCGGGGAGGCGCCCGTCATGGGCCGCTGCCACCACACCGTCGGACGCCAGGAATGCTTGGACCTCCGAGGGTCCAAGGGCGCCCGAGGGAGACCCGACCGGGAAGCGACCACCGCTCCCTCACAGCCGAGGCCTTCCACTACTTCGGCGAGGTGGATATCACCCGGATTCGAGCTGGTCAACGGACGCACCTCCCCGCGTCTCGATTCGCAGCTCTTCGGGTAGGCGTATTGATTCGCTCCTCGGTTTGGCGTGTCCTTCGGCGGCCGGACAGGTGAGACTCGTCGTCGGATGCAGCTCGGCACCCTGCTGGAGGAGCTCACGCGGGTCGCCGAGCGACTCGGACTCGAGGTCCGAAGCGAGCCCCTGGAGCCACGCCTCGAGGGGCGTGACCACGGGCGTGGCGGGCTCTGCGTCCTCCGTGGCCGTCGCGTGATCCTTGTCGATTCTCGGGCGCCCCAGCCCGATCGCATCGCGGTCCTCGCGGGTGCCCTGGGCGGCTTCGACCTGGAGGACTTGCACATGGCGCCGCTGGTGCGGGCGACGATCGAGCGACGCGGCGTCGCGGTCGCGCCTCATCCACCTGCGAACGAGGCTTCAACTTTGCGGGTTCCCCCGCTGGCGGGCTCGGCCTGGATTCGGGTGGGATCGAGCCCGGCGGCCAACCACACCAGCGAGCCTCCGTCGCGACGCCGAGACGATCGTGGTCGCCATGAGTGATCCCCGAAGCCTGCTCGGAAGTTTACCCCTCCCATCCGCCTGGATGGGGTTAGCCTAGCGCGCACCGGCATGGATGCGGAGGCAGCCCTGATCGGCCGCACCATTGCGGGCCGCTATCGGATCGAGCGCTGCATCGGCCGCGGCGGCATGGCTGCGGTCTTCGCCGCCACCCAGGACGGTGAGCCTTACGAGATCGCCGTCAAGGTGATGAAGCGCGACCTGATGAAGGACGCGACCGTCGTCAAGCGCTTCCGCCGCGAGGCGAAGGCCGCGGCGATGCTGAACCACCCGAACACGGTGAAGGTCCTCGACTACGGCGTCGACGGCGAGGACGCGTACATCGCGATGGAGCTCGCCAAGGGCAAGGACCTCTTCCAAGCCCTCGCCGAAGAGCGACCGATGCCGCAGACGCGCGCTGCGCTCATCGTCGCGCAGGTCGGGGCTGCGCTCGCCGCGGCGCACGCGCAAGGCATCGTGCATCGCGACCTCAAGCCCGAGAACGTGATGCTCGTGCCATCGCGCGATCTACCAGGCGGCGAGCTGGTGAAGGTCCTCGACTTCGGGATCGCCAAGATTCTCCAGGCCCCCTCTCCAGAGGGCGACGCAAACGCCGCGCAGCCGCACGAGCGCAGCGAGACGAGCACCAACCTCACGCGCGTCGGCACCGTCGTCGGGACCCCGGCGTACATGTCTCCGGAGCAGTGCCGCGGGGGCGAGCTCGACGGACGCAGCGACGTCTATTCGGCTGGCGTATTGCTCTACCAGTTGGTCACCGGCCAGCTCCCGTTTCTCGGCGAGACGCCGCTCCATACGGCGATGCGGCACATTCACGCGCCACCGCGGCCGCCCAGCGAAATCCGACCCGGGCTCCACAAGGGGCTCGAGCGCGTGGTCCTCAAGGCGCTGTCGAAATGGCCGGCCGAGCGGCAACAGAGCGCGGAGCAGCTCCGCGAAGAGCTGACGGCCCTGCTGGGCAGCCTCCCCGATCGCGAGCAGTTCCTCGGGTCGCGCAGTGGCCGCATCGACCCGCGCCGTGAGCCGGAAGACGAAGCCTCGACGGGGCGGGCCGAGCTTCGCACCGGGCGGGCCGAGCCCCGAACCGAGCGGCAAGGCAGCCACGACAACCCCGGCACGCTGACGCGCCAGCCCACCGAGCAGCAGCATGGCATGCGGCTCGGTGGCGGCCTGGGCAAGCTCGGCTCGCCGACCGAGTCGGGCAGCTCGCCACCACCTCCACCGTCCCCGCAATCCCCGCCAGTTGAGCTCGAGGACGAGCTTTCGCGGAGCGAGACCCCGCTGGCCGAGCCGCAGCCGACGCGTCCCCGATCCGCGCCGCCACAGGCCCAGGCCTCGCAGGGAGCGCGCCGCTGGGGAGACGACGACGAGGAGCGCACCCGGCTGCGCCCGGCCGGCAACGACCCGGCGATGGAGGCCAAAATCGCCGCCATTCTCGCGAAGCCCCCCGCAACGGACGTCGATGACGACGATGGGCCGCGCACCGCGCTCATGGCGACGCCCGACGACGGCCGGGGCAAGTCCCGCCGCGCGAACCGGACGCTCCTGATGGACCCGTCCGCAGCAGAGAACGTCACCGCCGAGACCGCGACGCCCCCGCCGGAGCCTCGCGCGGGCGAACCGGCTGGCATACGGCATACAGTCAGATTGGGCTCGCCGTCACCGACGGCGCGCGCCGATCTGCCGCCCAACGCCAACAAGGACGTCCCGGCGGCCTACGCGCGGACCCAGAACGCCAGCAATGCCGCCATCCTCAAGGCGATCGAGGAGGAGGCCCTGGCGCTTTCGCTCGAGGCCAAGGCTCGCGACGCCCAGGCCCGCGACGCCCAGGCCCGCGACGCCCAGGCCCGCGACGCCCAGGCCCAGGTCGTCGCCGGGCCGGGCGGCCCCGATTTCATGAAAGTCAGCGCGACGGTGCGGGTAGCGGACGAAGCGTCGAATGCCAGCTCGAATGCCAGCCACGTCCCGCAGATGCTCGGCGCGGCGAGCCAAGGCATCCTGGCGCCCCCGCTGGCGCCCCCGCCGCAGGCACCCCGTGCCCCGATGCCGTCGATGGCGAGCGACCTGGTCCTCGCCATTCCACCTCAGCCCCGGCGGGGTTTCATCGAGAGTCTGCCCGGAACGACCGTCCTCGTCGTGGGCGTGGCGCTCGGCGTCGTTGTGTCGGCAATCGTCGCCGTGCTCGTGGTGATTCTCGCGCGCGGCTCCTGAGGTCAGCGATCACGAAGCGACCGCGCGCGCGACCTCGTCGACGAAGCTTGCGATCGTCTCGTCGATCTTCGCCACGTCCGGACCGCCAGCTTGCGCCATGTCGGGGCGGCCGCCACCCGAGCCGCCGACCTTCGCGGCCATCGCCTTGACCAGATCTCCAGCCTTCACGCGTGAGGTCGCCGCCTTGGCGACCATCACGCAAAGCGCGACCTTGTCGCCACCGGCTGCGACGAGCACGACCGACGCGTCGCCGAGCTTGTCGCGCAGCTTCTCGCCGAGCTCGCGCAGCGCCGCCGCCGGCGTCCCGTCGGCGACCCGGTGCGCCAGCACCTTGAGCCCAGCGACGTCCTTGGCTGCGCCGAGCATCGCGTCCATCCCGCCGCCTCCCCCTTCGAGGAGCTTGCGCTCGAGCTCGGCGAGCTTCTTTTCGAGCTCTTTTTCGTGGGCGACGAGCTTGCTGATCTTCTCGACGAAGTCGCCCCCCTGCGCCTTCACCAGACCGCGGGCGCGATCGACTTCGGCCTCGGCGTGCCGCACGCGGCGCAGCGTGTTGAGGCCGGTGCTCGCCAGGATGCGGCGCACGCCGGCCGCGACGCCACCCTCGCTCTCGATCTTGAAGAGCCCGATGTCACCGAGCGCGCGCGCGTGCGTTCCACCGCAGAGCTCGACCGATTCGTGGGTCATCGTGAGCACGCGCACCACGTCGCCGTATTTCTCCTCGAAGATGGCGACTGCGCCCTTCTTGCGGGCTTCGGCGATCGGCAGCACTTCGGTGGTGATCGGCGCGTTCTCGAGGACCTTCGCGTTCACCAGGTCCTCGACCTTGGCGATCTCTTCCTTGCTCAGGCCCTTGCCGTGGGCGAAGTCGAAACGGAGCATATCGGGCGCGACCCGCGAGCCCTTCTGCTGCGCGTGCTCGCCCAGCACCACCCGAAGCGCCCAATGCAACAGGTGCGTAGCCGAGTGATTGCGGCGGGTGGCTTCACGCGCGGCGTGATCGACCTCGAGCTTGGCGACGTCGCCGACCAGGACGCCGCCCTCCTCGACGCGCCCCCTGTGGAGGACGAGGCCCGGCAGCGGCCGCAGCGTGTCGGTCACGACGATGCGCGCTCCGCTCGGCGTCGTGATCGCGCCGGCGTCGCCGACCTGCCCGCCCGACTCGGCGTAGAAGGGCGTCGTCTCGACCAGGATCTCGACGTCGGCACCCGCGTCGGCGCTGTCGACCGATTTCCGGACCGAACGTTCCTTGCCTGGCTCGCCTTCGCGCGTGACCCGCACGATCGCGGTGATCGGGCTGTCGCCACCTTCGCGCTCGTAGCCAGTGAACACCGTGGCCGCGAGCTTGCCGCGCAGCTCATGATAGACGCCGTCCAGTGCGGCGGTCGGATCGATCGGGCCGTCGGCCTCGTCCGCGCCGTGGATCACCTTCTCCGCGCCGTCGAGATCGACCTGGTAGCCCGCCTCGCGCGCGATGACCTCGGTCAGATCGAGCGGAAAGCCATACGTCGTGTAGAGATCGGCGGCGGCCGCGGCGGCGAGGGTCGTCTCGTTGCGGCCGCGCATCTCGTCGAAGCGCTCATCGAGGATCTTCACGCCGCGCTTCAAGGTCTGCCGGAAGCGCACCTCTTCGTCCTCGGTCACGCGCAAGACGAGATCGCGACGCGCGCGCAGCTCGGGGTACGCGTCGCCCATGCGGTCGATGACCATCGCGGCGACGTGATGGAGGAAGGGCTGCTCGATCCCCAGGCGATGCCCGTGACGGATGGCGCGTCGCATCACGCGACGGAGCACGTACTCGCGCTTCTGCTTCTCCGGCATGACGCCCTCGGCGATGAGGAACGCCGTCGTGCGCGCGTGATCGGCGACGACCCGCATCGATACGTCGGAGGGCTCCAGGCTGCCGCCGTAGGGCTTGCCGGCGATACGCGCCGTCTCGTCCACCAGGGCGCGCAGAAGATCGGTGTCGTAGTTGCTCGTCACGCCCTGCACGACTGCCGCGACGCGCTCGAGACCCATGCCGGTGTCGATGCTCGGCGCGGGCAGATTGGTGAGTGGACCGCCCTTTTCGGCGCGGTCGTACTGCATGAAGACGTTGTTCCAGATCTCGGTCCAGCCGAGGCCGTCGATACGCGGCTCCTCGCCGAACTTCGACGGGTCCGGATCGTCGCCGTGGAAGAAGTGGATCTCGCTGCACGGGCCGCACGGGCCAGAGTCGCCCATCGTCCAGAAGTTGTCGGCCAGGCCGAGGCGGATGATGCGGTCGTCGCCGAAGCCGCTCACCTTCTTCCAGATCGCGGCGGCCTCGTCGTCGGCGGGCATGCCGCCTTCACCGTTGAACACGGTGACGACCATGCGCTCCTTGGGGATCGACACCACGCGGGTGAGGAAGTCCCAGGCGTAGGCGATCGCGTCTTCCTTGAAGTAGTCGCCGAACGAGAAGTTGCCGAGCATCTCGAAGAACGTGTGGTGGCGCGCGGTGACGCCGACGTTCTCGAGGTCGTTGTGCTTGCCGCTGATGCGGATGCACTTCTGACTCGATGTGGCGCGCTTGTAGGGCCGCTGCTCACGGCCGGTGAAGACGTCCTTGAACGGAACCATGCCCGCGTTGACGAACATCAACGTCGGGTCGTTCTGCGGGACGAGGGGCGCGCTGGGCACGACCTCGTGGCCGCGCTCCGAAAAGAACCTGAGGAATTCGCTACGGATCTGCGAGGCCGCCAGCGGCCGATCGAGGGACATCGTGAGCGCCACTTACCACGAAGACATCCTTGGTTCTCGCGCTTGTCCCGCTACGTCAGTCTCTCGGGGGTCCGATCACACAGGCTCCCACCTAAATGAAGGCTTCGACACGCGGGCATTGAACGGTTGAACCGTGCCCGCCGATACTACCGCGGTGTGTCGTGCCTCCTGCAGAGGCCGACGCGCGAAGGAGCCGACGATGATCCGACGAACGCTGGTGAGGGGGCGGACGATCTTCGTCTCGCTCGCGGCGATCGCGACGCTCGTCACCTCTCCCTCCGGGACCGCTCCGGCGTTCCTGCGCGATCACGCCCCTGGTCTCCTCGCGGTGGGCGTCGCCCGCGCGAAGGACATCGCCGAGCTTCACCGCGATCTGGCCGACAGCAGCGACTTCCGGCTGCGTGTTTCGGCAGCGCTCGCGCTCGGCCAGATGGGGCGGCGTGAGAGCGTGAGCCGACTCATCAAGGCCCTCGATGATTCGCACCCGGCCGTGCGCGCTTCGGCCTCGGCGGCCCTCGCCAAGATCGGCGACGGCGCGGCGATCGGCCCGATCGAGGCGGCGGCCGGACGTGAATCGGTGGCGACGGTGAAGGCGCAACATCAGGCGTCGCTCATCCGCCTGCGCAGAGGCAGCGGCGCGAGCCCTTCGGCGAGCGCGCCGCGCTTCGTCGTGAAGCTGGGCACGCTCGCCAACAAGACCGGCGTGCGGTCGCCCGAAGGTGAGAAGGTGTTCCGCGACGCCACGCGTGCGCAGCTCGCCAAGGTTCCGGGCGCGCTCCTCCCCGGTGAGCGAGAGGATGCCAGCACGATTGGCAAGGCGAGAAGCCTGCCCGTCGTCGGGATCGACGGATCGATCTCCAAGCTCAACAGCGCCAAGAGCGGTGGCGACGTCGGCTGGGATGCCCAGGTCGAATACCTCGTCAAACAGCTGCCGCAGCAGGCGCTCAAGAGCACGATAAAGGGCCGCGGCAAGGCCCTGGCGAGCGCCGGAGCGGTGCGCGGTCAGGCCGAGCAGACGCAGCTCCAGGTCGACGCGGTGAACGCCGCCGTCGAGAGCGCGCTCGGCGACGCCGGCACCGCGCTCAACGCCGCGACGAAGTGAGACCGCTCCCGCTCGGGCGCCAGGGCGCCTTGTCGCGCGGCACGCACCGACTGGCGGTCGTACACCCCTCGGAGGAGATCCGCGCGACAACTCGCCGGACACGAGGTAACAGGCAAGCGATGGGTCGTGCTCTGGCCGTCGCGCTGGTCGTGTGCTCGGTGTCGCTCCTCGCCTCGGCGTGCAGCAAGCGAGGCTCGGGCACTCGCGCCACCCAGGCCGAAAAGGACCAGCGCTGCGACTTCGACCCCGGCGCACTGGTCTACGTCATGATCGATCCGCGCACGCCGCCCACACCCACCGGTGGTCGGGTGCCCGACGGCGTGTACGACCTGGTCTCGATGGTCTCCACCTGCGGCTCTGTCGCCCAGATCGGTCCCCGCGGAGTGCGCGCAACGATGAGCCTCCACACGACCGAACAGAATGGCAATCTGCAAGCAGGCAGCGCCACCGTCCTCGGGGGAGACGCCATCGCCGCCCCCGCATGTCGAGAGGGGCGCTTCGCCGCCTACGGGGCGACGTTCGAGACGCAGCTTCCGACGGGGCGCAAAGTATCCCCCTACTCGATCACGCCCGACGGCCTGATCCTGTTCGACCCGGCCGGCGGGCCCTGCGATCCGCACGTGCTCGTGTACCGGCGTCGCTGAGGCGCGCGCCCCCGACCTGCGGCCGACGCCGCCACGGCCCGCTCGATGAGCGAGCACGATTCCCGTGCTCGTGCTCTCAGGATCACCCGCTGGAATCAAGACGTCGTCTGGAGCCGGATGCGCTTCAATGATGCGCTTCAATGGCGACCGACGCCCACCAGATCCATCTCGACACCGCGGCCGGCGCGGTATGCGGCGTCGAGGACCACGCGGGCCACCGCGACATCCTGGATGGCGAGGCCGGTCGAGTCGAACAAGGTGATCGCGGCATCGCCCATCCGCCCTGACTTCTTGCCCGTGACGACTTCGCCGATGGTCCCGTGAAGATCGCTATCGCGCAGCGTGCCGTGGTGAATGGCGACGTTGATCTCGCCCGAATGCAGCGCCTGCGCTGGGTCGTCGACCACGATGGTCATACCGGCGAGCGCGTCCTCGGCCAGCTCCTGCTTGCCCTCCGCGTCGGCTCCCATCGCGTTGATGTGCACGCCGGGCGCGAGCATCTCACGGGTCACCGCGACCACCTTGCCTGGGGTCGAGGTGCAGACGATGTCGCAAGCGCAGGCCTCGGCCACGGTTCCAACACGGCCCCCGACCTCTTCGGCGAATCGCGTTGCGGCGTCCGCGCGCACATCGGCGCCCACGACCGTGAGGCCCTCGCCGAACACCACGCGATGCGCCTCCAGCATGGTGCGCGCTTGCACGCCGCAGCCCACGAACCCGATGGAGCGCGACGACTTGCGGGCGAGATACTTCGACGCGACGGCCGCGGCGGCGCCGGTGCGCACGGCGGTCAGCCAGGTCGCGTCCATGACGGCGAGAGGTAGCGCCGTCTCGGGATCGCTCAGGATGTAGAGCCCCATCACTGCAGGCAGGCCGTGCTTCGCCGGATTCGACGGGTGGCTGTTCACCCACTTCACGCCCGCGCTGCCGGCAAACGTCGCTGGCATGGCGCGGAAGTCGCCGCCGATCTCGGGCAGCGAGAGATAGACCTTGGGCGGCATCAGCGCCTCGCCCCTCGAATGCGCCGCGAAGGCCGCTTCGACCGCCGCAACGGCGTCCTTCATGGAGAGGAGCGCGCGAACGTCGGCCTGCGAAAGGATGAGCGTGGTGGGGTGCGCCATGGCCCGCCGACACTACTCCGACGCTGCCGAGGACGGCGCCCTTGACCCTCGAAGTGATGTGTGTTCATTTAGTGATTGTGAATCACATTCTGAAGGCGAGCGCTGGAGGCGCGGAGCAGGCCGAGCCGCTAGGGCGGGTCGCGCAGAAGCGTGCCACGCGCAGCGACGCGATCCTCGCGCGGGCCAGCGAGCTGGTCGCCGCGGGCGGTCTGGAGCAGCTGACCCTGCAGCGCCTGGGCGCCGCGATGGGGATCGTGCCGGCCGCGCTCTATCGATACTTCGACTCGAAGGATGCGCTGGTCGCCGCGCTCCAGCGACGGGCCGTCGCCGTGACCCACGCGGCCTTCTCGGCGTCACAGGCCGAGGTTGAGCCCAGCCTCGGCAAGCTTGCTCCCGAGGTGGCCGCGCTGGCTCGGCTCTTCGCGGCGGCGCGCTTCTACCTCGATTTGCCGCGCACCCACCCCGAGCCGTGGCTGATGGTGGCGACGCTCTTGGGGGATCCGCGGCCGCTGGTCTCCGACGACGAATCGCGGCAGACGGCCCCGCTGCTCGGCGCGTTCCTGATCGACGTGCGCGGGCTGGTCGATGCCGCGACGAGCGCGGGCGGGCTCGCCAAGGGCGACGCCACGCTGCGAACGATGGTGCTGTGGGCGACGCTTCATGGCGCGCTGGTGCTCGCCAAGGCGCGGCGGGTTGCGCCCGAGCTGCCGACCCCAATGGACGTCGGGCTGGGCGGCGTGCACGCCCTCACGCTCGGCTGGGGCGCCTCGGTGGACAACGTGAAGCGGGCCGCGCGTGCGGCCCAGCCCTCGAAGAGCGCTTCTCCGAGAGCGTCGCCTGCGAAGAACGGCTCGACTGCGAAGAACGACTCGTCTGCGAAGAACAAGAGGACGTCATGAAAGCTGGATGGATGGTCGCCGGTGGGCTCGCGTGGACCGCGAGCGAGTACTTGATTCATCGGTTCATCGGGCACGGGCCGAAGCGCAAGCGCCCCAGCTCCACGCTCGAGCTGCTCCGCCCGCTGGGCCTCGCCGGCGAGTTCAACGCCGAGCATCTCGCCCACCACGTCAATCCGACGTATTTCGCGGCGACCTCGCGCAAGGTCGCGGCCGCTGCTGCGGCGGTGCCCGCGATCGGCGCCGCTTTGGCACCGGTGCTGGGCGTGCGGCGGGCAGTGTCGTTCGCCGTCGGATTCGCCGCAGTTTATGGCGCCTACGAGCTGGTTCACCGACGCTTGCACGAGCGGCCGCCCACCGGGCCGTACAGCCGCTGGGTTCGTCGCAATCACCTGCTCCATCACCACCGCAGCCCGCGCAGCAACCACGGCGTGACCTC